>Ga0209040_10001009_pt1 | contig 21988 bp, 19 predicted proteins | sample BogFormECP12_OM3_FD_188240 | JGI IMG/M metagenome (GOLD analysis project Ga0209040, IMG submission 188240) | Bog forest soil microbial communities from Calvert Island, British Columbia, Canada - ECP12_OM3 (SPAdes) (version 2) | ecosystem: Environmental > Aquatic > Freshwater > Wetlands > Bog ... | reverse complement strand
AACTAATCCAGGCTTTTCGCGAGTTTAAGACGGCGTGGGATCCGCAATGGAAGATGAATCCCGGCAAGCTGATCGATCCCTACAAACTCGACGAAAATCTCCGGCTGGGTGCGGCGTACTCTCCATGGGAACCGAAAACCAATTTTCGTTTTGCCGCCGACCATGGCAGCCTGGCTGAGGCCACCTTGCGCTGCGTAGGGGTGGGCAAATGCCGCCGCGAAGATGGTGGCGTGATGTGCCCCAGCTACCGGGTGACGCGCGAAGAAGGACACTCGACTCGCGGCCGCGCTCACCTGCTGTGGGAGATGACCCAGGGAGAAGTGATCCGCGACGGCTGGCGGAGTGAAGAAGTGAAGCGGTCGCTTGATCTCTGCCTCGCTTGCAAGGGATGTAAGAGCGATTGCCCGGTAGGGGTTGACGTTGCCACCTATAAGGCTGAGTTTCTTTCTCATTATTACGAAGGCCGGGTGCGCCCGCTCAACGCTTACGCTTTTGGAAATATCGACCTCTGGGCACGTGTGGCAACGAAGATACCAGGCTTGGTCAATTTGACTACTCAACTTCCTTTCCTGCGCGATATTTCGAAGATGGTCGCGGGAATCCCGAAACAGCGGGCCATCCCCGCGTTTGACCCGGAGAATTTCAAGAGCTGGTTCTACCGCAGGCGCAAAACCGTCGAGCGCAACTGGGAAGATCCGCCCGTGCTCCTGTGGGCAGACACATTCAACAATTATTTTCAGCCGGAGACCGCAAAGGCCGCCGTGGAGGTGCTCGAGGCCGCCGGTTTTCGAGTAATCGTGCCACGGGCGAACCTCTGCTGCGGCCGTCCGCTCTACGATCACGGAATGCTGGACCGTGCTCAGGCGCTCCTGCTTCAGATTCTTGATGAGCTGTCACCTGAGATCGAAGCGGGCGTTCCCATCGTCGGCCTGGAACCCAGCTGTGTTGCGGTGTTTCGTGACGAACTGGTTGGGCTGTTTCCTCATGACGAGCGGGCGCAGGCACTGTCGCGGCAGACTTTTCTGCTCAGCGAGTTCCTGGAGACCAGGGCGAGGGATTTACCGCTCCCGCGGATGGAGCGCAAAGCGATCCTGCACGGCCATTGCCACCACAAATCCATCATGAAAATGACCGCCGAGGAAGCCGTCCTGCGGCGCCTCGGCATCGACTTCCAGAGCCCGGCTCCCGGCTGCTGCGGCATGGCTGGCGCCTTCGGCTTTGAAAATGAGAAATATGACATCTCGGTCGCGATTGGTGAACTCGAACTCCTGCCTGCCGTCCGCAAGGCTCCGCCCGACTGGCTGATCATCGCCGACGGCTTCAGTTGCCGCGAGCAGATCGCCCAGGGATCAAGGCGACGCGCCCTTCACCTGGCTGAAGTACTGCAAATGGCATTGGTACACGGCGACCAGGCCAGCGAGCAGGCGGCTGGCCCCTATCCCGAGTCTGCCCGTGCCCGGCGACGTGATGCGGCGGTGCTCCGGTCGATGACAGGCGCTGGAGTGGGCTTGGCGGGGCTGGCTGCGGGTGGGGTGCTATTATGGAAATTGTCTAAAAGGCGCTGATTTTAAACGACTTGCCTTCTCTTTATAGCTGGATGCTAACACCGACCCCTCGCCAGATTCGTTATCTTCTGGGACAATAGAGCTCTTGCCGGTCCTCTATGGCCTCAGATATGGGCCCAGAAACAATTGCTGGGGACCGAATTTAGTCCGAATTCTTAGTTATGGATCCTGAAGTCCTAGATCGTGAAGTTCTGCTTCCTGAAGTAACTGGTCGCGAAGTCAGAGGTCGCGAATTCCCGGCGGCTCAAGTTATGGATCGCGAAACCCTAATTGGCACGCCCACTGTGGGGAAGGTTCCAGCCGAGGCCCTGCCGACCCTGGTGGCGGCTAAGTCTGCGGACGCACCCTTGTCCGGTTCCGTGTTGGTACTGATCCAGTTCGACGTTTGCGAAGAGATTCGCCTCGATGAGCTGCGCCAGATCCTGGGTGCACGCACCGCCGATGCCAGCTTCAAGCACCTGGCTCCAGGATATGTGCGCTACCAGCGGCCGCCGGTCGAAGAGGTCCTCGAGCCCCTTATTCTCGAGAGTGGCGAGCGGCTGCAGGGTGATATCAAGTACTTCGACTACGGCGTGGTGAGCGTGGTCTTCGAGTTGCCGTTTTCCGGCGACTGGGACAAGCTGGTTCAACTTTCCAGCCGCTGGGTTTGGGACACCAACTTTGAAAGCCTGGCCACGCGGATCGTCCAACAGAAACTGGAGCGCGCCGCTCCCGCTCTGGTCAAGCCCTATGGCAAAGAGTGGCTGCAGGAGGATTATTTCATCTTCCATTTGCGCGAGATTGCCGGCTCACCCTCGGCGACTGATCTGCTGGCATCGCAGGGCGGATGCATCGCCCAGGTGGTGCGCGGCGAGACTCAGCCGCTTTCCGACGGCGAACGGCAGGAGATTCTGCAGTCGCGAATCTCCTACTACCCCAACGACTTGGCTGTGATCGGCTGGAACGCGGCTTTTATCTACGACAGTGCATCCGGCGCCGAAACCGCGATTCAGCTGTTGCAGTACGCCAACTCGCAGTTGCTCGAGTTCCGCCACTACGACGATCTGCTCAGCCGTCAGCTGGAAAAAGTCTACGACTTTCTCGAGCGCGGAGGCCGCGGCCTGTGGTCACGCTGGCGTACGGCGCGCGCCGCCTCGAAACTCCATACTGTCCTGCTAGACGTTAGTGAACTCACCGAGCGTGCCGACAACGCCATCAAATTCCTCAGTGACATGTTCTCCGCCCGCCTCTACAAACTGGCCGCCTTGAAGGTTGGCGTGCCCGATTACAAGGACCTGGTCCAGCAAAAACTGCAAACCGCCGAAGAGCTTTACCGCTTTATGGTGGACGAATTCAACCAGAGCCGCGCCTTCGTCCTTGAACTCATGGTGGTGATCATCCTGATCATCGAGCTGGTTTACTTCTTCCGCGGCAAGCCAATTTAACGACAAGATACATCAAGAAATCCCCCGGGTCCGTCGAGCCGGTGTACTTTGCGCGCGCGGTGAGGCAGAATAAAGCTCTTCACAAACTCCGATAGTGAGGAAACTCCTGATGAAGCTGCTTCGCAGAGGGATGTTTGCGGGCCTTATGTTCTCAGTCTTTGCATGTGCAATGAACTTACCTGTTACGGCTCAGACAAATGGATCGCCGCTCGTCTATCCCAAGGCGAAGACCGTCGACCAGGTCGACGACTACCACGGAGTGAAGGTCGCCGATCCTTATCGCTGGCTTGAAGACACGGACTCCGCCGATACCAAAACCTGGGTCGAGGCTGAGAACAAGCTCACCTTCGACTATCTCGACAAGCTTCCCTACCGATCGGCCATTCGAGATCGCCTCTTGAAGCTTTGGAATTACGAGCGCTTCAGCGTGCCCTCGCTGCATGGAGGACGATACTTCTACGAGCACAATACCGGTCTGCAAAACCAGAGCGTTCTATTCGTCGCGGACTCGCTCAACGCCGAACCGCGGGTGCTTCTGGACCCCAACACACTCTCTTCCGACGGCACGGTCGCGCTGAGCGGGACGTCCCTGTCGGACGACGGCACGCTAATGGCTTATGGCACGGCAACTTCGGGATCGGATTGGATGGAATGGCACGTGCGCGATGTCGGCACCGGCAAAGACCTGCCAGACCAGATCAAATGGGTTAAGTTCAGCGGCGCCTCCTGGGCAAAAGATGGCAAAGGTTTTTTCTACAGCCGCTACGACGAGCCCAAGCAGGGCACCATGATGCGCGAGGCGAATTACTTTCAGAAGCTTTATTACCATCGGTTGGGCACATCACAATCGGAGGATAAGCTCATCTACGAGCGTCCCGACAACAAGGAAATGTTATTTGGCGGAGGCGTTACCGATGATGGGCACTACCTGGTCATCACCGTCGAAGAGGGTACGTCGCCTAACACTCGACTCTACTACAAAGATCTGACTCAGCCCGACTCTCAGGTCGTCCGACTGCTTGATGACTTCGATGCGCAGTATCAGTTCATCGACAACGACGGCCCGGTCTTTTGGATTCAGACCGATCTGGACGCTTCCCGCGGACGTTTGATCGCGATCGACACCCGGCACCCGGAACGGGCCAACTGGAAGACTGTCGTCCCCCAGGGCGCGGACAAGCTTGAGTTCAGCAATGTAGTGGACGATTTGTTTCTGGTGGGATACTTGAAAGACGCCCGCACCGAAGTTCGCGTCTACGACTTGACGGGAAAATTCGTGCGCAACGTGGACCTGCCTGGAATCGGAACCGCCGACGGCTTCGGCGGCAAACGCAAGGACAAGGAAACCTTTTACTCTTTTACCAGCTTCATCTCGCCGCCCACGGTTTACCGCTACGATCCGCGAGCCGGCAACAGCTCCTTGTTCCGCCAGCCTAAGGTGGAGTTCGATCCTAACAAGTACGAAACCAACCAGGTGTTTTACAAGAGTAAGGACGGCACGCGCATCCCCATGTTTCTGACTTACAAGAGAGGGATAAAGCTGAACGGCGAGAACCCGACCATGCTCTACGCCTACGGCGGATTCGACATTTCGTTGACGCCAGCTTTTTCCGTAGCCAATCTGGTGTGGCTGGAAATGGGCGGCATCTATGCTCAACCTAACCTGCGGGGTGGTGGAGAATACGGCGAAGAGTGGCACCAGGCAGGCATGAAGGCAAAAAAGCAGAACGTGTTTGACGATTTCATTGCCGCTGCCGAGTGGTTGATCGCGAATCAATACACGTCCACCCCAAAGCTCGCGATACACGGGGGCAGTAATGGCGGACTGCTGGTGGGCGCGTGCCTGACTCAGCGTCCAGACCTGTACGGAGCGGCATTTCCGGAAGTCGGGGTCATGGACATGCTTCGCTTCCAGAAGTTCACCATCGGCTGGGCGTGGACTTCGGACTTCGGCTCTTCCGACAATCCCGAAGAGTTCAAAACCTTGTACGCTTACTCGCCGCTGCACAACTTAAAAGCGGGAACGAAATATCCTGCCACGCTGATTGCTACCTCAGATCATGATGACCGGGTGGTGCCTGGACACAGCTTCAAATTTGCGGCTACGATGCAGGCCGATCAGGCGGGGCCTGCTCCCGTGCTGATTCGCATTGAGACCAAAGCTGGCCACGGCGCGGGCAAGCCAGTCTCGAAGCGGATCGACGAGGCGGCGGATGCGTGGGCCTTTGTCGCGCACAATCTCAAGATGAGCGTGGTACTGCCGTAGTCCTGGTCGAGGAGAATAGGACAACGCCTGGGACTCTGCTCTCAGCCAGGTTAAGGGAGTAGGCAATTTCAGTTAGGGCAACACGGTATGCGGGCGCGTTCGAATTCTTTTCCCCGACCCGAGCCACCCACACGAGCCCGCAAATCCCCGGGTCGACCGTAGCGCGACGATTGCCAGCAGGCCGATCGGTATCGGTCAGACAGGCCTGAGTATGACGAATGACCCACGTGGTGAGGTTGCGAAAACCTAGACGTGACGTGCATCCTTTCAGAGAATGCCCGAGCTGCCGGATATCGTCGCCTACATTGACGCTCTTGAACCACGCATTGTAGGACATCGGTTGAAGCAGGTGCGTTTGGCCAGCGCCTTTTTGCTTCGAACGGCACAACCGCCGCTTGCGAATGTTGAGGGACGGACGGTGCGCGAATTGCGGCGAATCGGCAAGCGTATCGCAATCGGAGTGGAAAATGATCTTTGGCTGGTTCTGCATCTGATGATTGCTGGCCGGCTGCACTGGCGCCCTCCAAACGCCAAACTGGTGGGCCGCCAGAGTCTCGCCGCGTTCGACTTTTCTGATGGTTCTCTCGTGCTCACCGAAGCCGGCTCGAAGCGGCGCGCGTCCTTGCACGTCCTGAGCGGTGAAGCAGCTTTGAGCTCGGTGGACCAGGGAGGAATCGAGGTCCTGACCAGCGATTTCAACTCTTTTCGCGATACGCTTGCGAGAGAGAATCACACGCTGAAGAGAGCACTGACCGATCCCCGCCTGCTGAGCGGTGTGGGCAACGCGTATTCGGATGAAATCCTTCATGCGGCGCTGCTGTCTCCCATTGCCCTCACGCAAAAACTGGAGCCGGAAGAATGGGAGCGTCTATTCGCGGCTGCTCAGCAAACGCTGCAGCTCTGGTCGGAGCGCTTGCGGGCGGAAGCGGCCGACAGCTTTCCCGAAAAAGTGACAGCATTTCGCGAGGGCATGGCAGTCCACGGACGTTACGGGGATCCCTGTCCGCGTTGCGGCGACAAGGTTTTGCGCATTCGTTACGCGGATAAGGAAACGAATTACTGCGCCCGGTGCCAGACTGGCGGAAAAGTGCTTGCTGATCGGAGTCTTTCCCGCCTCCTGGGTTCGGACTGGCCGCGCACGCTTGATGAATTGGAAGCTCTCAAGCGGCACTAACGAGAAGCGCTTCAATCTGACGCAACTGGATAATGCTGGAAACGGAGACTAATGAGCGAGCTATTTTCCCTCGTCCAGTTCCCGAATCCAAATGTTCCGGAAGCGAACCGGGTTGCCGTGATCCTGCAGCGTGAGCGGCAGCTTCTCCGGACCAGGTTTGTAGGGAGGCCGGTCGTGGTGAGCCGTGGGACCCGACAGCTCAACATTATCCTGCACCAGCACTCCGTTGTGCAGCACAGTCATCCGAACTGGGCGCCGCAGCCTGCCATCCGGGTCAAAACGCGGACCGTGGAAAATAATGTCGTAGGTCTGCCACTGTCCCGGAGGCCGTGAGGCGTTTACCTGTGGAGGGAATTGCCCATACACGGCAGAAGCCTGACCATCGGCATAGGTTTTGCTCTCATACGAATCCAATACCTGGATCTCATACAGGCCCATTAGAAATACTCCGCTGTTGCCACGCCCCTGGTCTTCCCCAACCGGCGGCAAAGGCTCGGCGAACTCTACGTGCAACTGACAGTCGCCAAAGGGCTGGCGTGTATGGATGAACCCGGTGTGGGGCGCCACTTCCAGATAGCCATCCGCCACTTTCCACTTCGCCGGCTGCCCATCTTCGCCCGCCCAGCGGGAAAGGTCTTTGCCATCGAACAAGAAAATGGCGTCCGATGGAGGACGACCCGCATTATCTTGTGTACTGGCCGTCCCGGGCGTGATTACCGGAGGCAGGGGGCGATCCGGATCGTTTGGTTTCCAACGGGGATCCACCTGCGCCGGCGAAAAGGGAGGAAACATCAGAGCAACGGCGACTGAAGATATGGTGAAAATTTTTTGTAACGCAATCATCATTGGTAGACCTCGACGCCCAAGATATACCACTTCACTTGTCAATCGAGCCGCCTTCACCTGACCCGTGATGCACTTCCGAGTGTGCGGTTGGCTGCAGATCGTGCAAGGATTGGGGGAGTTTCGGGTGCGCTCTCCTCTTCACCAAGGAGGTCCCAACATGTTGATCGCTTACAAACAAATATCTCTATCGATCGTAGCCGTTGCCCTTCTGTTACTGGCCGGCTGCGGTTCAGGCTCGCGGCCGATGAACTCCGGAAACTTTTCTGGCACCGTTGCCGTCCCGAATGCCGCCGCCACCGTCACGCCAGCCGGCCGCACCGCAGTGGCCAATGTAGCTCTGAGCCGTGCCCACATCGTGGGCGGTACTTCCGCGATAATCACGGTGAACCTGACTCAGCCTGCTCCGGCGGAGGGCATAGCTGTTCAACTGAGCAGCTCTGACGCGAGCATCGTCGCGGCTCCCGCGGTTGTGAAAATTTCTCCCGGCCAGATCAGCGCCACAGTCGTAGCCGCGACAATACCGGTCAGTGCCGATACCACAGTCGCTATCAGCGCGCTCTACCAAGGAAGCATCGCTGGGACCTCGCTGAGTATCGCCTCGGCGCCCAAGTATCCGTTTTCCGTCGCGATAAATCCATCCACCGTCACACTATCCGCCGGGCAATCGGGATCGATCATTGTTGCAACCAAAATCATCGCTGGATACGATCAGGCACTAAGCCTCGCTGTCTTGAGTTTGCCTACCGGGGTTGCGGTCACCCTCACTCCTCCAGTGATTCCTGCTCCAGGAGCAGGGACCTCGGTGGCAGACATCACAGTTTCCAACAGTCTGGCGCCGGGAAGCTATTCGATAGAGGTGACGGCAAGCCATGGTCGCACCGTGCGAAGCGCGAAGCTGAAGCTGAACGTAGCCTCCTCTTCGGGGCCCGGGGCGACGTTCCAGGGATGTTGGTACAAGCAGAACGGCAAGCGCTATCAGGCAGTCACGGTTTCAGTCACCAACTCGGGCACGTATCCCTTTAATGCGATTTTGTATAACGGCACGACCTGCAACCCCAACGATTGGGCCGATCAGTTTGGCTTTGGACAACCCTTGCAATTCAGCTCTGGGTTCGACTGGACTTTCTGGTTTACAGACTTCGCGGGCCAGAGTGACACATCCGCATTCTGGTACGTCGGAAATAGTCAGTCGCAATGCGTGAACTACGCCGTGGCTCCCGATTGTTAGCTTCGGAGGTTACGGAAAAATGCCGCTCCGAGGGTCTGAATCAGGCTCTGGACCGGCCTTTCGGCGGCCTAATGAGATCGGGTTAGTTCATTTGGAGACTTGCGCCACCATTTAAAATTCTCCTCAGCGATGCGCCCTAGAAAGCCGAGCCAACCCCTCCCCAGCTTGGTGGCGTAAATCCAAGGAGGACAATAATGCGTCGAACCACTATGCTCGTAGCCTGTACATTGGCTCTTGCACTCTGTGCTGGGTACGCGGCGGCACAGGAACCGGCCGATACTCTGAAGGTTGATTATTTCTCGAATGCCAACACCGCAGGCGCCCCCGATGGGACGTTCCGCATAACCAATCCGGGCACCGCAGGCGGCAACCTCTGCGCTGCTATTTACGTGTTCGATCAGTACCAGGAACTGTCTGAGTGCTGCAGTTGCTTGCAGACCCCAGATGGATTGGACACGCTTTCGGTGAACTCAGATCTAACCGACAACCCGCTGACTGGGGTCGTCTTGAGTACCGGCGTGATCAAGCTAGTCTCCACTGCGGTAAAGGGCGGCTCCTGCCCATACTACCCCAGCAGCCTGACTCCGACTGCCGGCCTTCGCTCCTGGACGACTCATGTCCAGAACAGCAACTACACAATTACTGAAACGGCTTCGCAAGATGCCACGCTCAGTGCGGCCGAAGTTAAACGTCTGCAGGGTGAGTGCTACGCCATCCAGCTGGATGGCAGCGGCAGAGGCAGATGCTACTGCGGATCGGGCGACTAAGAACGTTTGGATAACACTCGTGGCGGTCGGATCCAAACCCGAATTCGACGCCTCGGAAATCAAGCCCGCCAGGCATCGAGCACACTCGCTGCCTGGCGGTTACTAAACTCAGCGCGAACGCTTGCAGAAAAACTTGTAGTACTGGCAGCCTGTCGTTCTTTCAATTGGAATCATACGCTTCGCGCATTTTCTCTCTGGGCCGTCCGTCGGATGGCGTCTCCGACAGAGTCTCTCCTAATCCTTTCGCCACGCTAAATTCTCAGGGACCGCCGGAGCTAACGCTCTGCCCGGCTGAAGGACAGGCAATGGCTCGCCTTTGTTGATCGGGAGAAAAGTTGCGGCTCGCTACTGAGCGGATTCGAGGGGGTAAATGGTAGGCACGAGGAGACTCGAACTCCTGACCTCTACCGTGTCAAGGTAGCGCTCTAACCAACTGAGCTACGCGCCTACGGATGGGTTTGATTATACCGTAGCCCGGCCTCGTGAAAAATCGCATTTTGCCCGTGAAGACCCCGGTCTTGGCAGAGAGCTTTGCAACGGAGCCGTCTAGGTTACAGCGGAATGTTTCCGTGTTTCCTGGGCGGGTTTTTGTCGCGCTTATTTTCCAGCATGGCTAAGGCTTGGATCAGCTTCTTACGAGTTTCGTGGGGTTGGATGATGGCGTCGACGAAGCCGCGGTCGGCGGCAACGTAGGGGCTGGCAAAGCGGTCGCGGAATTCCTCGATTTTCTTTTGGCGTACGGCTTCGCGGGCCTCGGTCCCGGACGCTCCGTTGCCTGCGGCCTCGAGTTCGCGCTTGTAGACGATGTCGACGGCGCCTTCGGGTCCCATGACTGCGATCTCGGCCGTCGGCCAGGCGTAGTTTACGTCGGTACGAATATGTTTGGAAGCCATCACGCAATACGCTCCGCCGTAGGCTTTGCGCGTGATCACCGTAATCTTCGGAACGGTTGCTTCGGCGAAAGCATAGAGCAATTTTGCGCCGTGCTTGATGATGCCGCCGTATTCCTGCGCAGTGCCTGGTAGAAATCCCGGGACATCTTCGAAGGTGATGAGCGGGATGTTGAAGCAATCGCAGAAGCGGACGAAGCGTGCGCCCTTGATCGAGGCATTGATGTCCAGCGTCCCGGCCAGCATGGCCGGCTGGTTGGCTACGATGCCTACGGAGCGGCCGTCCAAACGCGCGAAACCTACGACCATGTTTTTCGCATAGTGTTCCTGAACTTCGAAGAAGTAAGCGTCATCGACAACGGCGTGGATTACATCTTTGATGTCATAGGGCAGGTTGGATTGAGCGGGGACGATTTTGTCGAGCGCGGCGTCGGCGCGGTCGATTGGGTCGGTGCAGGCTTTGCGCGGCGGGTCATCGAGATTGTTTGAGGGCAGGAAGCTCAGCAGTTCGCGCACCATGGACAAGCACTCGGCGTCGTCGTGCGCCAGAAAGTGCGCCACGCCCGAGGTCTCATTGTGGGTGACGGCGCCCCCGAGCTGTTCTTTGGTGACTTCTTCCATTGTGACAGTCTTGATGACGTCGGGGCCGGTGATGAACATGTAGGAAGTCTTGTCGACCATGAGAACAAAGTCGGTGATTGCGGGAGAATAGACCGCGCCCCCGGCGCAGGGGCCCATGATCGCCGAAATTTGCGGCACCACTCCGCTGTATAGTGTGTTGCGCAGAAAAATGTCGGCGTACCCGGCGAGCGAGGCCACACCTTCCTGAATGCGCGCGCCCCCGGAATCGTTCAGACCAATTACGGGTGCGCCTGTCCTCGCCGCGAGGTCCATGATCTTGACGATCTTGCCGGCGTTGGTTTCCGAGAGCGAACCGCCGAAGACGGTGAAGTCTTGTGCGAAGACATAAACCAGGCGGCCTTCGATGCGGCCATAGCCGGTGACAAAGCCATCGCCGTAAGGCTTTTGTTCGGCCATGCCGAAGTCATTGCAGCGGTGTGTGACGAGCTTGTCGGTTTCTTCGAAGGTGCCCTCGTCGAGCAGGAAGTCGATGCGCTCGCGCGCCGACATTTTGCCTTCCTTGTGCTGGCGCTCGCGGCGCTTCGCGCCTCCACCCTCTTCGGCTAGATGGTTGCGTTTTTTCAGTTCGGTGATTTTCTCTTCGAGATTCATGGCGGAAAGGATTATAGCGGGTAGGTGGAACGGCGGGTATGCGGTGGGTCACGGCATATTGAGACTGTAAGAGGCCTGCGCGGGCTGCGCCCGCTGGACAGCCGGGGGCGGCTGTCCCCACACAAGCCTATCTCCGCAGGAGGAAATAGTGAATCACGCCTACTCGAGGGTTGAGCCTAGTTGCTGGTAGCGGTATTTCTTTCCGTCCCAGAAGAGCACGGAAGAGGTCTGTTCGCCTTCCCCTTGTTCTTCCATGTATACGCCGAGGACCGTCTTTTTCTTCAGCGCGAGTCTTTTTACGGTCAGGGTTTTGAAGGGCAAATTGATTAGCAGGAACTTGGGCTTCTCTTTGGCGGAACGCCAGGCTTCGGCGCCCACGCCGTGGACGACAAGCAGGCATACGCCCTTGCGCTCCGGCGCGTCGGAAGAAAAGGTGGATGTTACTTTGACGTCGCCGAAACCCATGAAGCTGTCGTAGGGATCGGCCACGCGAAAGCCGTACTCGGCCTGGTCGGCCAGGGGATTCTTGCAGCGGCCGGCGACTACGAGATCATCCACACCGTCTCCGTCGAGATCGCCTATGAACTGCGGAGGGCCGGGCAGCAGCGAACAGTTGTCGCCAAATTCTTTGTGAATGTAATCATCGGTGACCGCAGGCACCGGAGACCTGGCGTGCTCTGGGGGCGGAGGTGGCTGCTTCTTGTCTGAAGCGAGCACAGCAGACGCGGTCCAGATCATCACCCAGGCAAGCAGTATGTGGAGGCGGGAGTTCGGGGAGAACGACATATCCTTACTCTAATCGCGTTCTGGCTGCCGGGGTATAGACACTAATGGTGACTGGTGACCAAGGTAACTACTAATTGCGGAAGTGCTCCCAACCTTCCGGCTCGAGTTGGTGGCCAGCGCCGTTTCTGTTCAAGAGGACAATGTGGCGTCCGCGGGTGATGTGGCCGATCTGGGTGATCGACAGTCTGGCGATACGGGACGGGACGGGCTTGCGCGGCGGAGCGGTGAAAAGGAGTTCGTAATCCTCGCCGCCATGCAATGCCAATTGTAGATCGACTTCTCGAGGCGGCCGACCGACGCGGGCCAGAGGGATGGCTTCGGCCAGGATCTCGGCTCCGACGCCGCTTTCTTCGCAGATGTGGGCAAGATCGGTGGAGAGGCCGTCACTAGTGTCGATCATCGCGGAAGCCAGGCCCCTCTGGCGCAAGATGCGGCCCAGTTCAAGCCGCGGCTCAGGAAAAAAATGCCGCGGAAAGTCGCTGGGATTTAGCTTTCGATCGGGCCTCTTTAGCATCTGGGCGACAGCAGCCGCCGAGCCTCCAAGTTGGCCGCTCACGTAAATGCGGTCCCCCGGCCGAGCCGTTGACCGCAGTACAGATTTGCCCTTGGGAGCCGTTCCGAGCACGATAATGTCCGCTAGAATTCCGTTGGGCGACTCAGCCGTATCTCCACCCGCCAGCGCGACGCCCGATCGCTTTGCCAGGTCGATCAATCCGCGCGCAAAGCGGGACGCCCATCTGGAGGGGAGGTCCCGCGGCAGGGCGAGCGAGAGGAATGCCGCAACCGGCTCTCCCCCCATGGCAGCGATATCGCTCAGTCCTCGGGCCAGGCAACGGTGCCCGATCGACTCCGGCGAATGCCAGTCGCGGCGGAAGTGGATTCCCTCCAGGGAAAAATCGGTCGTCACCAGAGTGTCGTTTTCCTGATTTCTTGTCTTCCGGTTGCCGCGGCGCCGGGAAAGTCGCAGAACGGCGCAGTCGTCTCCGATTCCGGTCACAAGGGCGGGACTCGCCGTAAGACTTGCCAGTCGTCGAATTTGGGCAATCAGCGCTTTTTCTGGAATCACTACGGCAATTACTATAAGCGACACCGCTTGAAATGCGGATCCCTATGCTCTGAGGCCCGGACTGAGGTTTAGGTCGAGCCGTGCCTTCGCGTGCTGGGCGGGCCGTTCCAGCCCTAGCTGCCCCAACGCTCGTATAAAATCCTACTGGTCAATACCTTAGCTGGCCGGCGCTTCCGGTCGCCGCGTAACAGGGACATGGCGACCACCCTGCCTTAAGTAACTCCTCAGGGACTTTCCGGTCGTTGACAGGGGGAACCCAGTTTGCTACCTTTTACCAGTCATTCACAAACCCTCGGTACTAAGCGAAAGTCTGTGTCTTCTGGAGCTGCGAAGTTGGGCGTCTAAGAAGTGCGGATTGGAAGAAGTTTCCGGCTTGGAAGTTTTGGAGCTTGGACCTTGGGCTCCGGTAAGCGGAAGGGCACGTTAGAAAATTCCATTCCCAAGATGGGAAGCGTGGCCCGAAAAGTCAGGTTGTCCGAACAGGCTGTCTGCAACCTCAGAACTGGCCTGGAGTTCCGGCCCTGATATTCAAAGCGGAAGAAGGAAGGCATTTGCAGAAGCGTTTCTACATACTGTTTGTAGCTCGCGGGGACGACGGGCAGCTGCGCAAGATATCTATCCCCCTGCATTATCTGTATGTATTCGTGGTCGGCGCTGCGATCGGGTTCCTTAGCCTCACCGGGATTGCTTCTTCGTATGCTCGTATGCTGCTCAAAGTTTCCCGGTACAACGAGTTGCGCACCGAAAAGGAGCAACTGAGGGATCGCTATTCCCGGCTGGAAGAGGTCGCCAAGGAGCGCGATGTGCAAGTGGCTTCGCTGGGCTCGATTGCCAGCGAGGTGTCGGCCCTTTACGGATTGAAGTCGCAGCCTGTGCTGGTGGAGGCCTCGCAACAGCAGATTCACGACGCCGACGTAAGCTCTTCGCTCGACCAGTTGCATGCCTTGCGCACTTCGGCCCTAACCGGCGCCACCATGGTCGGCCTCACTATGGGCCTGACCCGCAATGCTACGACCGCCGACTGGTTTAAGGCCAACTCCGCACCCAATCTCTGGCCCGTAGAAGGCCAGGTGACGGGCAGCTTTGGGGAGCGCATTGACCCGTTCAACGGCGAAGGCGCATTTCACAGTGGTGTAGATATCAGCAGCAACTACGGCCACTCGGTCATAGCGCCGGCGGATGGCGTGATCACTTTCGCGGACTTTCTTGGCGGATATGGCAAGACGATCATGATGGATCATGGCCACGGCATCTGCACCCGTTACGGCCATCTCTCAGGCTTCTCGGTCACACCCGGACAGCACATCCATCGTGGCGAGACTATCGGTTTTGTCGGACTCAGCGGCCGTTCAACTGGGCCGCACCTGCACTACGAAGTTCGCATCAATGACACTCCAGTGAATCCTTACAAATACCTCCGCATTACCGTCGCCCACAGTGGCGGCTTCCAGGCAGGCGGCTAGCGAGACCCAGTTCTCAGTTTTCAGTTCTCAGTTTTGACAATGCACCGCCAAGGTCTTCGCTTGCACTCTTTCCCTTCACTAAGCTACGTTCATGAAGCCAAAGAACGCTTCCCGGTTCCATTTTCTCAGTAGTAACGACCGAACGGTCCTACTGAGAACTGAGAACTGAGAACTGAGAACCACCCCATGACAAGCTTCTTCCGGTCGGTGCGCGAAGACGTTGCTGCGGTCTTCGAGTCCGACCCCGCCGCCCGCTCTTATCTGGAGGTGTTGATCTGCTATCCGGGTTTGCACGCGGTGTGGTTTCATCATTTAAGCCATTGGCTGTGGAGGCACGGTATGCGCTTCCTGGCGAGATTCGTTTCGCAAGTGGCGCGCCTGCTCACGGGCATTGAGATTCATCCCGGGGCAGAGATAGGACGGCGTCTGTTCATCGACCACGGCATGGGCACGGTGATCGGCGAGACGGCCATTGTGGGAGACGATGTCACGCTCTATCAGGGCGTGACGCTCGGTGGTACCGGCAAAGAGAAAGGCAAGCGACATCCCACGCTCGGCAACAACATCACCATCGGCTCCGGAGGGAAAGTGCTGGGCAATATCACCATTGGCGACAACGTCCGCGTGGGGGCGGGGTCGGTCGTGCTGCGGAGCGTTCCAGCGAATTCGACGATCGTTGGTGTGCCGGGGCATATCGTTCTAAGAGATGGAAAGAGGGTGGTGATCACCGATCCCAAAGACATCCGAGATCCGCTGTCCGACGTAATCATCAAGCTGGCGGGGGAAGTGCACGAGTTGCGCCAGAAGTTCCAGGAACACTCGCACGAAGCGCTGGGGGCAGAGCCTAACCTGACCATCGACGACGGGACTTCGGTTTCCAATATCTCTCCGGAAGAGCTGTTTCAAGACGATTATCAGATTTGAGGGGCCGGATTTTAAAGACCAGATCTATCTCGCAGTACGAACCGATCACGTACTCACTGAAGCGCTGCGAACGCCATGACCGATTGAAATTGAAAGCTGCAGGAAGTCGTTCGCCGCGATGAGGCCGAGGACTACGCGTATGGGAAGCGGGAACCGTTGCCGCGAGGGATCATGCACAATAACTGGCGCAGAGAGTTGATATAGCAAATCGCGAGTTTCGAGTTGGCAGCCTCCCGCAGCAAGCACATTCCTCACCCACCCGCTATCTCGCCCATAGGTGAGCGCGATCAGGAATCCATCGGCCTCCCGAAAAACATTTACCGGAGTACGGTAGAGTTTGTCTGATTTTCGACCTACACTTGTAACGATTGCGAAGCCGGGCAACCGGGCGGCGAAGCGGACCGCGACTCGGTTCGTGACAGCTCGATGGAAGGCGGCCACGCTCCTTTTGCGGAACCGAACCAAGAGAATTGGAGCAAGCAGGACTGCGAGAAAAAGGATAGCCGACGCCGCAATTACCATGGCGGGTTCATTGCCTGCCCACGATTGCAAACCTGATCATCCATTGGGCCTTAGCCATACCTTCCAAACAAACAACCCAAGATAGCTCGCAGCGAGAAAAGAAAACAGCAAGGTAAGAAGCGCATGCCCCACGACGAAAGCGGTTCCTTTGGGCCAATCGGAGTGCGAAAAATAAATTGCATCGACAAAAATTCGTGTGAGGGAGCGGGCGGTAATACAGGTTCTCCCTGATCTAAAAAGGTGTCTGCATCCATACCTGGCCAAGCGAAAAGATAGGCGAAGGAACGCCATGATCGATGAGCAATTCGTGATTGCGCTCGCCACCACGTCAGCCACTTCAACCGCCGTAGATGGCGAAGGCAAGAATCCACATGAACACCCAAGGCGGTACCATACTGCGGCAGGCGAGCGCCGCTACAGGCAGGACCAGGATCGGAAGCCATCCCCGTATTTCCGGGTGAGATAAGAGGTTGCTCGGTCGCATCCGCGCTCAGTGATCCCGTACTACTGCCGCAACCCCATCCAACTTTCCGAAACCACCAGCGAGTTGCCGGGATTGTGTGGATCATACTTCACCGACGTGGGAAGGCCCAGCCGGCAGGAATGCAGATTGATCCACTGGCGCAGATAGGTTACATCCTGCGAGCATTCATAGGAGACGCCCGCCACGTCATATTTATAGATGAGCAGGACGGCAGCGTGGTGGCCGTTGGTGGGTGGCATTTCCTGTACGTCGATAACTGTGCCGTCGGTGATGCGTCCTATATTGTCGAGCCAGGTGCGGCGTTCACGTTCCAGGTCCGCGGGACCTTTGGGCTTGCGCCGCAAAAGCGCGTAGGTGCCGAGAGCAACGGCGCTGCCGACAACCACAACCGAATAGAGGCTGAGTGAATCCATGCCTGGGATAAGCGACGCAGGGGCGGACCGCCGGCTGCGTTTCATTACCAGCATATGACGGAAGCGCCGCCAGCGGAAGTGGGTCGCTGAGTTACCGAGGGCGGGGCTGTGGAAATCGTAACCTGGTGCAGTCGGGGCTTCCTTTACTTATATTTACTTCTGCGTGCAAACAAAGTTCCGGGCCATCTCTCCAAAGTTGCCTTCGGACTCCTGGCCAAACTGATCGTCGTGGCGCGTCTTCTTGCTGACCACGAGTTTGCCGCTGCGATCGCGAGAGTAGAGCCATTCCGAGTTCGAAACAACGCTAGGCGTCGCGCTGTCGCTGGCGCAGTTGAAGCGGACCCGGGCACGGAGTTCCACGAAGGGACCACCCTGCGGAAGTTTCGTCGGCTCTCTGTATTCGACGCGAATCCAGGCGGTGCGCAGACCGTTCTTCTGGGATGTGACCGAGCTGACCAGAACCAGATCTCCGCTGGGGGTAGCGCCGACCTGCCGCCAGTCTCCCGCAGCCAGCGCCACCAGTCCTACGAGGAGGATCGGCGCCAGCACAACGGCAACCACAATGAGCAGGCCCTTCTTCACGGAGGATGGAGGCGAAGCCATAACAATGCAGCAGACACTTTGGGCGAAAAACTGATTTCTGTCAACTGCGGCCTGGCGAGAGAGCTGGATAAAAGTTAAGGATGGAAGTAGAGAATCGTCTGGTATTGTTGTCCTCTTTGGGAGAATCATCGCAGATTGAATCGTCCTAAGATGTTTCAAGCGGAAAGTCTTCAAACCACAAACATGATCTCCGCGATAGGGCCGTTGTTTCTGGCGGCTTCCGAGCACGGACTGGTCGCGCTGGAATTCGACGCCCGGTTGCCGGGACAGCAATCGATTCGTCCCAGCCCTCGCCATCTGCGCAAGGAGAAAGAGAACTTCAAGTTCGAAGATGCTCCTCGCATGATGCGGCCCTACGTGAGCGAGCTTGAAGAATATTTCGCCGGCCAGCGGCGCCAGTTTAGTTTTCCGCTTGATCTTCGCGGGACGGACTTTCAGGTGGCCTGCTGGCGGGCGCTGCTGGCGATTCCCTATGGTGAGACGCGCAGCTACGCCGACATCGCGCGGTCGGTGGGCAAGCCCAACGCTTTTCGCGCCGTGGGCATGGCGAATAATCGCAACCCGATCGCAATTGTTGTTCCGTGTCATCGGGTAATCGCCTCCGATGGCGCGCTTTGCGGCTACGGTGGCGGGCTTGAGGTGAAACGTAAATTGCTGGAACTGGAAGGTGCGCTGACGGGAGTGCTGGCGGCCTAGCAGTCTTCGGCTCGTCATCCCAAGCGCAGCGGGTGAGCCCGGCTCCTTCTCGTTGCATACGAAGCCAAAGATTCCTCGTCCTTTCGCTCCTCGGAATGATAAGAGAAAATAGAGTCGTCAACGCGATCACAGACCTTGACCACTAACGGCACCGCATCCACGCTTCGCAAGGCCGGGCTCTTCTATCTCGTCTTCGTGATGTTTTCCTACACCACGGGCGGGCCCTTCGGACTCGAGGACATGGTCACAACGTCGGGTCCGGGGATGACGTTGATCTATCTGCTGGTGCTGCCGTTTTTCTGGTGTATCCCGGTCTCGCTGGTGTCGGCGGAACTGACTACTGCCATGCCGGTCGAGGGTGGTTTCTATCGCTGGACCCGCGCCGCCTTTGGCGACTTCTGGGGATTCCTTGCGGGATGGTGGAACTGGTCTGCCTCATTTCTGTTGGGCGGAGCCTACGCCGTGCTCTTTGCGGATTATCTGGTCTATTACTTTCCCGGAATTACGGGATGGAAGCACTATCTCGTTTCCGTGGTGTTGATCGCGGTGATTACATGGATCAATGTGCGTGGAATTCAGATGGTCGGCCAGGTCGCAACGGCGCTTGAGATTTTTATTTTCGTCCCCGTCGCGACCATGATTGTGATGGGGTTCATGAACTGGCATCACAATCCCTTTGTGCCTTTGATTCCGCCGCATCAGCCGACGTTCAAGATATTCGGCGTCGGACTGGCTTTGGGGTTGTGGTTGTACTCGGGGTACGAGCAACTCTCGACGGTGGCGGAGGAAGTCGAGAACCCGAAACGGGCCTATCCGCGGGCGCTGGCGCTGGTTGTGCCTTTGTCGATTGCCGCATATTTTCTTCCGACGCTGGCCGGGCTGGCCTCGGCGGGAGGGTGGCAGAACTGGCACACGGGATTCCTCCCGGAGGCGGCAAAGATGATAGGTGGCCCCTGGCTGGGCACATGGATGACTTTGGCGGCGATGGTGGCCAACGTTGCTTTGCTCAACAGCACCGTCCTGACTACAACGCGCATGCCTTTTGCCATGGCGGAGGATGGATATCTGCCAACGGGGTTGACGCGCAGGCATTCGCGTTATGGCACGCCGTGGCTGGCGATTGTGGTGTCGGCAACTATTTATGCCCTGCTCGCCTGGCAGAGCCTGGGCCAAATCATCTCGGTGTATATCTGGCTACGCTCGGCGACGACCGTGCTGACAGTGCTGTCGGCGTGGAAGTTGAGGCGCACGCGGCCGGAGATGCCGCGCGCGTTTGTGATTCCAGGTGGAGATTCGGGCCTGCTTTATGTAGTGGGCGCGCCGGTGGTGATGGCGTTAGTCGCATTGCTGGGCAGCGACCGGTTTGCGTTGATTGGGGGCGCGGTGGCGATTGTGGTGGGGCCGGTGGTTTACATGGTGTTGAAAAAAGGGGCCACCAAGGATAGCTGAGCTTTTGGCTTGCGAGGGGTCCCCGTGGATATACAATTACAAAGTATATCCAGATGGAGGTTCCGATGCGCGTCGCAAAGTGGGGAAATAGCCTGGCTGTCCGCCTACCGGCCGCGGTGGTCGAAGCGCTCGATCTGAAGCATGGCGACAATATTGAGATCCGGGTCGCCGAGGGCCGGAAGTTTGAAGTGAACCGGGATCGAACCCGCGAGCGAGCGTTGGCGCGTTTGCGAAAGTTACGCCGCCCACTGCCTAAAGGATTCGTCTTCGACCGGGAAGAGGCGAATGCCCGATAAGGTGTTCTTTGATACTAATGTGTTGATCTACGCCCTCGCTGAGGGTGATCCGCGGACCCGGAAGGCTGAGAAACTGTTTACCGAAGGCGGAGTTGTAAGCGTGCAGGTCCTAAACGAGTTTGCCCGGGTGGCGCAAGCAAAAATGAAGATGCCTTGGGGTGATGTTCGCGACGTACTGGAGGTAATTCAGATTTTTTGTCCTGAGCCGCTTCCTATTACACTCATCACTCACCAAGATGCGTTGGCAATTGCGGAAAAATACCGCTACGGAATCTATGATGCGTTAATGGTAGCTTCTGCCCTCGAAGCAGAGTGTCCGGTCCTCTACTCGGAAGATATGCAAGACGGGCAGGTGATTGAGCGTCAACTGACGATTAGGAACCCGTTCAGAATCCTTTAAGTCTTGCGGCTCCCCCAAACCGTACAATGCTCGGGGCTCACGGAATAAAAGTGCGTTTGTCCGAGTTGCCAAGACAGACTCTCCACAGACATTCAGCTCACCCAATCCAAGAACTTGTACCACATTCCCGCGAAGGGCAAGAACCAGGGTTTGCCGTTGTATAAGCCGAGGGGGGCTCCGGGGAACGGGATGCCGACGAAGGGATTGTCGGGTTTATCTCCCGCGATTGACTCCGCCATCTTCTGTCCTTGGTAGGTGGCCATGGCTACGCCGTGACCGGCGTAGCCGACGGCATAATACATGCCATCGAGCTGGCCGGCGTGGGGCATGATGTCGAAGGCGAAGTCGAGGGTGCCGCCCCAGACGTACTCGATTTTGGCGTCCCGCAGTTGAGGATAGACATCGATCATGCCGCGTCGCAGAATCTCAGCGCTGCGGCGGATGGTCTGATCGTTCTCGGGGAAGAAGGCGGCGCGTCCGCCGAATAACATGCGGCGGTCGGGGGTGAGCCGGTAGTAGTAAAGATAATTTTTCGAGTCGTAAATCATGCGATTGCGCGGGATCAGTTCGTGGGCCAAGGCCTCGGGCAGGAACTCGGTCGTAACAATGAACGATCCGATCGGGATGATTTTCTTTTGCAACGCTGGAGTCGCCCGGCTGGTGTAGCCGCTGGTGGCGACGAAAACCTCGCGCGCCCACAGCCTGCCCTTCGAGGTAGTGATCTTCCATCCCGATTCGCCCTGGCTTGATTCGCGGTGGAGAGCCTCGACTCGGGTGTGCTCCAAGACTTCCGCTCCGGCCTTTATCGCAGCACGGCCAAGTCCGGAAACGTAGCGGGCCGGGTTCACTCCGGCGCTGACTTCGTCGACCATACCGCCGTAATAGATGGCTGATCCGATTTCCGAACTCAACTCTTGCTTCTGGATGACGCGCAATTGGTGATTGAACTCGCGCGCAATCACCTCAGCCTGCCGCGCGTAACCATCGAAATGCTTCTGCTTGCATGCGACTTCAAGATGCCCGCATCGTGAGAAGTCGCAGTCGATTGTTTCTTCGCGGACAATTTGCTCGACGCAATCGATGGTCGCAAGCGACGCGGCGTACATGCGGCGGGTAAGATCGCGCCCATACATCGAGATGAGCTCGTTCACGCCCAGCTTCAATCCAGTCAGGACCATGCCGCCGTTGCGCGAACTGGCGCCCCATCCGACCGTTTCGGATTCGAGCACGGCGACCTGAGCGCCGCGCGTGGCGAGAGTCCGGGCGGCGGACAGTCCGGTAAACCCAGCGCCGACGACCGCGACGTCGACGCGTTCGGGGAGCGGACGGGCTTCTGGCTTCGGGAATTCTGCGGTGGTGAGCCAGTAGTTTTGTTCTTGGGGAATCATGTTTTTCTCGGGGTCACAGCACGGCAGTCTCGTGAATCAGCCGGCCCTCAGCGAAGCGCGTAAGACTTAGCAATGATGCATCGATCAAATCAGTGCTTCCGCCGA
>Ga0209040_10001008_pt1 | contig 21992 bp, 18 predicted proteins | sample BogFormECP12_OM3_FD_188240 | JGI IMG/M metagenome (GOLD analysis project Ga0209040, IMG submission 188240) | Bog forest soil microbial communities from Calvert Island, British Columbia, Canada - ECP12_OM3 (SPAdes) (version 2) | ecosystem: Environmental > Aquatic > Freshwater > Wetlands > Bog ... | reverse complement strand
CGTAGCAGCCGCATCAGCCTGCACGAGTTTGGCGCTTAAGCCTCCGCGCGCGAGGTTTTCCCCGACCCTCGCCAGGCGCTGCGGATCGATATCGACGGCGACCAATTCGGCGAGCGCGGGCTCGCGCTCCGCAATCAAGCTCGTCTTGCCGCCGGGAGCTGCGCAGGCGTCGAGCACTCGAAGCCCCGGAGCTAGACCCAAGGGGAACGCAACGCATTGCGCTCCCAGGTCCTGCACCGAAACCTCACCCTGCGCGAAGCCCGGCAGGTCGTGCACATCGCAGGCCGCTTCGAGCAGCACGGCAAAGGGCACTCGCGATTCCGCGCGCGCGGCGATTCCCGCGGCATGCAGGCGTTGAAGATAGTCGGCGCTCGTCGCGCGGTGGCTGTTGACCCGCAGCCACATGGGTGCCTGCGTGTCGCCGGCCGCGAGCAGCTGCGTCCAGCGCACCGGCCAGTCGGCGCGCAGCCGGTCGGCAAGCCAGATCGGCGCGGCATGGCGGGTCGCGGGATTGCGCGCGATCTCGGCATCGATGGCGGCCCGTTCGCGTAAGTAGCGGCGCAGTACGGCGTTGATGAGTCCGCTCGCGCGTGCCGCGTCGGTCGCCTTCGCCGTCTCAACGGCCGCATCGACGACCGCGTAGGCCGGAGTGCGCGCATCCTCGAGCTCGAACAAGGCAACCGAGAAGATCGCACGCACCAACGGATCGAGCGATCGCACCGGCTGGGACAACAGGCGCCCGAGGATCGCTTCGTGCCGGTAATACCCGCGGACGGCGCCGTAACTCAAGGACCTCACCGCGGGCGCGAACCCGTCGGATCCTTTCGCGAGCGCGTCATGCAAAGCCGCATCGAGCGTTACCTGCTCGCGAACGATGCGCGCGAGCACATAGGCCGCGCGCGCCCGAGCACCGGCGGCGGCAGTCATGGGCTCGTGAATCGCGCGCCGGCGAGCGGCTGCGCGTTGGCGAACTGCTGCGCGGACACTGGCTTGCGTCCGGGCAGCTGCAGCCGCGTGGCACGCAGCACCCCGCGCCCGCAGGCGACGTCGATTCCGAGCTTCGAAGCGCCGAGTACGCTGCCCACGGGCGTCTCGGCCCGGTCAGCGCCGGCAGCTTGCGAGGTCGGCACCGCTTCTGCCTCCCAAATGCGCAATTGCTCGCCCTCAAAACGCGTCTCGGCGACCGGCCAAGGATCGAAGGCGCGAACCTTGCGTGCGATCGCCTCGGCATCCTCGCGCCAATCGATGAGCGCCTCGGATTTCCCGATCTTCGGCGCGTAGCAGACGCCGGCAGCGGGCTGCACCTGCTCATGCAAGTGCCCGTGCTGCAAGCCCTCGAGCGCCTCACAAATCAGCACCGCGCCGAGTCTCGCGAGGCGATCCTGCAAGGACTTCGAGGTATCGCGGGCTTCGATCTCGATCGCGCGTGCGAGCAGCATCGGGCCGGTATCGAGCCCCGCCTCCATGCGCATGATCGTGATGCCGGTCAGAGAATCGCCGGCGAGAATCGCGCGCTGGATCGGAGCCGCACCGCGCCATCGCGGCAGCAGCGAGGCGTGAATATTGAGACAGCCCAGGCGCGGTATTGCGAGCGCATCGGGGGGCAATAGGAGGCCGTAGGCCGCGACGACAAACACGTCGGGCTTCAGAGCCCGCAGTGATTCTTGGGCCTGCGCCGATTTGAAACTCTCGGGCTGCTGCACCGGAATGCCCAGCTCGAGGGCGCGCTGTTTGACCGCGCTCTGGTGCAGGCTGCGGCCGCGGCCCGCAGGCCGATCAGCCTGGGTATAGGCGGCGGTCACTTGATAGCCGGCCGCGCACAGCGCATCGAGCGCCGGCACTGCGAACGGCGGGGTTCCGGCGAACGCCAGCCGCAGCGCGCTGTGATGCGGTATCAAGGGTCTAGAGAGCCGGGACGGAAGCGCGCGTCTCGCGACTCGAAGCGCGTTGCCGGCGTTCCTTCTGCAAGCGCTTGCGTATCAGCTGACGTTTGAGTTCCGACAAATGATCGACGAATAGCTGCCCTTCGAGATGATCGATTTCGTGCTGAATACAGACGCCCAACAATCCCTCGGCAGTTTGTTCGAATGGCCGCCCTTCCCGGTCGAGCGCGCGCAGTCGAATCTTGGTCGCACGCGCCACTTTGTCGTAGATGCCGGGCAGGGACAGACACCCCTCCTCGACGATCTCACGGCCCTCGGCCGTCACGATTTCCGGATTGATCAGCACCAAGGGATCGTTGCGCCCTTCACTGACGTCGATGACCAGCACGCGTTTGTGGACATTGACTTGTGTCGCCGCAAGGCCAACCCCGTTGGCCGCGTACATTGTCTCGAGCAAGTCATCGATTAATTGCCGCACCGCACCATCCACCGACGAGACCGGCTGCGCTTTCTCGCGCAGTCTGGGATCCGGATACTCGAGAATTACTAGCTTTGTCATGGGTGTTATGAGAGCAAGATCGTGTTTTTGGCCCAAATTAGTTGCTAGAGTTCCGCCACTGCTTAACTTAATCGAGTTACGGTAGCGGTATAAGTATACCAGTCAGCCCACACCTTAGAGATCGGTGACTCAAGGGAGCCAGAACGAATGCAGCGGCAAAAGATTGTATTGATGCTATCCGTTTCGATTGCGCTAGTGGCGGGTTGCCGCTCCGAAGCGCCGCTGGCCACGACCAGTGCCGCACCGGTAGCGATGCCGGAGGCCAACAACAGCGTCGAGGGCACGGTCGTCGGCGACGATCGCACCGCCATGGAAGCCGCGGTGGACGCCTCCCAAAACGCGGCCCCCGTCGAAACCACAACCGGGGCGGGCGTACCGCTCGCGCCGAATGCGCCTGACAGCTATGTCGTCAAGCGTGGCGATACCCTTTGGGGTATCGCGAAGGTGTTTTTGCGCGACCCGTGGTATTGGCCTGAAATCTGGCAGGTCAACCCAAAGATTCAGAATCCGCACCGGATTTATCCGGGCGATACCCTGCGGCTCGTCTACATCAACGGTCAGCCGAGGATTCTGTTGCAGCGCGGCGACCAAGCCCGCGTTGAGCCTCGCGTGCGCAGCCAACCGCTCGAGGCGGCGATCACGACGATTCCCTACGACAGCGTCGCAGCCTTCATGTCCAAGCCCTCGGTGCTCTCCAAAGAGGATATTCGCTGCGCCGCCTACGTGCTGAGTTCTCTCGACGAACACGAGGGCATCGCCGAAGGCAACATCTTTTACGCTCGTGGCTTCTGCCAGCCTGCCGTCGTCGGTGCGCGCTACAACGTGGTGCGGGTCGGCGACGAATTGCGCGACCCGGACGATCATCGTCTGCTCGGCTACAACGGCATTTACACGGGAACCGGGCGACTCACGCGCACCGGCGATCCGGCGACCTTGATCATGACGGAGTCCAACCGTGAAGCCGAACCCGGCGACAAGGTGGTTCCGGGCGGCGTCGAGGTACCGCTCGACTTCGCGCCGAGCCCGCCGCGCTCCAAGGTGAACGGACGGCTCATGGCGATCACCGACGGGGTCACCGTGATCGGTCAGTACCAAGTGGTCGCAATCAACCGCGGTGCGCGCGACGGTCTCGTGCCCGGCAACGTGCTCGCGATCTACGAGTCCGGCCAAGTGGTCGTCGACGACGAAAAACACGGCTTTTTGGCCGGCGGCACCGGCTGGTTCCAGCCGAAAATCCGTCTGCCCGAGGAGCGGGTCGGCACCTACATGGTCTTCAAGACCTTCGATCGCATGAGCTTCGGCTTGATCATGGAAGCGAAGAACATCATTCGACTCGGGTATCGCGTCGAGAACCCGTAAATCTGCACGATGCGGGCGGTAATGGTGCCGGCGATTTGATCGCCGGCGTCCGATACTGCGGCACATGCCGCCGCGCGACGATGCACACGCCTGGGTGACGCTGACTCGGGCACCCGGGCTCACGGTTCCGCTACTGTCCGCGGCGCTTGCAGGCTTCGGAAGCGCAGAGCATCTGTTGACTGCCTCGGCGCAGCGGCGCCGATCCGCCGCGCTGCCGGCAAGCGTCGAGGATTTTCTCGCGCGATCCGGCGCGCAACCGACCGCGGCCGAGCGCCGCTGGCTCGAGCATCCCCGGCATCACCTCGTGCCTTTCAATGACCGCCGTTTTCCGCGCTTGCTGCTGGCAGGCGGCGGCTGCCCCATCGCTCTGTACGTCGACGGAGATGCGCTCGCCCTGCACGAGCCGCAGCTCGCGATCGTCGGCAGCCGCAACCCGTCGAGACCTGGCCGCGCGCATGCCTTTGAATTCGCGCACGAGCTTGCGCAGCGGGGACTTACGATCACGAGCGGCCTCGCCGAAGGCATCGACAGCGAGGCGCATCGCGGCGCTCTCGCAGCCGGTGGATCGACGCTTGCGGTGCTCGGCACCGGGGTCGACCTGGTTTATCCGCGCACCAACCGATTGCTCGCCCTCGAGATCGCACGGCGCGGCGCGCTGGTGAGCGCCTTCCCAATCGCGACGCCCCCGAGGCGCAGCAATTTCCCGCAACGCAACCGACTGATCGCGGCCTTGAGCTTGGGAACGCTCGTGGTCGAGGCGGCACAGCGCAGCGGTTCCTTGATCACGGCGCGCAGCGCCGGCGAACAGGGGCGGGAGGTGTTCGCGATCCCCGGTTCGATCAAGAATCCGCTGACGCGGGGCTGCCACGAACTCATCAAGCAAGGCGCGAAACTGGCTGAAACCCCGCATGACATATTGACGGAGTTGGACTTTTCGGCGTTCTTCGCGCCGGGCGGCGAGCGCTCGGCGGGCAGCAAAGAGGGGGCGCCGCCCACCGCGGGAATGGACAACGAACAGAAAATCTTGTTAGATGCGCTCGGCTTTGATCCGGCGGACCTCGATGGTTTGGTCGTCCGCACCGGATTCAAACCAGAAGCCGTGTCTTCGATGATGCTGATCCTCGAGCTCGAAGGCTACGTTCAGGCTGCCCCCGGGGGCCGCTACTCCCGAGTCGCCAGGAGCCCGTGAGGTGAAAGACAACGTTCTCGATCTGCTGATCTACCTCTTCGAGAATTACATGAGCGCGGACGACGAGCCCCGGCCGGATCGCCAAACATTGAAGCTGGAATTGGACAAAGCAGGATTCGTGGAACCCGATATCGGCAGAGCCCTCGAGTGGCTCGACGGCCTCTGCGGTGAACAATTGGGCAAGGTCGCCGAGGCGACTGCGCGCGCGGTGCGCGTATTCAGCGGCCAAGAGCTGCTGCGGCTCGATACCGACGTACGCGGCTATTTGATGCATCTGGAGAATCTGCGCATTTTGTCCGGCGACCAGCGCGAGCTCGTGATCGACCGCTTGATGGCGCTCGAGGCCGACGAAATCGACATCGAACAGGTCAAGTGGGTCGTCTTGATGGTGCTGTTCAGCCAGCCGGGGCAAGAATCCGCCTACGCGCAGATGGAAGACCTGGTCTTCGAAGAACGCTCCGACGCCCTGCATTAGAATCCATTGAGCAGCAATCTCGTCATCGTGGAGTCGCCCGCCAAGGCGAAGACCATCAAGAAGTATCTCGGAAAGGATTTCGAGGTGCTCGCCTCGTACGGCCACGTCCGAGACCTCGTGCCCAAGGAGGGCGCGGTCGATCCGAAGCACCACTTCGCGATGAAGTATCAAGTCGTCGAGCGAAACCAAAAGCACATCGATGCGATCTCCCGGGCATTGAAGAAGGCCAAAAACCTCTTCCTTGCGACCGATCCCGATCGGGAGGGCGAGGCGATCTCCTGGCATCTGTATGAATTGCTCAAGGCCAAGGGGGAACTCGCCGGCAAAGACGTGGAACGCGTCGTGTTCTACGAAATCACCAAGAACGCGGTTCGCGAAGCAATGGCGCAGCCGCGCAAACTCTCGGTCGATTTGGTCAATGCGCAACAGGCGCGTCGCGCGCTCGATTTTCTCGTCGGCTTCAACCTCTCGCCACTTCTGTGGAAGAAAGTGCGTCCCGGCTTATCGGCCGGCCGCGTACAGAGTCCGGCTTTACGCATGATCTGCGAGCGTGAGGACGAGATCGGCGCATTCGTCGCACGCGAATACTGGACCATCGACGCCGAGCTCGAGCACTCCGCGCAGAAATTCCCCGGCAAGCTGGTCGAATACGCCGGCGCCAAAGTCGAACAATTCAGCTTCACGAGCGGCGAGGCCGCGCGCGACGTGGAGCACAAGCTCAAGGCCGCGGCCGCGGGCGTCCTCACCGTGCTCGAGGTCGATCGGAAGCAACGCCGGCGCAATCCGGCGCCGCCGTTCACGACATCGACGCTGCAGCAGGAGGCGGCGCGAAAGCTCGGATTCAGCGCCCAAAAAACCATGCGGGTCGCGCAACAGCTCTACGAGGGCGTGGACATCGGCGAGGGTGCCGTCGGCTTGATCAGCTACATGCGCACCGATTCGCTGAACCTGTCGCAGGAGGCGATCGGCCAGATACGCGACGTGGTCGTCCAGCTCTACGGGAAGGAAGGCCTGTCGGAAGAGCCGCGCATCTACCGGACCAAATCGAAGAACGCGCAGGAGGCGCACGAGGCGATCCGCCCAACCGCCGCCAGCATCCTGCCGGCCGACATCGAGAGCAAGCTCGAGAACGATCAATACCGGCTCTACATGCTGATCTGGCGGCGCACCGTGGCCTGCCAGATGGCCCCCGCGGTGTTCGACACGGTCGCTGTTGAGCTGCTCGCGGGCCCGGACGGCCCGGCCCGCCACGTGCTGCGCGCCAACGGCTCGACGCTGGTCAAGCCCGGTTATATTTCGGTCTATCAAGAGGGCGTCGACGACGCCGTGCAGGACGACACCGACCACGTGCTGCCGCCGATGGAGCCCGGCGACCGAATCAAGCTGCTCGACGTGGTGCCGTCGCAGCATTTCACCGAACCGCCGCCGCGCTTCTCCGAAGCCTCTCTCGTCAAAGCGCTCGAGGAGTACGGCATCGGACGGCCATCGACCTATGCATCGATCATCTCGACGCTGCGCGACCGCGAATACGTCGAAATCGAGAATCGCCGCTTCACGGCCACCGATATCGGCAAGATCGTGAGCCGGTTTTTGACCCAGTATTTCACGACCTACGTCGATTACGACTTCACCGCGAAGATGGAAGATTCGCTCGATGCGGTCGCGAACGGCGATCAAGAATTCGTTCCGTTGCTGGAAAAATTCTGGAAGCCGTTCATCAATCTCGTCAAGCACACCGAGAAATCGGTGAGCCGCGAGGAGGTCGCGCAGGCTCGCGATCTCGGCATCGACCCGGCGAGCGGGAAGCCGATGAGCGTGCGCATGGGCCGGTTCGGTCCGTTCGTGCAAATCGGAACCAAGGACGACGCGGACAAGCCGCGCTTCGCGGGCTTGCGGCCGGGCCAGAAAATGGACGCGATCACCTTTGAAGAGGCGATGGAGCTGTTCAAGCTGCCGCGCAAGCTCGGGCTCACCGCGCACGGCGAGGAGATCACGGCGAACGTCGGACGCTTCGGGCCCTACGTGAAATTCGGACCTAAATACGTTTCGCTGAAGATCGACGATCCTTATACGATCACCCACGAGCGCGCGCTCGAGGTCATTCGCGAGAAGGAGATCGCGGACGCCAACCGCTTGATATTGGACTTCCCCGACGCCGGAATTCAGGTGCTCAACGGGCGCTTCGGACCCTACATCACCGACAAGACCCGCAATGCGAAAATCCCAAAGGACCGGGACCCGAAGAGCTTGAGCTTGCCCGAGTGTCAAACGATGCTGGCGGCGGCACCGGTGCGCAGCTTCGGCAAATGGGGCCGCAAGGGGGCCAAAGCGAAGCCCGCCGGCAAGCCCGCATCCACCGCGGCGCTCACCCCCGAGCGCACCGGCGCGCGCACCGCCGCGACGCTGCACAAGGCCGCGGCTAAGGATGCGAAATTCGCGGCGGCGGCCGCCAAGAAGAGCACGCCCACCAAAGCGCTGCCGAGTGCCAAGACGATCTCGAAGAAGCCGGCCTCGGTCGCGAAGGCGGCCGCCAAGGGCAAACCCGCACCCAAGCCCTCGACCAAGATCAAGCTCAAGCAAAAATCGCCGCCCAAAGCGCCAACCAAGACGCGAGCGCAGGTCGCGGCCGCCAAGAAAGGGCCCGCGAAGAAGCAGGGGTAATCGGCCGTGCAGGATGCCGTCAAGCAGTACCTGGTCGATTTGCATGATCGCATCACCGATGCGCTCGAGGCGCTCGACACCGCGAAATGCCGACGCGACCCGTGGCAGCGTCCGGAAGGGGGCGGCGGCGAGAGCCGCATCATGAGCGAGGGCTCGGTTTTCGAGCGAGCCGGCGTCTCTTTTTCGCACGTATTGGGCGCGACGATGCCGCCATCGGCCACGCAGCAGCGTCCGGAAGTCGCCGGTGCACCCTTCGAAGCAATGGGCATATCGCTCGTGTTCCACCCGCGCAACCCCTATGCGCCAACGACTCACGCGAACGTGCGATTTCTGATCGCGATGCCGCGCGACGCCGCGCCCGTCTGGTGGTTCGGTGGCGGATTCGACCTGACCCCCTATTATCCGTTCGACGAAGACGTGCTGCATTGGCACCGCAGCGCGCGCGCGGCGTGCCTGCCGTTCGGCGCAGGCATCTACGAGAAATACAAAGATTGGTGCGATCGGTATTTCTTTCTGCCGCATCGAAATGAGACGCGCGGGGTCGGTGGCCTGTTCTTCGACGATCTGAACGACGGCGGCTTCGATCGATGCTTCGGGCTGCTGCAGAGCATAGGCGATCATTTTTTGCCGGCTTACCTGCCGATCATCGAGCGGCGCAAGGATCATGAATACGGCGAGCGCGAGCGGGGCTTCCAGCTCTACCGGCGCGGCCGCTACGTCGAGTTCAATCTGGTTTACGATCGCGGCACCTTGTTCGGCCTGCAATCGCGGGGCCGCACCGAATCGATCTTGATGTCCTTGCCGCCGCTTGTGCGCTGGGATTACGACTGGCATCCGCCCGCCGGCTCGAGCGAAGCGCGCCTGTATTCGGATTTCTTGCGACCGCGGGATTATCTCGCCGAGCTGCGAGACCGCTAGCCGATGCTGAAGCTGCCCATGTCGACGCGGCTCGAGCAGCGCATCGATCGATTGTTTCAGACGACCTTGCAGGGGACATGAACTACCAGCACGTCTATCATGCGGGGAACTTTGCGGATGTCGCGAAACATGTCGGATTGCTGTTTTGCCTGGATGCGCTGAAGCGCAAGCCTGCCGCGTTCTTCGCCTTGGATACCCACGCCGGAAGGGGCTATTACGACCTGCAGGCGCCGGAGGCGCAAAAATCCGGCGAGGCGGAGCGCGGCGTGCAGCGGCTCATTCAGCTATCCATCGGCGAAAAGGATCTCGCGGGCTACTTCGCAGCGATTCGCGCGCGCCGCGGAAAACGGCTGCCGAACTATCCCGGCTCGCCGGCGCTGATCGGCAAGGCGCTGCGCTCGCAGGATCGAGCGCTCCTCGTCGAGTTGATGCCCGCGGAGGCGCGGGCCGCAGAGCGCGAGGTGGAATCTTCGGGACGCGTGCGCACCGAAATCGGCGACGGCTTCGCGGCGCTCAAGGCCTACCTGCCGCCCGAGGAGCGCCGCGGCCTGGTCCTCATCGATCCTCCCTACGAAAGCCTCGACGAATTGAAGACGATGCTGCAGGCGTTCGAGGATGCCTACCGGCGCTGGCCCACGGGCATTTATTTGATGTGGTATCCGATCCGCAGCGCGACCCAGCGCGACAACGTGCATGCGCGCTTCGAACACTTGGCGATCCCGAAAATACTCTACGCCGACCTCGCGATTCACCCCGACGACGCCGGCTTGGGATTGGCCGGCAGCGGCCTCATGATCGTCAATCCGCCCTACGGCGCCGACGAGTATCTGAGCGCGGCCTACGGCGCGATACACCGCGGCATCGCCTCAGCCGGCGCCGGCTACGTGGAGGTCGCACGGCTGACGCCGGAAAAGCTCTAGCGACGCCAAGGATCGGTGCGGCGGCACGGGCCCCGCGGCCGGCTCAAGAGGTCCACTCGATCGCGTCCTGAACGCGCGCGGCGATCCGCTCGACGTCGCTACCGCTCAGCGCGCGATTGCGCGTCAGCACCGCAATAGCGCCGTGACCCGGCACCGCGCGAATCACACCGCGATAGCCTTGCTCGTCGAAGTTCACGGTCGCGCGAGCCGATTCATGCACGAGCACCATGACGGTCACGGGCCCGCTCGCGTCCTGAACGACGAGATGCGGCACATGAAACCCTCGAAACTCGCAGCTCGCGGCATAACTGACGACGCCGGCGTCGGTGCGCAGCGTCAAATGTGCATCTCGGATCGCCTCGCTCAAACGCGAGGCCGGCACCGCCTCGTTCGACAGCCACGCCTGAGGTTCGCCCGCCATATGCGCAACAACCGCATCGGCGAGGCTCGAGCGCGGAACCGCGAGCCATAAGAGGCCCGCGACACCGACCGCAACGAGCATGCTCGCCGCCAGTGCGACCCAGCGCGGGCGCAGCCGATCGCGTCGGCCCGCGACGCGCGCGGCTGCGGCACGCAGCGGCACGACTTTTCCCGCGCCGCCCGCCGGCGCGCCAAGCTCGAGGCGCATCGCGCTCGCGAGACGCGCCTCGAAGCGAACGAGTCGTTCGGTGAATTCGGCGCAAGGCGCGCATTGATCGCGATGCGCGAGCAATTCAGGGTCCGCGGATTGCGGCTCCGCCAAGCTTGCGCGTCGATAGTGGCTGCAATCGATCATTCTTCGGGATCCAGTGTGGTGTCCTCGCCGCACAGGCCACGCAGCCGGCGGCGGGCGCGAAACAGGCGAGTCAATACGGCTGGCGTCGACAAATTCAACTGCGCGCCAATTTCCGCGGTTGTGCAGCCCATCAGAACTTGCAGGACCAGGGGCTCGCGATACTCATCGGGCAATTTGAATATCGCGAGGCGCAATTCCTCCAAGTTCTGCTCATCGGCGGTGCCGAGCGACGGCTCCTCGCTCGCGACCAGATCGTCGAGATCGACCGTCGGCAGGCGTTTACGCTCGAAAGTGCGGGCATATTCGCGCCGGACGATCGTCAGGAACCACGGTTTGGCGGCCTTTTCGTCCTGCAGGCTGTCCCGCGCCTTCCAGGCGCGCAGCAGCGTCTCTTGAACGACATCCTCGGCGAGCGCGCGGTCGCGCGAGAGCCAAACGGCGAATCGCAGCAAATCCGGGCGCAGGGACTGGCACAGCGCCTGGAAACGCGCGTGCTTCTGTTCTTCGCCAACCTGGGCTCGCATGGTTAAATCGGCACCCGACTTGGGATATTTTGGGTGCGATCTTAACGCAAGTGAGCGCTCAGACCGCGTCTGCGCTCCCCCGAGCGCGGAGTGGGCTACCATTGCTGCAGCAACCGAAGGATCAGGAGTCACAGCCAAGATGACCGGAAAATCCCGCTCTTCATTTCCGAAAACTCGTTTGAGACGCATGCGGCGAGACGATTTCTCGCGCCGCCTGATGCGTGAAACGCAGCTGAACGTCGACGCCCTGATTTACCCGGTTTTCGTCCTCGAGGGCCTTCGGATGCGCCAGCCGATCGCCTCGATGCCCGGCATCGAACGCCTCTCGGTCGACGAGCTGCTGCACGAATGCGCCGAACTTGCGCGCCTGCGGGTGCCGGCGATCGCCATTTTTCCGGTCACGCCGCCCGAAAAAAAAACGCTCGACGCGCGCGAATCCTGGAATCCCGAAGGTATCGCCCAGCGGGCCGTGCGCGCGGTCAAAAAGGAATTTCCCGACCTCGGAGTCATCACCGACGTCGCTCTCGATCCGTTCACGACCCACGGTCAGGACGGCATTATCGACGCGAGCGGATATGTCCAGAACGATTTGACCGTCGAAACCTTGATTCGCCAGGCGCGCTCGCATGCGGATGCCGGCGCCGACGTGGTCGCGCCTTCCGACATGATGGACGGGCGCATCGGCGCAATTCGCAGCGCCTTCGAAAGCTCAGGATTGGTGCACACGCGCATCCTCGCCTACGCCGCCAAATATGCGTCGAGCTTCTATGGGCCATTTCGCGACGCCGTCGGCTCCGCGGGGCAGCTCGGCAAGGGCAACAAGTTCTCCTATCAGATGGATCCGGCGAACTCCAACGAGGCCTTGCGCGAGGTCGAACTCGACATCGCCGAAGGCGCGGACATGGTCATGATCAAGCCCGGCTTGCCGTACCTCGACATCGTTCGGCGCATCAAGGATCGCTTCGGCGTACCCACTTTCGTTTATCAGGTCAGCGGCGAATATTCGATGATCATGGCTGCGGCGCACAACGGCTGGATCGACGAGCGCGCGGTGGCGCTCGAAGCGCTGTTGTCGATCAAGCGCGCGGGCGCCGACGGCATCCTCAGCTACTTCGCCAAACGCGCGGCCGTCTGGCTGCAGCAGTGAGCACCGGAACGCATCTCGGGCTGCCCGATCAATACGGCGTCGCCGGGCATCCGATCGCGCACAGCTGGTCACCATTCATACACGGCATGTTCGCCAAGGCGACGGCACAGAACCTGGTTTATCGCCTGTTCGACATTGCACCCGAGGATTTTCGCGGCGAGGTATTGCGCCTCCTCACGGGCGGCGTACGCGGGCTCAACATCACGCTGCCGCACAAGCAGGCCGCGGCCGAGCTCGTCAATGAGCTGACGCCGCGCGCGGTCCGCGCTCAGGCGGTCAACACGATCGCTTATTTCGACGATTCAAAGCTGCTCGGCGACAACACGGACGGAGTCGGTCTGATCAACGACCTCGAACAGAATCTGAAGCTCGAACTCGCGCACAAACGGATCCTCGTGCTCGGCGCAGGGGGCGCGGTGCGCGGCGTGCTCGCGCCGCTCATGGAACGCGATCCCGGGCAGCTGGTCGTCGCCAACCGCACGCCCGCGCGGGCATTGGCGCTCGCGCGAGAATTCTCGGATCTGGGACCGATCGTCGGCTGCGGCTTCGACGAAATCGAGGGTCCGCCCTACGATCTGCTCATCAATGGAACTTCGGCCAGCCTGCAGGGTGAAATGCCCGAGATGCCCGCCGGCCTCATCGGCGAGGACAGCATTTGCTACGACATGGCCTACGGCCGCGGCCACACGCCGTTTACGCTTTGGGCGAAGTCTTTGCACGCGAAGCGTACGACCAAGGGATGGGGAATGCTGGTCGAACAAGCCGCAGCTTCGTTTGCGCTGTGGCGCGGGATTCGGCCCGACACGAAGCCCGTGCTCGAGGCGCTCGCGGACTACCACTGAGGACGGGCCGCGCCTCCGCCGGCCGCACTTAAACGACGCGGCGCGCCGGACGGCTTCTCGGGAATCCGCATGGCGCGCCGCGCAGATCGCTTGAGCTCGAACTCAATTGCTCGGGTTGTCCCCCGTGTAGTACGCGAGCACGTAGGCGTTCAGGCTGCCGTTCGCTTGCGGCACGCCGTAGACCTTGACCGGCGTCGTACCCGCCACGAGACCGCTCGTAAGCGCCGCGAGGCCCGTGGCGGTCGTGATGTCGATCGGGCTCACCGTGACGATATTGTTCGTCCGGTCGATCTGATAGACGAGCGTCGCCCCGCCCAGCCCCGTGCTGACGTTGATCGTGGGCATGTTGATGCCGCCAGTGACCGACATCGTGAAGCTGCCCGTGGTCGACGGCGACGCTTGCATCATCAACGGCGACTGAACCGTGCCCAGCGGCACCGAGGACGGCTCGAGTATCGACTCGCGCGCAGACCAGCCCGTCGGGTTGGCCGCGTCGCCCCATGTCGCGAAGCTCGTCGCATAGGTCGGGACCGCCGCTACCGTGCCGCCGAAGGCGACAGCCGTACCGTTGGTCGCGCTGACCCAATCGGTGATCACGGTCGAAGTCGGGCAATTTATCGTGCACAGCACGGTGTCGTTGAGCGTCGAGGTCGGGTAGGCGAAGTTCCACCACTTGTAGCCCATGAGCTTGTTGGGCGGCGTGCTGAAGTCCTCGCCGTTCGGCGTCATCGCGTTGAGGTAGTCGAGCGAATAGGCGTAGTTGTCGGTCGTCTCATGGAAGATGTGCGTGAGCGTGAACGCGGTCGTCGGCGAGATTGGCGGTACCGTCACGGGGTAAGAGATCGCGCCGTCGTAGCGCGCGGTCTCGATTTCGATCGACTGCGCGACCACCGGCGTCGCGGTCCAGTCGACCGGCGTCGCGTGCACCTTGAAGCCGCGCACCAGGTCATCGTTCGTCAGGAAACCCGTGCCGGTCGCGATCGGAGTGTTTTCGGCCGCGGGATCCGACGGATTGCGCACGAAGAACTGCGTGTTCGCGTCGACGGTGATCTTCTGGCCGACACCCGATTCGTTTTCGATCGTCACGACATCGGTATTGGCATTGACGTGCAGCACGTGACCCTCGGGGCTCCACCACACCTCATTGAAGTCGTTTCCGGCCCAAATGCGGGTCGCGACGAGCGTGCCGTTCTCCTGGTAGCGCGCCGCGATACGCACGTAGCGTCCCACGAGGCTCGACTCCCCGGAGAAACTCGTGATCGGCGTACGCGTCTTGGCATCGACGTCGTAGAAGATCGTGCCGTTGGTCGCATCTGCGAGAATCTGCAGGCTTTGCGCGCTCGCGACCGCCGTTTCGGGTGACACCGCGGGCAGCGTCGGAAACTCCTTGGTGATCGTGATGGAGGAGTTGTCGCTCGAAATCGCAGTCACGTCGCCGTACATGTGGCGCAGGACCAGGCGTGTGATGTCGCCGAGCGGGTGGTGATGCACGGGACCCTTGAAGTTCACGGCCCAGATCGTCGTGCCGCCGAGCGCGGCGGGCACATGGCCGACGATGAACGCGGGATGCGCAAGATCGAATTCGAAATCCACCTGCGTGGTACCGGCGGTCGATACGGTCACGGGCGAAACGAAGTTCACGGGAACCTGGACGGTGAGATTGGGAGCGGTTCCTTGCGTATGTTGAATCTGAATCTGGTCGGCGTTGATCGCCGCGCCGGGGGTGCCGGGGAATCCGACTTGCGGATCGGAGGCCACGTTCAGCGCAATGTCGCCGGGGTTCGCGCTCAGGGTCAGGATCGCGCTGGTGTAGGTGCCGACCGGCACGTTCGGCGTGCCCATGACATCACCAAGATTGTCGAGCTGCGCCAAATTCACCATCGCGGCGCTCGACGTAGAATATACAGTGACGTTGGTTCCGCCGCCCTGAGGCACGAGCGCGACGGACAGAATCTTGACGCCGATGAGGGACCAGTCTTCGCTCGATGCGTCGCTGATGAGCATCGCGACTTGACTCGTTTGCGGAGTGACCGGGGGCGTCGTCGCGCCGGAGCCACCACCACCGCATGCGGCGAGTATCGAGGCGACTGCACCGGCTACTGAAATTTTGGACACTTTAGAAATCATGACTCATTTCTCCCGATGTTGATCCTGTAGATGTCGCGGTTGGGAGACAATCGGTCTCCTCCTCGGTGTCTGCAGTAACGGATCATCGGGAGGCGCGTTGACAAGCTGCGCGAAGCAAGCTGCGTCAGTTGCTCGCACCGCAGCGCGAGAACGCGCGCTCGGTCACGAATTCTCGAAGACCTAATCGCCCGAGGCGGCGCGGTAGTGATCCTTGACTTTTACATAGTGCGCCGCGCCGTACAGCAACTGCTCGATCTCATCGGACCCGAGTTCGCGCAGGCGCTTCGCGGGATTCCCGATATACAGTCCGCGTGAGCTCAAGTGCTTGCCCGGCGGCACGACGCTTCCGGCGCCGACGACAACCTCATCTTCGATGAGCGCGCCGTCGAGGATGACGGCGCCCATGCCGATCAGGCAGCGGTGTCCGATGCGTGCCGCGTGCAGCACTGCCCTGTGTCCCACGGTCACGTCGTCGCCGACGATCAGCGGCAGCCCGCCCGGCCTATAAGGTCCGTCGTGCACGACGTGCAATACACAGCCGTCCTGGATATTCGTGCGCGCACCGACCTCAATGAAATGAATGTCGCCGCGCAGGACCGCGAACGGCCACACCGATGCGTCACACCCAAGCGTCACGCGTCCGATCACGAGTGCGGCTGCGTCGACGTAGGCGCGCGCACCCAGCGTTGGCAGGATGCCGCGATATGCTCTGATGTTCATGCGCTTTGAATTCTCCGAGGCGAGGCGGGCGAAGCTGAGGTTCAGCGCATCGTGACGAGTTCCTCTGCGCTCGTCGGATGGATCGCCACCGTGTCGTCGAAATCGCGTTTGGTCGCGCCCATGCGCACCGCAACGGCGAATCCCTGCATCATCTCGTCGGCGCCGTCACCGATCACGTGGCAGCCGATGATTTTCTCCTCTTTGCCCAGGCAGACGAGCTTCATGTCGGTGCGCGGCTTGTTGTCGGTGATGGCATAGTACATGCCGACGAAACCGGTCACATAAACCCGGATCGCGTCGCCGTAGCGCGCTCTCGCCTCGGCTTCGCTCAAGCCGACGGTGCCGATCGGCGGGTGCGTGAAGACGACGGTCGGTATCCATTCATAGTCGAGGCGCCGCTCGGGTTTGCCGCCGAACAGTCGATCCGCGAGACGCCGTCCCGCGGCAATCGCCACCGGCGTAAGGGCTGCGCGTCCGGTCACGTCGCCAATCGCATAGATGCCCTCGACGTTGGTGTTTTGGAAGCCGTCGGTGCTCACGTAACCCTGCGCGTCGACCCGCACCCCCGCATGCTCCAATCCCAAGCCCGCCGAATTGGGGACGCGGCCGATGGCCCACAGCACGCAGTCGAATCCCGGAAATTTTCTGCCGTCGGCCGCAACCAAGGTCTTCTTGCCGCCCTCGGCCAGCAGCGCCTCGGGCACGACCTGCTCTTGAAAATGGATGCCTTGCGTGCGCAGCTCGCGCTGCAAAGACTGCCCCAACATCGCGTCGAACTGCTTGAGCAGATGCGCTTTGCGCAGGAACATCTGGACGTCGCTGCCGAGTTCGTGGAATGCGCCCGCGAGCTCGCAGGCGATATAGCCGCTGCCGACGACCGCCACGCGCTGCGGCCGCGCTTCGATCTCGAAAAATCCGTCCGAGGTGATGCCGAGTTCGGCGCCGGGCAGCGGCGGCACGAGCGGCTTGCCGCCGGAGGCGATCACGACGTGCCTGGCGGTCAGGCGCTTGCCGTCGACCTCGACCGTGTGGGCATCGACGAAGCGCGCCGTGCCGAAATATTGGTCGATGCCCTTGGAGGCGAGATTGCGCGCGTATATTCCATTGAGGCGCGCGATGTAAGCGTCGCGCTTGAGCTTCAATACGTCCCAGTCATGACCGTCGTGCGTGACCTGAAAGCCGTAGTGCCGCGCATCGGCGATGAGCGAGGAAATTCCCGCCGCGTTCCACATGACTTTCTTCGGGACGCAGCCGACGTTGACGCAGGTGCCTCCCAAACGGCCCTGCTCGATGACGGCGGCCTTCGCCCCGTACTCGGCCGCCCGCTGCGCGCAAGCGAGTCCGCCGCTTCCGCCGCCGATGCTGATCAGATCGTAATTTGCGCTGGCCACTGAAAACTCCGGCGTCCTGGACCAATTGCTGTCGATGATATACTGAGGCCATCGATGGCTTGCAGAAAAGGTGCCGGCGTGATCGGTCCGCTCGCAATCTCGTCTGATAGACTCCGGCCGTGAACAACCCGCTGCTTCAATTCGACGAGCTTCCGGCATTCGACCGCATCGAATCCACCCACGCGCGTCCGGCCCTCGAACAAGTCTTGTCCGAGAATCGGGCGAGCATCGCGACGTTGACCGCGCAGGCCGCCCCGACGTTCGCCTCGCTGGTCGTGCCCATGGAAGAAATGAGCCATCGCCTGGCGCGGGTCTTCAGCCCGATTGGACATCTGAACGGAGTTGCGAACTCTCCGGCGATCCGCGAAGCCTATAACACCTGTATCCCGCTGTTGACCGAGTACGCATCGGAACTGGGGCAGAACGAGGCGCTGTATGGCGCCTATGCGTACGTGCTCGAACACGAAGGCGCCGAACTCAATGCGACGCAGCGCAAACTCGTCGAAAACGCGCTGCGGGATTTTCGGCTCGCGGGCGTCGATTTGCCCGCAGACAAAAAGGCGCGGTTTCGCGAAATCATGCAGCGGCTCGCGCAGCTGGGCACGAAGTTCTCGGAAAACGTGCTCGACGCGGCGCGCGCCTATACGCGCAGCGTGACCGATGAGGCGGAGCTCGCCGGCTTGCCGGCCAATGCCGTCGATCGCGCCGCGGCGGATGCGCGCGAAGCGCAGCAGTCGGGGTGGCTGTTCAAGCTCGACCAGCCGACCTACACGACGATCATGACCTGCGCGCAGAGTTCGCAGTTGCGCCGCGACATCTACGAGGCCTGGATCACGCGGGCGTCGGAACTCGGCCCGAGCGGCGGCCGCTTCGACAACAATCCGCTCGTCGACGAGATCCTGCCGCTGCGTCATGAACTCGCGCTGCTGCTCGGCTTCGAGACCTTCGCCGACTACGCGCTCGCGACCCGCATGGCGAAGACCCGCCAGCAGGTCCTCGGCTTTCTCGATGACCTGGCACGGCGCTGCCGGCCTGCGGGAACCCAGGAATTTGCAGAACTCGAGGAATACGCGGGCCGCAAGCTGGACGCCTGGGACGTGGCGTTCTATAGCGAAAAGCTCAAGGCAAGCCGATTCAAGGTCTCGCAAGAGGGACTGCGGCCGTATTTTCCTCTGCCGAAGGTGCTCGGCGGCTTATTTGCACTGACCGAGAAGCTCTACGGGGTCAGCATTCGCGAACTGCCGTCGGTCAGGGTCTGGCATCCGAGCGTGCACTATTACGATCTCGTGGACGCGCACGGCGTTGCGATCGCGGGCTTTTATCTTGATCCGTATTCGCGCACCGAAAAGCGCAGCGGCGCGTGGATGGACGAGTGCGTGATTGCGAAGACCTTGCCGACCGGCAAGGCGCTGCCCGTAGCTCAGCTCGTTTGCAACTTCACGGCGCCGGTCGGCAGCGCACCCTCGCTGCTGACGCATGACGAGGTGACCACCCTGTTCCACGAGTTTGGACACGGCTTGCACCACATGCTCACGCGGGTCGCCTATCCGAGCCTCGCCGGCATCAACGGCGTCTCTTGGGACGCGGTCGAACTGCCGAGCCAGTTCATGGAAAACTTCGTTTGGCGATCGGAGGTGCTGCCGCTGATTTCGGCGCATGTCGACGGCGGCGAGCCGCTGCCCGCGGAGCTGCTCCGGCGGCTGCTCGGCACCCGCACGTTCGGCGCCGCGCTCGATACGCTGAGGCAAATCGAATTGGCGGCCTTCGATTTCGAATTGCATGCGAAATTCGACCCCAAACAAGGTGCGCGCGTCGCCGAGACGCTCGCCGGCGTGCGGCGCCGGATCGCGGTCATCCCGGCTGCCCCCTTCAACCGGGTTGCGGCGAGTTTTGCGCACATTTTCGCGGGCGGTTATGCCGCGGGCTACTACAGCTACAAATGGGCCGAGGTGCTTGCGGCCGACGCCTTCGAAGCCTTCGAAGAGACCGGCGTGTTCGACAGCGCGACGGCCGCGCGCTTCCTCGACTCGATTCTCTCGCGCGGCGGCAGCCTCGACGCAATGGAGGCCTTCATCAAATTCCGGGGGCGACAGCCGGACGTGCGGCCACTGCTCCGCCAAACGGGAATCGCCGCGTGAATCGCGCCGCTTGGGTCTCATTGGTGCCGCTATTTGCGCTCGCCGCGACCCCGGGGAGGGCCGCGACGGCGTACGTCAGCGATGATTTGGTGCTCGGCGTCTACGCCGAGAAAAATCAACTCGGACCACGCCTCACGACGCTGCACTCGGGGGCGGTCGTCGATGCGCTCGGGACTTCAGGAGAATTCACCCAGGTTCAGCTGGCCGACGGCACCAGCGGCTGGGTCAAGAGCTCGTTCCTGATCACGCACAAGCCGGCGACGCTCCGCGTCAAGGAACTCGAGGACGAGCTGAGCCGCGCGCGCGCGACGACGCCGGAACTCGCCGAGGCCGCGGCGCGCAGCGAACTCGAGCAGCTCAAGAGCCAACTCGCCGCAGCGCAATCCGAGCTGCAGAGCGCGCGCGAAGCGGCGGCCGCGTCCGCGGCCACCGCGATACCGGTTGCGCCGGCCGCCGATTCGCCTGCGCTGCGGCATGTCGGCCAATTTCTGCATCTGCCGTGGGTTACGGGGCTCGGCCTTCTGCTCGCGCTCGTGCTTGGGTTCTCTTTGGGATACGGCGTATTGGCGCGCCGTCTGAAGAAGAAGTTCGGCGGCATCAAGGTGTATTAGCCGGTGGCCATTTATGCGACCTGGAACGTCAATTCGCTGCGCGTACGCCTGCCGCAGCTCGTTCAGTGGCTCAGCGCCAACCCGGTCGACGTGCTCGCAATTCAGGAGACCAAGCTTAAGGATGCGGAGTTTCCGCGCCGTGAACTCGAGGCGCTGGGTTTTACGGTGGCCTTTGCGGGGCAGAAGACTTACAACGGCGTCGCGACGCTCGCGCGCAGTGCGATTTCGGACGTCATCACCGATCTGCCGAATTACCCCGATCCGCAGCGGCGCCTGCTGGCGGCGACGGTCGCCGGCATACGGGTCATCAACGTGTACGTCCCGAACGGCCAGACGGTCGACTCTGAAAAATATGTCTACAAGCTCGCGTGGCTCGAGGCGTTTGCGAGGTTTCTCGAGCTTCAGCTCAAGTCTTACCCGCAGGCGCTCGTGCTCGGGGATTTCAATATCGCGCCCGAGGATCGCGACGTTCATGATCCGAAGTCTTGGACGGGATCGGTGTTGGTGAGCGAACCGGAGCGCACCGCGCTTGCGCGCCTGACCTCGCTCGGGGTCTCGGATTTGTACCGCCGATTCGAGCAGCCGGAACAATCCTTCAGTTGGTGGGATTATCGGCAGGGCGCCTACCGGCGCAATCACGGATTGCGGATTGACTTAATTCTGGGCACCGCGGACATGGCCCTGCGCTGCAGCGCCTGCCGCATCGATCGCGAACCGCGCGCTTGGGAACGCCCCTCGGATCACGCCCCCTGTACCGCAAGCTTTTACATATGAACGGCGCCCGCCGGCGGCTCGGTGCCGAAAGGAGAACCACTTCGATGGCGCCTTCGCTGCGAAGAGCTTAAACTCCCTGCGATGCAAGATTTTCGCCGTAACGACTACGACGTTACGAACACGGTACAAGTCAGTTCCACGGCCGCGGTGACGGCGGCTGTGCGGGAACTTTTCACGGCGACCTGGCCCGGCGAGTCGTTCGAACGCGTGGCGCTGACCTTCGAGGCGTTCGACAAATTATTCACGGGCCGTATGCCCGGCTATCACGGCGTCGACACCGTTTATCACGATCGGCAGCATTCGCTCGACATGACCCTGGCGATGATGCGTCTGATGGTCGGTTACGAGCGCAGCGCCGATGTGAACTTGCGCTTCGGCGTCGAACGCGCAGTCATGGCGCTCGTGACGGCGCTGTTTCATGATGCCGGCTACATCCGGGAATTCGACGATCAGAAGCATCACAACGGCGCCGAGTTCACCTTGTACCACGTGACCCGCAGCGCGCGCTTTCTAGCTCGGTTCTTGCCGTCGCTCGGCATGGAATCCTGGGTGCCGGTCGCGACGCGCATCGTGCATTTCACGGGGTACGAAATCAAACTCAGCCAGATCCCGCTCGCCGACGCGCGCGACCGCAAACTGGGCACCCTGATCGGCACCGCCGATTTGATCGCGCAAATGGCCGACCGCTGCTATCTGGAGAAATGCCGCGATCGTCTCTACCCGGAATTCGTGCTCGGCGGAATCGCGGCTGCGGCGGGGAGCGATGGAGCGCTGCAGGTCAAGTACAGCTCGGGCGTGGACTTGCTGCGCCAGACGCCGCAGTTCGTGCGCGACACCCGTGTGCGGCGTCTGGAGGGAGAGTTCGAGCATGCCTATCGGTACATCGAGCCGCTGTTCGACGGCAAGAATCCCTACATCGAAGCAATCGACCGGAATCTCGGGTATTTGAATCGCGTGCTGCGCACCGAGCGCTGGCCGA
>Ga0209040_10001006_pt1 | contig 22003 bp, 22 predicted proteins | sample BogFormECP12_OM3_FD_188240 | JGI IMG/M metagenome (GOLD analysis project Ga0209040, IMG submission 188240) | Bog forest soil microbial communities from Calvert Island, British Columbia, Canada - ECP12_OM3 (SPAdes) (version 2) | ecosystem: Environmental > Aquatic > Freshwater > Wetlands > Bog ... | reverse complement strand
TTTGGCCTCCGGCGACCAGATCGCCACCATCTCGGCGCTGGCGTAGCGGTTGGCCAGCACGTTCGGGATTGTCACAAACACACAGCTTAACGGCGCCGCTACGCCCGCGGATCAGGCACAGTAGCCCCATGCACTTCGTTGGGCTCGATCTCGCCTGGGGCGAAAAGAACAGCACCGGTGTTGCGGTCATCGATTCCGACGGCCGACTTCTGCACGTCGGTACCGCGCACGACGACGCGAGCATCGAGGCCGCGGTGTCGCCCTATGTCAGCAACGATTGCCTGGTGGCCATCGACGCGCCGCTGATCGTGAAGAATTTGACCGGGCACCGGCCCTGCGAAGCGGCGCTCAACCACGACTTCCAACGGTTCGACGCGGGAGCACGCCCGGCATTTGCTGAGAAGCCCGAATTCAACGATCCTCGCGGCGCCCGGATAGCGACGGCTCTCACTCTCGACATGAATCCCCTATCGAGTTCGCCACGACGGGCGATAGAGGTGTATCCACACCCGGCGACCATCGTGTTGTTCGGCCTGGACAAGATCCTGAAGTACAAGAGGGGCCCCTTCGAGGTCCGTCAGCATGAGCTGCTGCAGTTGATGACGCTGATCGAGGGACTCGACAAGGCAACACCGCGGCTGCGGGTGAATCACAACGTGTCGTGGGTGGAACTGCGCAGACGCGTTGCCGCCGCTACTCGACCGGGACAGCTCGACAGAGACGAAGATCCGGTCGACGCCGTGCTTTGTGCCTACGTCGCGCTGTATTGGTATCACCGGCCGGAAGACGTGACCGTATATGGCGACTTCGCGACCGGCTACATCGTCACACCGACTCTTCCGGCGGATCTGGCGCCCGCGCCCCGTCGTCGTCCAGCCACACAGCCCGACACGGACGAATTGCGTGAGCGGCTCGCGCACCTCGCCGCGCTGCTCGACGAAGCACAACGCGGGTTAGCCGCGATCCGCCGACAGCTGGACCGCTAACGGGGTCAAATCTGTACGACGCACTGGTCGATCGGTGCCAGCGAGTCAATGACATCGATCACAGTGGCCCGCGCGACGGTACGGGGATCCTCCCCCTCGTCGACCAAGGCGGAGACCACCGCGCCATCGACCGTGCAAATCAACGCTGAGACAAGCTCGAGGCGCATCGAGCGTCCCGACCGCTCGATCACGTCGGCGATGGCGTCAACGCGCTGACGCAAGATGCGCCGTTGGATGTCGCGCAGCGCAGGCAGGCGGGCACAGGCGATGTGGCGCTCGTAGCGCGAAATCAGCTGTTCGATTAAGCGCGGACCGGATTCGCTGCCGACAAGGAGGTCGACCAGCAGGTCGGCCGTGGTCTCGGCGCCGCGGCGGCGGCGGGACAACGTGGCGACCTGGGCGCGCAGCTGTGCCACCTCCAGCATCCCGATATGGGCGACCGCACTGGCGATGAGGTCATCGAGGCTAGAGAAGTAATAGGTGGTTGAGGCCAGCGGAAGGCCTGCCCGGCGCGCGACGGCGCGGTGGCGGACCGCCTCGAACCCGCCTTCGCACAGTAGTTCGGCGGCGGCGCTGACCAGCGCGTATCGCCGACGTTCGCCCTTTGGAGTCGCGGCACCCTTGAGAGTGGCAGTTGCCTTGGCAGTGACTGCAGGCGCGGGGGCGACAGCCACCTTGGGCGTGACAGCTGCCGCGGGAGCGACAGCTCCCGTGCGGCTAATAGCTGCAGTCACCTACGTCATGGTGCCAGTCAGGCTGGTGCCGCATTGCCCTTTCGGGCAAACGCCCGATGTGATGTGGGTACCTCCAGCCACGCAGCCGCGAGGCGATGAGCAGCGGCGCTTTATCATGACCGGCATGTCGGACTTGAGTCGTCGCGCTGTGTTGCGCCTTGGCGCCGCTGCGGCGACGGGAGCGCTGGGCGTCTACGCGCTGGACAGGTTGATTCCAGCGCGGCCTCCGCTCACCGCGCCGGTAACGATGACCGGCACCGGCGTTCCGCTGGCGCCGCGCCCGCCGCTGGACCCGGCTCCCGCGCCGGTCGCGGCCCCGACGATGGTGACCGGCTCGTTCGTGTCGGCGGCCCGCGGCGGGGTAGCCACCAACTGGGCGATCGCCCGGCCGCCGGGTCAAACCAAACCCCTGCGACCGGTGATCGCGCTGCACGGCAAAGGAAGTAGCGCGGCCACCGTGATGGACGGCGGCGTCGAACAGGGCCTGGCCCAAGCCGTCAACGCCGGCCTACCGCCTTTCGCAGTGGTCTCTGTCGACGGTGGCGGAAGTTATTGGCACAAAAGGGCTTCCGGCGAGGATTCCGGCGCCATGGTGTTGAACGAGCTCATCCCGATGCTGGACAGCAAGGGCCTCGACACCTCCCGGGTCGCTTTTCTGGGCTGGTCGATGGGCGGTTATGGCGCGCTGTTGCTCGGCGGCCGACTCGGAGCAGCCCGCACCGCAGCGATCTGCGCGGTGAGTCCGGCACTGTGGTTGTCGCCCGGGGCGGCCGCACCGGGCGCATTCGACGGTCCTGACGATTGGTCGGCCAATTCGGTATTCGGGATGCGCGCGCTGGCGTCCATCCCGATCAGGGTCGACTGCGGCAACAGCGATCCGTTCTACAACGCGACTCGGCAGTTCGTCGCTCAGCTGCCCAGCCCGCCGTCGGGCGGGTTCTCGCCCGGCGGGCACAACGCATCGTTCTGGGGCGCGCAACTGCCCGCCGAATTGACCTGGATGGCACCGCTGCTGACTGCGTAAGTTGATTCAAGCCATTACCAGAAGCCTTACGATATCTAATACGATAGTGCGTTCGAAGCGTCGGAGGTCACCGAATTGGCGAGGCAGGCAACCGCGGACAAGCGGCAGCGGCGTCAACGTGGGTCGATCAGCGTCGACGAGATCATCAAAGGCGCGTTCGAAGTAGCCAGGGAAGTATCGGTTGACGGCTTGAGCATGCCGCTTTTGGCCAAGCACCTCGACGTCGGTGTAACGAGCATCTACTGGTACTTCCGGAAAAAGGACGATCTGCTCAACGCGATGACCGATCGCGCACTTGGCCAGTACGACTTCGCGACACCGTTTGTCGAAGGCCAGGATTGGCGGGATTCGTTGCGCAATCACGCTCGAAAAATGCGCCAGACCTTCCGGAGCAATCCGATCCTTTGCGATCTGATCCTGATCCGCGGCACCTTCGGCCGGGAGGCAACCCAGGCCGCCTTCCAGAAGCTCGAGAAGGCGGTCGCCACCCTGGTGGAGGCGGGCCTATCGCCCGAGGACGCCTTCGACACCTACGCCAGCATCTCGGTTCACACCCAAGGTGCGGCCGTCCTGGAACGGCTGCAGGACAGATCCGGCGGGGCTGAACCGTATCGCCGCAGCGGAATGTCGGTCATCGATCCCGAGACGATGCCGCTGATCGCCGCACTGACCGAGAAAGGTCACCGGATCGGCGTAGCCGACGACATCAACTTCGAGTACGGCCTCAACTGCATTCTCGAGCACGCAAGCCGGCTCATCGCGTCGCGCAAAGAAGCCGTTTAGACCTCGACGACGACGGCGCCGCCCTGGCCGCCACCCGCGCACATCGCTGCCACACCGATCCCGCCGCCGCGGCGGCCCAATTCATGCACCAGCGTGGTGAGCATCCGGGCGCCGGAGGCCGCGATGGGATGCCCCAGGCTGCAGCCACTGCCGTAGATGTTGACCCGATCCTCGTCGAGCCCATACTCCCGGCATGCGGCGATCGGCACCGAGGCGAACGCCTCGTTGATCTCCCACAGTGTGACGTCGCCGGGCGCCAGACCGGCGCGGTCCAGCACCTTGCCGATCACCTTCACCGCGCCCAGACCGGTGTCTTTCGGTTCGACGGCGGCGGACGCCCATGCCTTGACCGAGCCCAGCACGGTGAGCCCGGCGGACCGGGCGAAGTCCTCGTCGGCCAGTGTCAGCGCGGCGGCCGCGTCGTTGGTGCCGCTGCTGTTGCCTGCGGTGATGGAAAAACCCTCGATCTCAGGGTGCAGCACCTTCAGCGACGCAAGCTTCTCCAGGCTGGTCTCGCGGCGAGGGTGCTCGTCCACGCTGAACTCCACCAATGCGTCGTCGAGGCCCTTGATCTTCAACGGGACGATCTCGTCGACGAAGGCGCCGTCATCGATTGCCGCAATGGCGCGTTGGTGCGAACGCAACGCCCAGGCATCCATCTCTTCGCGACTGATCCCGACTGCTTGGGCGGTGTTCCACCCCACCGTGATCGACATGTCGCGGGTCGGCGCATCGGGCGACTCGACGTGCGTGGGCGGGATCCATCGCTCTTCGAACTCCAGGGTCGGCCCGGGGATACGCCAGTTCATCAGCGGGCTCATGGACAGCGACTGCACTCCGCCGCCGACAATGACCTTCTCGGCGCCCGAACCGATCTGCGCGGCCGCATTGGCAACCGCCGTGAGGCTGCCCGCACAATGCCTGTTGACGGCCTGGCCGGGCACCGAGAACATCCCGGAGCTCGCCGCCGCATAGCGCGCGAGATCACCGCCGCCGTAATGAGATTCGGCGAAGATCACATCGTCGATATTGGCCGGCTCGACTCCGGAGCGTCGGACCGCTTCTTGCAGGATGGTGGTGGCGAGGATCTCGGGCGGAGTGTTGACCAATGAACCCTTGAATGACGTTCCGATAGCGGTCCGGACGGCACTGACGACGACGGGCTTGGGCATGTGGCCAACCTTTTGGGATTCGGGAGGACTTCGAGACGGCAATCGTATCAGCTACCGTAGCGCCGACGATATCGGGTGCTTGCTGCACATAGCAGGCGTTGGGACACTGGAATCTCGCACCCGTGCGGCAGGAGGTGCCGGTGCAACCTTTCGATTGGGCCCTGCCCTACGCCTGGCCGCGAAAGCCCGTCCTGGCCAGCAACGTTGTCTGCACATCGCAACCGCTGGCCGCCCAGGCGGGTCTTCGGATGCTCGCCGACGGCGGCAGCGCGGTCGATGCCGCCATCGCCACCGCGATCACCCTCACGGTGGTGGAACCGGTCTCTAACGGCATCGGCTCGGACGCCTTCGCTATCGTCTGGGATGGCCGACAGCTGCACGGGCTGAATGCCTCGGGGCGTTCGCCTGCGGCGTGGACGCCAGAGTACTTCGGCGGCAAGGCTGTTCCCGCGCTTGGCTGGAATTCGGTGACCGTGCCGGGTGCGGTGTCGGCGTGGGTCGAACTGCATGCCGAGTTCGGCAAGCTGCCGTTCGAGCGGCTCTTCGAGCCCGCGATCTCGTATGGCCGCAACGGCTTTCTGGTCTCCCCGACGATCGCGGACCAGTGGGCCGCTATGGTCCCGCTGTTCGAATCCCAGCCGGGGTTCGCCGAGGCGTTCATGCCCGGCGGTCGGGCGCCGAAGCCCGGCGAATTGGTCACCCTTCCCGACCACGCGGCCACGCTGACGACGATCGCGGCGACTAACGGCGAGGCGTTCTATCGCGGAGAACTGGCGGCGAAGCTTGAGGCCCACGCGACGGCGAACGGCGGTGTAATGCGCGCCAGCGACCTCGCCGCGCATCGTGCCGACTGGGTAGGGACGATCAACGGCGCCTACCGTGGGTACACCGTCCACGAGATACCACCCAACGGCCAGGGCATCGTCGCGCTGATCGCTCTCGGAATACTCGAGCAGTTCGACATGAGCTCGTTCGCAGCGGATTCCGCCGACAGCGTGCATCTGCAAATCGAAGCGGTGAAGCTTGCTTTCGCCGACGCACAGGCCTACGTGGCCGACGTCGAGCACATGCCGGTGCACCCGGAGCACCTCCTGGACCAGGAGTACCTGCGGCAGCGGGCGAAGCTGATCGATCAGGCTCAGGCGAAATCGGCGTCCGCAGGGACACCGCGCGGCGGCACCGTCTATCTCACCGCCGCCGATGCCTCGGGGGTGATGGTGTCGATGATCCAGTCGAACTACATGGGGTTCGGCTCCGGCATAGTGGTACCAGGCACTGGGATCTCGCTACAAAACCGCGGGGCGGATTTCACTGTAGCACAGGGACATCCGAACCAAGTGGGCCCGAACAAGCGCCCGTACCACACCATCATCCCGGGCTTTCTTAGTCAGGACGGCGCACCGGTGATGAGCTTCGGGGTGATGGGCGGCCCGATGCAGCCCCAAGGTCACGTGCAGGTGGTGACGCGCATCGTCGACCACGGCCAGAACCCCCAGGCGGCATGTGACGGCCCGCGCTTCCGCTGGGTGCAGGGCCTGCAAGTCTGCTGCGAGAAGGGCTTTCCGCCGTCAACGCTCGACGAGCTATTGCGGCGAGGCCACGAGTTGGTCACCACGGACGACTACAACCAGTTCGGCAGCTGCCAAGCGATCTGGCGGCTCGACGACGGTTACCTTGCAGTGAGCGACCCCCGTCGCGACGGACAAGCCGCGGCGTTCTAGACCTTGACCCGATCCATCGGGTCAGTCAGAATCATTTAATAAACCGACCGCCGGTTTACTAATGAGGAGCATGGATGGCCCGGACCGTCAACGTCGTCGAGCAGGCCGCGCGACGCGATGCGATTCTGGACGCCGCACAGCGGCTGATTCTGTCCAATGGCTATGAGCGCCTGACTATTCAAGACATCCTCGAGGACCTGCAGATCTCCAAGGGCGCCTTCTACCACTACTTCGATTCCAAACCGGCGGTTGTCGAAGCCCTCACTGAACGGCTGGTCGACGATTCCGAACGTGCCCTTGCGCGGATCGCCGAGGACCCCGAGTTAGGAGCGGCCGAGAAGCTGCAACTCTTCTTCGGCGAGATCATCCGCTGGAAGTCCGCGCGGCAGAATCTCATGGTGGCAATGCTGCCGGTCTGGTACGCGCCCGACAATCTCGCCTTCCGGATGTTGGTGGATCGCGCCACAGCGAAACGATTGGCACCGCTGCTGAGCGTGATCGTCCGCCAGGGTGTCGACGAGCATCGGTTCGCCACCTCCTACCCTGAGCAGGCCGGCGCGATCATCGTCGCCCTCGTGCAAGCACTTCAGGACGCGATGGCTCAGCACCTGCTGACAGCCGTCGGCCAATCCTCGGTTGCCCCCAACGTCAAGGAGATGGTGGCTACCCATGGCGCGCACATCGAAGCGATCGAACGGTATCTGGGCGTACCCGCCGGCACGCTATATCGCGCCGACGCTCGCGCAGTGAAGAACTGGATCGCCGCGTTACGACGTGCGAAGCACGGTGGGTTGACTAATGACTAAATGGAAGACCACATGTCTGGTGGTCGGTGGCGGCCCAGCCGGGATGATGCTGGCCTATCTGCTTGCTCGGTCGGGTGTGCAGACCATCCTGGTGGAAAAGCACGGCAACTTTCTCCGCGACTTCCGCGGGGACACGGTGCACCCGTCGACGACAGAGCTGATGCATGAGCTCGGAATACTCGACGAGTTCTTGCGCGATGTACCGCACCAGACGATGAACCAGTTGGGTATCGGATTCAAAGGTCAGACGTTCGACCTCGTCGATTTCCGTCACCTGCCAACCGCCTGCAAGTACGTCGTCTTCATGCCGCAGTGGGATTTCCTGAACTTTCTGGTGGACAAGGCCAAGCGGTACCCCGCCTTCCGTCTCGAGATGAACACCGAAGTAACCGGGCTGCTCTGGGATGACGGTCGGGTCGTCGGCGTCACCGCGCAAAGCGCGAGCGGCCCGCTCGAAATTCATGCTGACGTGACGGTCGCATGCGACGGACGATGGTCGGTCCTCCGGGAACAGTCTGGACTGCCGGTCACGGAGTTTCCGATGCCCATTGATGTGCTGTGGTTCCGGCTTCCGCGTGCTGACTCTGCGCCCGAAACTCTTGGATACCTCGGCGCGGGCCAGATCGTCGTCGCGATCAATCGCGGTGATTACTGGCAGTGCGGGACGATCATCGACAAGGGCGGCTTCGAAACGGTGAAGGCTGACGGACTGCCGACGTTCCGGTCCAGAGTGGCTGCGGCCGCCCCCTTCCTGGCGAGGAGCCTTGAGGCGCTGACCGATTGGGACCAGGTCAAGCTGCTGTCGGTGCGGGCCAACCGGTTGCGCCAGTGGTGGCTACCCGGGTTGTTGTGTATCGGCGACGCCGCGCATGCGATGTCCCCGGTCGGCGGGATCGGCGTCAACTACGCCATCGCTGACGCGGTGGCCGCCGCCAACTCACTTGCCGGGCCGCTGCAGAACGGCCGGGTAGTTGACGATCATCTGCGTGCCGTCCAGAAACGCCGGCAGACCCCGACAAAGGTGGCCCAATTTCTGCAGCGTGCGCAGACAGCGAATCTCGCCCGATTGAGCAAGACCGATCCCCCGTTGTGGATATTGCGTTTGTTGACCCATTCCGCGCCGGTCAAACGGCTATTGGGCCGGACAATGGGGCTTGGTTTCCGCCGCGAACACATCCGCAGCGACCTCGCCCCCGACTAGACGCGCACCTTGCCTGCTTGCGGCCGCTAACCCTATATCAGCGCGAAAGTGACTGCCGGGCAGTCGGATTGACCTGATGATGTCGTAGGCGGCAGAACGCGCCTCGGACAGGCCTGCGCCAGTGCCGACCACAGAGAGCACTCGGCCGCCGGACGACACGACCGCACCGTCATCGCGACGGGCCGTTCCGGCATGCAAAACTCCGTCGGCCTCCGATCCCACCACCACATCACCCACCCGCGGCCGACTCGGATAGTTTTCCGCCGCCAGCACCACCGTCACTGCCGTACCGTCGCGCCATTGCAGCTCACCGAAACTAGCCAGCTCGCCCGTGGCCGTCGCATAAAGCAACTGGCCCAGCGGTGAATCGAGCAACGCGAGCACCGACTGTGTTTCCGGATCGCCGAACCGACAGTTGAATTCGATCACCGCAGGCCCGTTGGACGTAACCGCCAGACCCGCGTAGAGCAACCCGGAAAATGGGCTGCCGCGTCGGACCAGCTCTGCCGCAACGGGTTCCACGATATCGCTGACCATCGTCTGGTAGACGTCTGAGGGCAGCCACGGTACCGGCGCATAGGCGCCCATGCCGCCGGTGTTGGGGCCGGTGTCACCGTCGCCGACCCGCTTGAAGTCCTGTGCGGCCAGCAGTGGCACGACAGTCTGGCCGTCGACGACGCAGAACAGCGACACTTCGGGACCGTCAAGATAGGACTCCAACAGCACCGGGTGCCCAGACTCGAGCAGGCCCGCGGCATGAGCACGCGCGGCGTCGCGACTCTGCGTGACCAACACACCCTTCCCGGCGGCCAGCCGATCGTCTTTGACCACCCAGGCCTGGTCGCCGGCGGCCGGTCCGAATCGGTCCAGCGCTGCGTCCAAACGCGCCGGGCTGTCGACGATCTCGCTCGACGCGGTGCGGACGCCGGCCGCCGCCATCACATCTTTGGCGAAGGCTTTGGAACCTTCGATCTGCGCCGCTGCCTTGCTGGGCCCGAAGCAGGCGATACCGGCGTCGCGCACGGCATCGGCCACTCCGAGTACCAGCGGGACTTCGGGTCCGATGACCACCAGGTCGACACGGACCTGGCGGGCCAACGCGACGACGTCATCGCCGGAGGTGATGTCGACCTGGTGTTGGTCGGCTATTAACGCGGTTCCGGCGTTGCCGGGTGCGATGGCGAGCGCTTCGACCTGGGGATCGTCGCGCAGCGCCAACAGCAAGGCATGTTCGCGGGCACCGGAACCGATCACCAGAACGCGCACGAGAGGTCACTCTAGTGGACTAGTCGAGCGTCTCACCGACGTGCATCTTCACCGCCTGGTTGACATTGGCCTTTTTGTCTTCGCCGGTGCCCTCGGCGGCGGCCTTCTTACGTTTGGCCCACACCCGTTTGATGACGCCGTCGAGCTTCGATCCCAGCGGGAAGCCCACGTAGTGCGTGAGGAAGATCGCTATCTCCCGTAGCTCTTCGCGGGTCAATTCCCCGTTTTGCAGAATGGCGTTGACCTGTACTTCCAGCAACTCGTCCTGGTTGAGCGTTGTCAGCACCGCGAGCAGCATCATCCGCCGGTCGCGCATCGACAGACCCGGCCGTGTCCAGATTCTGCCGAAGAGGTGCTCAACCGTCAGGGAGAAGAACTCGCCGGGCACATCGGGCATTTCCCACGCGTAGACCTCGTTCATTTTCTCGAGGCCCTTGCGGCGAAGCTCGTCCATTACGTCTCTTTCCGTGTGTGCGGTACTCCAAGGCCCGGCGCCAACCGCTCGATGGCCAGCTTAGCCAGAGGCAAATCGACCGAAACCGACTCGGCCAACGCCAGCGCGAGGCTCAGATCCTTTTCCCCGAGTTCCCGGGTATGGGTGAATCCGTCGTAGAGAAAGTGGCCCGGCTCAAGGTCTTTGGCATCGTCGCGGTACATGATCGATCCCGCGCCACCGGTCAGCTTGTCGGTGTGGCGCACCACGTTGCCGAGGTCTTGCAGGTTCAGCCCGACGGCGTCGGCCAGCTTCCACGCCTCACCTACTGCGGCCCACGTTGTGAAAGTGAGCATGTTGCGGGCCAGCTTCATCCGGGTCCCTGCGCCGGGTGGGCCCGCGTGCACCACCAACTCCGCCCAATGCGAGAAAGGCCCCTCGACACGGGCAAAGATTTCGTCGCTGGCGCCAACCATGGTCGCCAGTTGACCGAACCGAGCGGCACGCCCGCCGCCGCTGACCGGAGCGTCGATCACGTGAATATCTTGTTCTTTCAGCGCGCTGGCCAGCTCAACCGCGGTGGTATCGCTGATCGTCGAGTGGATCGCAATGACCGTGCCGGGCTTAGCGTGTGACGCCAGTTCGCCGACAACGTCCCGCACCTGCGCGTCGTTCAGCACGGTGACGCTGATGATGTCAGCGGCAGCCACGTCGGCGAGGCTGTCGGCCAGCAGGGCGCCTCGCTCGGCCAACGGGGTCATCGCCTCGGGTCGAATGTCGTAAATCGTTAGACCGCCAGGCCATTCGACCATCTTCTTGGCCATCGGTGTGCCCATATTACCCAGACCGACATACCCGAGCTTCACGTCTTGAGTCACGATCGAATTACCTGCCCGCCGTCGACGTTGAAGATCTGCCCGGTGATCCAGGATGCCTCATCGGACAATAGGAACAGGCACATGCCGACCAGATCCTCGGGGGTTCCGATCCTGGACAGCGGAAGACCTTTGACGATGTGGTCGACAATCTCCTTGGGCGTGGTGGTCCGATTCGCCTCGGTATCGATGGGTCCGGGCGCGATCGCGTTGATCCGGATGTTCTGGCCGCCCAGCTCGCGGGACAGCTGTTGGGTCAAGCCGTTGAGGCCGACCTTGGCCAAGCCGTAGAAGTTCGAGTACAGCCACGCCGCGGTGGATGACTGGTTGACGATCGCGCCGCCGCCGCGCTTGGCCATCTTCTTGTACACCGCGCGGGTGCACCACAGCGCGCCATCGAGGTTGACGCTCATGAACTTCTTGTAGTACTCCGGGTCGACGGTGACCAGGAAGTCCAGCTTCATGCCGCCGAATATCGCGGCGTTGTTCACCAGGTAGTCGATGCCGCCGAACTCGGACAGCGTGCGGTCGGCCATGGCCTTGGCCGAGGCGGGGTCGGACACGTCGACGGGAATGCTGATGGCGGTGCCGCCGTCGGCGACGATCTGCTTGGCCACCCCTTCGGCTGCCTCGACATTGATGTCGGCCACCACGACCGCCGCGCCTTCCCGGGCCAATGCCTCGGCGTACGCCTGGCCGATACCACCACCGGATCCGGTGACAATGGCGACCTTGTTTTCGAATCTCACGCTCTTGAGCTCCTCTAGTTGGCCGCTGTCGCAATGGTTTTGGTTTCCAAGTACTCCTCGAAACCGGCCAGCCCCATCTCGCGACCGTTCCCGGACTGCTTGTAACCCCCGAATGGCGCGTCGGCTGAGTACCAGACGCCGCCGTTGACATTGATCGTGCCCGCCCGTACCCGCGCGGCAATCCGCGCCGCCCTATCTGGGTCGGTGCCAAATACGGTGCCAGACAAGCCGTACAGCGAGTCGTTGGCAATGCGAACGGCGTCATCGTCGCCGTCGTGCGGAATCACCGTCAGGACCGGGCCGAAGATTTCCTCGCGGGCGCAGCGGGCGTCGTTGCCCAGCCCCGCGATCACCGTGGGCTCGATGAAGAAACCGACGTCACGGCCGGCCGGCCGGCCTCCTCCGCACGCGAACGTCCCGCCCTCAACGATCGCCGAGTCGAGGTAGTCCTGCACCCGATCGCGCTGTCGAGCCGAAATCAATGGCCCGCAAATGGTTCCGGGGTCGGTCGGGTCGCCGGCCTTGATTCCCCCCATCGTTGCGGCCGCAATGGAGACAGCCTCGTCATACCGAGCCCGTGGCACCACCAACCGGGTCGTGATCGCACATCCCTGCCCGGCGTGCATGCACACCGAGAATCCCGCCACGCCAACCGCACCGGCCAAGTCGGCGTCGTCAAGCACGATGAACGCCGACTTGCCGCCGAGCTCCAAGAACACTTTCTTGATGGTGGCGGCCCCGTCGGCCATCACGCTGCGGCCGGTGGCCGTCGACCCGGTGAACGACACCATGTCCACCCGAGGGTCCTTGGCCAACAACGCGCCTACGCCATGATCGCTCGAGGTGACAATGTTGATCACCCCCGGCGGAAAATCGGTGTGCTCGGTGATGAGCTCCCCGAGCACCGCAGCGCACCAGGGTGTGTCGGGGGCGGGCTTCAAGGCCACGGTGTTGCCCGCGGCCAGCGCGGGCCCGATCTTGGCGAGATTGATCTGGTGGGGGAAGTTCCACGGGGTGATGGCCCCGACAACGCCGACGGCCTCACGGACGATCGTGCGCCGGGTAGGGATGCCCATCGGCGAGGCCTCGCCAAGATCCTGGTTGTATTCGTACGATTCGGCCGTATCTGCCGCGAAAGCCAGATCGTTGACGGGCACTTCGAGCTGAGCTATTGCGGTAAGCATCCGCGGCGCGCCGACTTCGGCGATGGTCAAGTCTCGCAACTCTTCGAGGTGCTGCTGCATCGCCTCGCGCAGCTGGCGTACACACCGCACCCGCAGTTCAGTGTTACGTGACCAGTCCGTCTCGTCGAAGGCCCGCCGCGCCGCCTCGATGGCACGGCCCATGTCCTCGGCGTCGGCATCGGCCGCGACACCGAGGACTTCCTCGGTGGCCGGGTTGATCGTGGCAAAGGTGCCCCCGCTGCCGCTGGTCAGCTTGCCGTCGATGAGCAGGGCGCTTACCCCGTCGGCCAGCAATGCCATCTTCGCCTCCGCGCCTCGTAGCGGTGGACACCTGTCCGGAATGGTCCAGTCGAACCATAGCCGTCGGGCCCGTCGAAGTGCAAGGGCGGGTCTCTCCACAGGCTCTCATACGGCCTCGTTCCTGCTATTTTGTTGATCGGGCTTGCCTCGCATTGCAAGTATCAGATAACTTGGACAAGTGTCCAGCGATCCAGTGGTCGCGATCACTCCCGGGGCCGGCAGTCCGGCCGGGGAAGTGCCGCGCAACCGTCGCCAGGAAGAGACGTTCCGTAAGGTGCTCGCGGCCGGCGTCGAGGTCCTGCGGGAGAAGTCCTACGCCGACCTGACGGTTCGCGCCGTGGCCGCCCGCGCCAAGGTGGCCCCGGCGACCGCTTACACCTACTTCTCGTCGAAGAACCACCTGATCGCCGAGGTCTATCTGGATCTGGTGCGACGGGTCCCCTACTTCACCGACGTCAACGAACCCATGCCGACTCGGGTGGACAAGGCCTTGCGTCACCTGGCACTGGTTGTGGCCGACGAACCCGAAGTTGCCGCGGCGTGCACGGCGGCGCTGCTCGGCGGCGCCGGAGACCCGGCGGTACGGACCGTGCGCGACCGGATCGGCGCGGAAATCCATCGCCGCATCACGTCAGCAATCGGGCCCAACGCCGACACCCGGACCGTGTCCGTACTCGAGATGGCGTTCTTCGGCGCCCTGGTCAACGCCGCCAGCGGGGCCTACACCTATCACCAAATCGCCGACCACCTCGGCTACGCGGTCGGCCTCATTCTGACAACCAGGGAAAACCGATGACCCTTCAGATCGACAAGCCCCTCCTGGACCCTTATGACTACGACTTCCACGAGGATCCCTACCCGTACTACCGGCGGCTGCGCGACGAGGCCCCGCTCTACCGCAATGAAGAACTCGGGTTCTGGGCGTTGTCGCGACATCGCGACGTACATCAGGGATTTCGCAACAGCACTACACTGTCCAACCGCGACGGCGTCTCATTGGACCCGGTGTCGCGCGGACCGCATGCGTCGAAGACGATGTCGTTTTTGGCGATGGACGATCCCGCCCATCTGCGGCTGCGCACGCTGGTATCGAAGGGTTTCACGCCGCGGCGGATCCGGGAGCTCGAGCCCAGAGTCACCGAGCTGGCCGTGCAACACCTCGACGCCATGCTGGAGAAGGCGGGTTCCGGCGAAATTGTCGACTATGTCGCGGAATTCGCCGGCAAACTGCCCATGGACGTCATCTCCGAACTGATGGGTGTGCCGGAACCCGATCGCGACCGCATCCGCGCCATGGCCGATGGCGTGATGCACCGCGAGGACGGGGTCAACGACGTGCCGGCTTCGGCGATCGAGGCGTCGATCAACCTCATCGTCTACTACCAGCAGATGATCGCCGAGCGTCGCAAGAAGCCGACCGACGACCTGACCTCGGCGTTGCTGGAAGCCGAAATCGACGGTGACCGGCTCACCGATGAGGAAATCCTCGGGTTCATGTTCCTGATGGTCATCGCGGGCAACGAGACCACAACCAAACTTCTTGCCAATGCTGCCTTTTGGGGTCACAAGAATCCCGATCAACTGACTCCGGTCTACCAGGACCTGTCGCGGGTGCCACTGTGGGTCGAGGAAACCCTGCGCTATGACACGTCCAGCCAGATCCTGGCCCGCACCGTGTCCGGAGAGCTCACGCTCTACGACACCACGATCCCCGAAGGTGATGTGCTACTGCTGCTGCCCGGCTCGGGACACCGCGACGAGCGGGTGTTCGACGATCCCGACGACTATGTCATCGGGCGCGACATCGGTTCCAAGTTGCTGAGTTTCGGCAGCGGCGCACACTTCTGCCTGGGCGCCCACCTGGCCAGGATGGAGGCCCGGGTAGCGCTCACCGAATTGTCCAAGCGAATCCGCGGATATCAGGTCGACGAGGCCAACGCCGTCCGCGTCCATTCCAGCAATGTCCGCGGGTTCGCCCACCTGCCCATGGCCGTGGAGGTCTCGTAAATGCCACGCTTCGAACCACATCCGGCCCGTAGGCCCGCAATCGTTGCCGGCGCATCGTCGGGTATCGGGGCGGCCACCGCCGTCGAGATGGCCGCCCACGGATTCCCGGTGGCGTTGGGCGCGCGGCGCGTCGAGAAGTGCCAGGAGATCGTCGAGACGATCCGCGCCGACGGTGGCGAGGCGATCGCCCTGCCCCTCGACGTCACCGACGCCGAGTCGGTCAAAGGCTTCGTGCACCAGGCCACCGAGCAGCTCGGCGACATCGAGGTTCTGGTCACCGGCGCCGGCGACACGTATTTCGGGCGGCTGCACGAAATCGACACCGAGACTTTCGAATCGCAGATCCAGATCCATCTGATCGGGGCCAACCGGTTGGCCACCGCGGTGCTTCCGGGCATGGTCGAGCGTCAACGCGGCGACCTGATTTTCGTGGGCTCCGACGTCGCGCTGCGCCAACGCCCGCACATGGGCGCCTACGGCGCCGCAAAGGCCGCGCTGGTCGCGATGGTGACCAATCTGCAGATGGAACTGGAGGGCAGCGGCGTTCGCGCTTCGATCGTGCACCCCGGCCCGACGAAGACCGCGATGGGGTGGAGCCTGCCCGCCGAGTCGATCGGCCCGGCGCTGGAGGACTGGGCCAAGTGGGGTCAGGCCCGCCACGACTACTTCCTCCGGGCCGGCGACCTCGCCCGGGCGATCGCGTTCGTCGCCGAAACACCCAGGGGCGGTTTCGTAGTCAACATGGAAATTCAGCCCGAAGCGCCCTTGGCTGACAACACACAACGCCAAAAACTCGCACTGGGTGAAGAGGAGATGCCAGGACAGTGACAACCGCCATCGTGCCGCGGGTTTCCGGCGGCGAAGAGGAGCACGGTCATCTCGAAGAATTCCGAACCGATCCGATCGGGTTGATGCAGCGCACGCGCGACGAGTGTGGCGACGTAGGCTGGTTCCAGTTGGCGGACAAACACGTCATCCTGCTATCGGGCTCACGCGCCAACGAGTTCTTCTTCCGTTCTGCCGACGAGGATCTCGACCAGGCCGAAGCGTATCCGTTCATGACACCGATCTTCGGCAAGGGCGTGGTCTTCGACGCCAGCCCGGAGCGCCGCAAGGAGATGCTGCACAACTCGGCGCTGCGGGGCGAGCAGATGAAGGGCCACGCAGCCACCATCGAGGGCGAAGTCAAGCGGATGATCGCCGATTGGGGCGATGAAGGCGAGGTCGACCTGCTCGACTTCTTTGCCGAGTTGACCATCTATACCTCGACCGCGTGCCTGATCGGGCTGAAGTTCCGCAACCAGTTGGACTCCCGGTTCGCGCACTACTACCACGAGTTGGAGCGCGGCACCGACCCGTTGTGCTACGTCGACGCCTACCTGCCGATCGAAAGCTTCCAGCGCCGCGACCAAGCCCGCAAAGACCTGGTGGCACTGGTGCAGGAAATCATGAATCACCGCGTCGCCAATCCACCCAAGGACAAAGCCGACCGCGACATGCTCGACGTGCTGGTGTCGATCAAGGACGAGGAGGGCAATCCCCGGTTCTCCGCCGACGAGGTCACCGGGATGTTCATCTCGCTGATGTTCGCCGGACACCACACCAGCTCCGGAACCTCAGCGTGGACGTTGATCGAGCTGATCCGCCATCCCGAGGTCTACGCCGAGGTGCTTGCCGAGCTCGAGGAGCTCTACGCCGATGGCCGGGAGGTGAGTTTCCATGCGTTGCGCCAGATTCCGAAGCTGGACAACGTGGTCAAGGAGACTCTTCGCCTGCATCCGCCACTGATCATCCTGATGCGGGTCGCCAAGGGCGAATTCGAGGTCGAGGGCTTTCCGATCCATGACGGCGATTACGTCGCTGCTTCCCCGGCCATCTCGAACCGGATTCCGGAGGACTTTCCCGACCCCGAAGCATTCAACCCGGACCGCTACAACAAGCCCGAGCAGGCCGACATCGTCAATCGGTGGACCTGGATTCCGTTCGGGGCTGGGCGGCACCGCTGCGTCGGGGCGGCGTTCGCCACCATGCAGATCAAAGCGATCTTCTCGGTTCTATTGCGGGAGTACGCGTTTGAGATGGCGCAGCCCGCCGACAGCTACCGCAACGATCACTCCAAGATGGTGGTGCAGCTGGCCCGGCCCGCCAAGGTGCGCTACCGCCGCCGTAACGGGAGCTGATCATGGGATACCGGGTCGAAGCCGACTTGGACTTGTGTCAGGGCCATGCGATGTGCGAGTTGGAGGCGCCCGACTACTTTCGAGTACCCAAGCGGGGCAAGGTCGAGATCATCGATGCCGAGCCGCCAGACGATGCCCGCGAGGAGATTGACCGGGCGGTTGAAATGTGTCCAACCCAAGCGCTATTCATCAAACAGAAAGAAGACTGAGTCCGATGCCATCCAAGTCATCCAAGGCGTCATTCACGCGTGCAGAGCTCGAAGAGTGGGTGCAGTCCTGGCTGCAGGCCAATAAGGACTGCGAAAAGGCGGGCGACTGGAAGCCGTTGGCAGACTTCTATGCTGCCGAGGCCACCTACGGCTGGAACATCGGCCCGAAGGAAGACGTGATGTGCGTCGGCGTCGACGAGATCCGCGATGTCGCGCTGGGCTTGGAGATGGAAGGCCTGGAGAACTGGGTGTACGAGTACCAGAAGGTGCTTATCGACGACAAGCAGGGCGAGATCGTCGGCTTCTGGAAACAGATCGTCAACAAGACCGACGGCAGCCAGGACGAGATCTACGGCATCGGCGGTAGCTGGTTCCGGCTCAACGCCGACAAACTCATCGAGTGGCAACGCGATTTCTTCGACTTCGGTCATGTCGCGAAGATGTTCGCGGCCCTCATCGAGTCCGGCGATCTGAGCACCGGCATGCAGAACCGGATCGAACGCAGCCTGGCCGGCGAGAAGCTGCCCGGCTACTACCCGCTGGGACAGGCTCCAGTACCCATCTGGTGATCGCACGCCATGGTTGACGCTCCCCCCTTGTTTACAGCACAGTGACGCACGTCATAATGGGCTGCGAATGAGAACACGTTCTAAATTGCCGTCCGGCCCAGGCCGGTCCCTTTCACCGAGACACGGGTCAGGGCATGCTGATGGAGGTCTTCTATGAAAACAAAGGGCGCGCTGCTCTGGGAGTTCAACCAGCCTTGGTCGGTCGAGGAAATTGAGATCGGCGACCCGAAGAAGCACGAAGTCAAAATCCAGATGGAAGCGGCCGGGATGTGCCATTCCGACCACCACCTGGTGACTGGTGGCATCCCGATGGGCGGCTTCCCGGTTCTCGGCGGCCACGAGGGCGCCGGCGTCGTCACTGAGGTGGGTCCAGGAGTCGAGGACCTGGCCGAGGGCGACCACGTGGTGCTGTCCTTTATCCCGTCCTGCGGCAGTTGTCCGACCTGTCAGTCGGGCATGCGCAACCTGTGCGACTTGGGCGCCGGGCTGCTCAACGGCGTAGCGGTAAGCGACGGCACATTCCGGATACAGGCCCGGGGCCAAAACGTCTTTCCGATGACACTGCTGGGCACCTTCTCGCCGTACATGGTCGTGCACCGCAGCTCGGTGGTGAAGATCGATCCGTCGGTGCCGTTCGAAGTGGCCGCCCTGGTGGGTTGCGGCGTGACCACCGGCTACGGTTCGGCGGTCCGCACCGCCGACATCCGACCGGGCCAGGACGTCGCCATTGTCGGCATCGGCGGCGTGGGCATGGCCGCGCTGCAGGGCGCGGTCAACGCCGGCGCCCGCTACATTTTCGCGATCGACCCGGTCGAATGGAAGCGCGACCAGGCCCTTAAGTTCGGCGCCACGCACGTCTACCCCGACGTCTTTGCCGCGATGGGCGGAATCATGGAAGTGACCTACGGCCTGATGGCCCACAAAGTGGTCGTTACCGTCGGCGAACTCCAGGGTGCCGACGTCGAGAACTACATGATCATAACCGCCAAAGGCGGCACCTGCGTGCTGACCGCGATCGGCAGCCTAATGGACAACAACGTCACCCTGAACCTGGGGATGCTGACCCTGATGCAAAAGAACCTGCAGGGCACCATCTTCGGCGGCGGCAACCCCCAGTACGACATCCCGCAACTGTTGTCGATGTACAAGGCCGGAAAGCTCAACCTCGACGACATGATCACCCGTCAGTACAAGCTGGAGCAGATCAACGACGGCTACCAGGACATGCTGGAGGGCAAGAACATTCGCGGCGTCATCCGCTACACCGACGCCGACCGGTAAAAGGCGCGGTCTTGGGTGACCAGCTTCCCGCATCTGTTGCGGCCGGGTCGAATCGGCGGTATGACGGTGCGCAACAGGCTGGTGATGTCACCAATGGAGACGATGTACGGCACGCCCGACGGGCTGCCGTCAGCGCGCACTCGGGACTATTTCGCCGCGCGTGCCCGCAGCGGTGTAGGCCTGATCACGGTTGGCGCCACCGGGATTTGACCACCAGCATCCGGAAACCCCCGGGGGCTTGCACCTCGGCACCGACGAGGCGGTGGACGCCCACCGGGCACTGGTGGACACGGTTCATCAGCACGGCGCCAAGATTCAGCCGCAGATCGTCCACGCCGGGCCCGACGGCCTGGGCCCGGAGATGCACGGGGTGACGTCGCTAGGTCCGTCGGTGATTCCGTCGTACCTGACCGGCCGGCCGTCAGCTGAGATCAGCGTGCAGCAGCTCACCGAGGTGCTCGACCTGTTCAAGGCGGCGGTGCGCCGCGCCGCCGAGGCCGGCTACGACGGCATCGAGTTACATGCCGCACACGGATACATGCTGCTCGGCTCTTTCCTTGCCCCGCAACGTAACCGGCGTACCGACGACTATCGAGGCGATTCGGTGCGGGGCCGCGTCCGGGTAGTGCTGGAAACGCTGGCGGCGATTCGCTCCGAGATCGGCGACGCTCTGCCGATCACGCTGCGGATTTCCGGGTACGAACGCGTCGCCGGGGGCCGGCCGATATACGAGACCGCGCAAGTGGCGCCAGAACTGGCGGCAGCCGGGGTGGACGCTTTCCACGTCAGCGGCGGGGTGATCGACAGACTGGTCACCGGGATGGTGAACGGCTCCGACGACGGTGACCAACTCAATGTCGGCGCTGCGGCCGCGGTCAAAGAGGTCGTCGACGTGCCGGTGATCGCCGTCGGGCGCATCCACGACCCGCAGCGGGCCGAGCGGATCCTGGCCGACGGCCGCGCCGATTTCATCGCGATGGGCCGTCCCCTGCTCGCCGATCCCGACCTGCCCCGCAAACTGCGGTCCGGCCAGGCACACCGGGTCCGCAAATGCATCTCCTGTGAAAACTGCATCGACGCTATGGAACTGCGGTTCTCGGTGGATTGTGCGGTCAATCCGCGCACCGGCAAGGAGCGCGAACTGGCGACCAAGCGCCCGGTGCGAAGCAAAAGTGTGGTGGTGATCGGTGGCGGGCCGGCCGGTTTGGAGGCGGCCCGGGTCGCGTCGGAGCGTGGACATCGGGTAACGCTGTTCGAGCGCGGCGCACAGCTGGGCGGCGCGCTGCGCTGGGCATCCATCCTGCATCCGGAGAATGAGCCGTTCCTGCATTACCTGCGCGGCGAGATCAGGGCCAGTGGCGCGAGAGTTGAATTGGGTCAGGCTATTTCAGCTCGCGAGGTTATCACCCTTGCGCCGGACGCGGTGGTGGTGGCCACCGGTGGCCGCGTCGCCGTCCCGACGATCCCGGGCGACCGGCTTTCGCATGTGCGCACCGGACCTGCGCTGCGTGAGCTGCTCGGCGGCCGTGCGGAACCGGCGGCTCCGGCGTGGCAACGGCTGTGCGCGCAGGCATTGTCTGGATGGCGACAGCGGTTGGTGCGCCCCGCCGCGGTTCGGCTGGCCTCGCGCGCATGGATCCCGGTCGGTCGGCGCGTCGCCGTCATCGGCGGTGACCTGGTCGCGGTCGAACTCGCCGAATTCCTCGCACGCCGGGGACGGCTGGTGTCGATCCTGGAGTCTGGCAAGCAAATTGCCCCGGAGGTCGGCAACAAGCGCCGAACCGAGCACATGGACCGCCTGGATCGCCTCGGCGTCACCGTCCACGTCAGAGCAGCCGTCGAGCGCATCACCGAAGATGCCGTGGTGTTTACTCCCGCCGGAGGGAAACCATCTCACCTGCCCGCCGACACCGTCGTGGTGGCCGGCGCGCCCGAACCTGACACCGCGATGTTCGACACACTGGTGTCCGCCATGCCCGACACCGAGGTGCACGCCGCCGGCGATTGCACCGGTCTGGGCCTGATTCGCAAAGCCACCGAGGACGGCGCCCGTGCCGCCTGCGCCATATAACGATTGGAGTAAACATGTCCCAGGAAACCGTTCAGCAGTCCCCCGCATTGACTGCCTCGCAGTCGTCATGGCGTTGCGTGCAGGCCCATGACCGGGAAGGCTGGCTGGCATTGATGGCCGACGACGTCGTCGTCGAGGACCCGATCGGCAAGTCCGTCACCAACCCCGAAGGCACCGGCGTGCGGGGCAAGGACGGGGTCGCCGGGTTCTATGACGCCAACATCGCCGCCAACCAGCTCAGAATCACCTGCGAGGAGACATTTCCGTCCAGCGACCCCAACGAGATCGCGCATATCCTGGTGCTGCGCAGCAAGTTTGACAACGGAATCACCAGCAAGGTGCGCGGCGTGTTCACTTACCGCGTCAACGAGGCCGGGCTGATCACGAATATGCGCGGCTACTGGAACCTCGACATGATGACATTCGGCACCGAGGAGTGAGCTCGCTGCTAG
>Ga0209040_10001005_pt1 | contig 22003 bp, 20 predicted proteins | sample BogFormECP12_OM3_FD_188240 | JGI IMG/M metagenome (GOLD analysis project Ga0209040, IMG submission 188240) | Bog forest soil microbial communities from Calvert Island, British Columbia, Canada - ECP12_OM3 (SPAdes) (version 2) | ecosystem: Environmental > Aquatic > Freshwater > Wetlands > Bog ... | reverse complement strand
GTCGCAGGAATCGAAAACGGATAATTCCAAGGCGAAATAATCCCGATCACACCGTGTGGCTCTCGCACCAGTTCCCCGCGCTTCAACTTGGTCGCCAGATTTCCGTGCGGCAGCGGTTCGTCGCGCAGCAAGCGGTAAGCGTTCTCGATCAGGAATCGCACGGCATCGAGCACCACCAGCACTTCGGTCGTCAAAGCTTCGGCCGCAGGTTTGCCCGCCTCGCGCGAGATTGCCTCGGCGATCTCTCTTTTATTCTCATGCAACCGACGCTGAAACTCGCGCAGGACCGCAATCCGCTTCCGCACCCCGATCGCGGCCCACGCTGCTTGCGCAGCGCACGCTCTCGCGACGGCGGCTCGCACCTCACTCTCGCCCGCGCATTCCAACTCGCGCAGAACTTCCCCTGTCGCCGGATTCACCGACGCGACCTTGCGCGCCGCGACTTGTAGTTCACTCGCCATTCGTACTCCTACAGACGTAGCTTGCTACTGCCGGTGGGGCGATGTCCACTGCCCCGCCGCTCAGTACTCCACATTTACCAGATACAACCCGCTCGCCGGCGCAGTGGCTCCCGCCGCGGAGCGGTTGCGGGCCTCAAGAATCCGCGTCAGATCCTCCTCCTTCAGCGTTCCTTTACCCACCAGAATAAAAGTTCCCACCAGATTGCGAACCATATGATGCAGAAATCCTGATCCTTTCACCGTGTAGACAAACTCATCACCATGCCGCTCCCAGGAAGAAGAAAAAATGCTCCGCACATTCAGCGCCGGCTCGCCTTCGCGCCCCCGCTCCGGATCCACCGCCGCAAACGAAGTGAAATCGTGCTCGCCTTCGATAATCTTCGCCGCGCCAATCATCGCCGGCTCATCGAGCGGAAACGGATAATGCGACACGTACCTTGCCAGAAATGGCGGACAAATCGCCGCGCGGTAGATGCGATAGCGATACGTCTTAGCCCGCGCCGAATGCCGCGCATGAAAATCTGCCGCCACTTCGTCCACCTCGAGCACGCGAACCGACGCCGGCAAAACATCATTCAGTGCCTTCACAAAGTTCGCCGTGGGGACCGAGGACTCCGTGACAAATGTCACCACCTGCGCGAGCGCGTGCACCCCGGCATCGGTTCGCCCTGAGCCCTGCGGCAATACCTTTTCACCGGTGATTCGTCCAATGGCTGAGGCAAGTGTGCCCTGCACGGTCTGCGCGTCGGGCTGCACCTGCCAACCCGCGAAATCCGATCCGTCATAGGAGAGAATCAGTTTGAGATTGCGCATACGATCTTTCGAGTCCCACGCCCCCGCTGCTTCATCCAAAACACTTCACGATTTCGACTTTCCACGCGGCAGAGGACTTTAGATTCTTAATGGCGTTAAGCATGGCGAGCACTTTACCAGTTTCAATCGCTGCGGTGCCCTCGAAAGTGGACCTGGCGTCTCGGATATACTGTTGCGTTCCAATCACTTTCGTAGCGTTACGGAATTTTGGTCCGTTTCTCCGGACCCCTCGTTTTTCAGGAACCCGGACGCCGCTGCTTGCGTACTAACTTCTGTGTACAACTTTCTTTAGGAGCGATCTGGGCGGAAGGTTGTTACCAGATACTTTTGCAGCAAGATCTTAGTGAAATCAACACTTTCACGGTTCTCATGAAACGGAGATCAGTAGATGCCATTCGCACGCGTAAACTCAAGTGTTCGGCGGGCCACCGCCGCTGTGTTGTTCGGAATGCTGACCATTGCCTGTTGGGCCCAGGAACCGCCGGCCGCGCCCACTCCGCAAGACACGCCAGAGGCGCGTCCTCTGCCGGTGCTGAATTATTCCCAGCCGGTTTCACACTTTCCGAATCCGGTCGCGCCCTACACCCCGCGGCATGTGGCCGCTCCCAATCTGGCGAACACCGCCCGCGTCGATTCCCTAATGCACGATGGCAAGCTTTATCTATCGCTGAATGACGCAATCGCCCTCGCCCTCGAGAACAATCTCGATGTCGCCATTGCCCGCTACAACCTGAACATCGCCGATACGGACGTGCTGCGCTCGAAAGCTGGCGCCAGCATTCTCGGCGTCAACGCTGGAGTCGTGCAGAACACTCCCGGCGGCGGCATCGGCGGCATCGGGGCCAGTGCCGGTGCCTCCACCGGCGGCACCAGCCTGGGAGCCGGAGGCATCGGCGCCGGCACCAACGGCCTGGTAAGTTCCACCCTCGGTCTCGGGCCAGTTATCAATAGCTTTGACCCGGTCATTACCGGAACGCTGCAGGAAGATCACGCCGAGAGCGTATCTTCCAGTTTGTTCAACGGCGTTCCGATTCTCGCGCAGAATACTGGCACAGTAAATTTTGCCTACAACCAGGGTTTTGCCTGGGGCACCAATTTACAGGTCGCATTCAACAACACCCGCACAACCTCCAACGTCCCGTTTAACACATACAGCCCGCTCATTAATTCCTCGCTCCGCCTTCAGTTGACCCAGCATCTCCTGCAGGGCTTCGGATTCCCTGCCAACACCCGCTTCATTCACATCGCAAAGAACAACCGCGAACTTTCTGACGTCGCGTTTCGTTTACAAATCATCGATTCAGTCGATCAGATCGAAAACATTTATTGGGATCTGGTCTATGCCTACGAGAACGCGCGCGTGCAGAATGAATCGCTGGCTTTCGCCCAGAAGACTTTGTCGGACACAAAAAAGCAGGTAGAAATCGGCAGTCTTGCTCCCATCGAAACCGTGCGAGCACAAAGCACGGTCGCGCAAGATCAGCAGCTCGTGACCACGGCTCAAACCAACCTTCAGCTGGAACAGTTGCTGATGAAGAATGCGCTGACCCGCACCTTGAAGGACCCAACGCTGGCCACTGCAGAGGTCATTCCGACCTCCACGATGGAAATTCCGGCAGAGGAGCAGATCGTACCCACTGAAGATCTCATCAATGATGCGCTCCGCCATCGCGCCGAATTGGTAGAGACCCGCATCGACTTGAACAGCCGCGATTACAGTAACAAGGCAGTGCGGAGCGCCCTTCTGCCGTCACTGGATCTGTTTGCTTATTACGCCGGATCAGGCCTCGGCGGCTCACAGAACCCCAACAATCTCTGCGCCAATCAGACTCCGGACCAGCTGCTATTGGGCTTCTGCGCCGGTCAGAATCCTAACACCGGCACTACTGCGATTCCTCCGGTTACCCCAGTGAGCATCAACGGGACATGGAATCAGCTTGTGAATTCAACTGCTCCCGACAAGGGCGTAGGCCTGCAACTCAATATCCCCATCCGCAACCGCGCCGCCCAGGCCGTGCAGATTCGCTCCGAACTGGAATACCGGCAGGCCCAGATGCGCCAGCAGCAAATCGAAAATCAGGTTGGTATCGAGGTCCGCAACGCCCAATACGCCGTTCAGCAAAATCGCGCCAGCGTTGATTCCGCCCAAGCCGCTCTTGCTTTGGCGCGCCAGTCGCTGGATGCCGAGCAGAAGAAATATCAGTTCGGCACCTCCACCACAACTTTGGTCCTCCAATACCAGAGCCAGCTGGCGACCGCCGAATCCACTCTGGTGAATGCCACGGTTGCCTATGAAAAGTCGCGCATCGAGCTGGACCGCGCCACGGGGAACCTGCTCGATCACAATGGCATCAGCATGGACGATGCAGCTCGCGGCCAGGTCACGCGCCTGCCCAACGTGCCCTACATCGCACCGCGCAAGGATCTGCCTTCTGTAGCGCAGCCCTTGCCACAGGCAGCCGCTCCGCAAACGCCGCAGTGAGAAATCGAGACAGAAACCGGCGTGGCCCAGACTGCGCCGGTTTCATCTCACAATTCTTTACAATCCCCGCACCCTTTCAGAAGCTCTATCCCGCTAAGATGGAATGTTGCAAGAGGCGAAGTTCCCGATACTGGTATCTTGCGTACCCAACTTCTGAAAATCTGTCTTGTGCCTTCAGCGTGATGCACAATCCGTTTCGACCCGCTTCTATTCTTGAGGAGATAAGCCATGTCTTTACCCCGACTGAGGGCGGCTAGATTGCGTTTTGCCCTGCTCCTGACGGTCTCTGCGATTTTGGCCTGCGCACCGTTGCCATCGTCGTCGCTGGCGCAGAATGTTCCCCCGGCTCCCACGCCCCAGGCCGCGCCGGCTCCGGCCCTGCCGCAGACGGTGCATCTGCAGGACTATTCCAAACCGCGCTCGGCGTTTCCCCATATCCTGCAGCCGTACCAGGCGCAGCAGGTAGCGCAGCCGAACGTTGGCAATTCGCCGCGCATCGACTCGCTGATGCGCGACGGAAAAATTTACCTCTCTATTGACGACGCCGTCGCGCTCACCCTCGAGAACAATCTCGATCTCGATATCGCCCGCTACAACCTCAACATTGCCGACACCGACTACTTGCGCGCCAAGTCCGGCGCAAATATTCTCGGCGTCAACGCCGGCATCGTGCAGAACACTCCCGGCGGAGGCGTCGGCGGCCTCGGCGGCACTGTCGGCTCCGGCACTGGTGGAACCACCGTGGCCGCCAGCGGCATCGGCACCGGAACCAACGGCCTGGTCAGCTCCACGCTCGGCATTGGCTCGAACATCACCAGCTTCGATCCCGTCATTACCAGCACGCTGCAGCTCGACAAAGACGACGCGGAATCAGTCAGCGTCTTCAGTCCCGTGCCGGTCGTAGCCCAAAACACCTATACGGCCAACTTCGCCTACACCGAGGGATTTCAATGGGGCACCAGCATCACCGCGGCATTCAACAATACCCACGTCACCAGCAACAATCCCACCACTCTACTCACCCCGGAGTTAAGCTCGAACTTCCAGTTCAAGATTACGCAGAATCTTTTGCAGGGCTTTGGATCGCTTCCTAACCTGCGTTTTGTCCGCATCGCAAAAAACAATCGCGAGATTTCTGACGTGGCCTTCCGATTGCAGGTCATCACCACCGTCGATCAGATCGAAAACATGTATTGGGATTTGGTCTATGCCTACGAAAACGTCCGCGTGCAGCAGGAAGCCCTCACGTATGCGCAGAAGGCGCTTGATGACTCCAAGCAGCAGGCGAAGGTCGGCACCGCTCCGCCTATTCAGGTGGTGAGCGCACAGAGCACCGTCTCCACCAACCAGCAAAACCTCATCTTGGCGGAGAACAACCTTCAGTTACAGCAATTGCTGATGAAAAACGCGCTCAGCCGCAGCATTGAAGATCCGGTGCTGGCCGAAGCCGATGTGATTCCTACCTCCACCATGCAGCTTCCCGAGCAGGAGCCAGTCATCCCCACGCAAGACCTGATCAATCAGGCCCTCGACCATCGCGCCGAACTTGTCGAGTCGCGCATCGATCTCAATTCCCGCGACCTCAGCAGCAAAGCCGTCCGTAATGCCATGCTGCCCACGCTCGATGCCTTCGCTTATTACGGTGGATCGGGAGTTGGCGGCAATATCAACCCCCTCGTACCTGCTTGCCCGTCTTCGGCAAAATACTGTTACACGCAAAGTGAAAACCCACCACCGTTCCAGACCGCGACCTCGGTCGGCTATGGCGGCACATTGAATCAACTGGTCAACTCCACCGCGCCCGATAAAGGCGTAGGACTCACCCTGAACATTCCTCTGCGCAACCGCGAGGCGCAGGCCAACCAGGTCCGTGCCGAACTGGAATATCGCCAGGCTCAGGTGCGACTGCACCAGCTCGAGAATCAAGTGCGCATCGAAGTTCGGAACGCACAATTTGACGTGCGACAGAATCGCGCATCCGTGGAGGCGGCCCAGTATGCCGTCGACTTCGCCCGCCAGACACTCGATGCCGACCAACAAAAGCTGAAAGTGGGCCTTACCACCACAACGGCGATTCTGCAGGATGCTTCCGTCTTGACCACTTCCGAGTCGAATCTGGTCTCCGCGAAAGCGGCGTATGAGAAGTCGCGCATCGAACTCGATCGCGCCACGGGCTTGCTTTTAGACCACACAAACATCGACGTCGCCGAAGCCACACGCGGGCAAGTCACGCGTCTGCCCAACGTCCCTTACGTCACGCCGCGCGAGGGCGGCACTCGCGGCCCGACCAATTCGCCGCAAGCACCCTCCCCGCCAAGCCCGCCGTCATAGTCCACGCAGGGAGATACCTCGCCGTCAATTCTCTATCTGAGCCTCGACGATGTATTCTTCCTCGCGTGAGCCTCTCCGTCGTCATCATCACGCATAACGAAGAAACCAACCTCGCCCGCACGCTTAAAAGCGTGCAGCCGCTGGTCAGCGACTGCAAAGGAGAAATCATCGTCGTCGACTCAGGTTCGACGGACCGCACGGTTGAGATCGCGAAATCATTTGGCGCGAAAGTATTCGTCGAGGGATGGAAAGGATTCGCCGCGCAGAAGAACTCTGCGATCGATAAAGCCGAGGGGGAGTACATCCTTTCTCTCGACGCAGACGAAGAGGTCAGTTCCGCCCTCGCCGGGGAGATTGAGTGGGCTGTGCGATTCCGGCCTGCCGTTCATAAGATTGCACAAAAGACACCAGACGGCCAGCTCGTGCCCATCTATATCAACGGGTTCTGGATGCCACGGCAAAATTACTTTCTGGGTCGGTGGATTCGACACGGAGGCTTCTGGCCTGACCGCAAGTTGAGATTGTTCCGACGGGGAACCGGAAGATGCAAGAACTCTGCAGTCCACGAGACGTTAGAGGTCGAGGAATACCGAAAGAGCGGCATCACGGTAAGCTCCGGGCAATTGCGCGGTGCTCTCATCCACCACTCCTACCCCACCCTCTCCGACTACATCGAGCACATGAACCGCTACTCCTCGCTCGGCGCGGAGATGGTCATAGCCAAAAGCAAGGTTCGATTCAGCATCAGCAACATCGTCCTGCGGCCCCTGGCCACGTTCATCTACAACTATCTCTTCCGCCTCGGCTTTCTCGATGGCCGCGAAGGATTTCTGCTGCATTTCTACCATGCAGTTTACGTCTCGTGGAAATACGCCAAGGCGTGGGAGCTAAGCCGCAACCAGTCGCCAATTTCTACTAACCGACCGGTCGTTTGATCTCCCCATAGTCGCCTTGCCCGTAAGCGCGCCCTTCCCTATCATCGCAACAGAACACTGGGGTTCGCATGGAAAAGAAGCCGTCTACTAAGTTCAACCCGCCGCAGGTCGCCGAGAGTCCCATCGCCGACGTTTTCGAAAACCGCCATCCTTCGACCGCCGAAAAGGATTGGGCCGAGAAAACCCTTGCGCCCACAATTGAGAAAGCCCCCGAGCGTCCCATCGGCGCTCCGACCGGCGTGAATATCGACGAGCACGGTCGAGCTCGCTTCACCACGATCTCTGGCGTGCCCATTCGTCGCCTCTACACGCAAGCGGATCTCCCGGCAGACTGGAGCGAAGAAAAATATCTCGGCTACCCTGGCCAAAGCCCTTACACCCGCGGCATTCACGCCACCGGATATCGCGGCAAGCTTTTCACGATGCGGCAATTTTCTGGCTTTGCCTCACCCGAGGAGACGAATCAGCGCTACAAGTACTTGCTCGAGCACGGAGGTGGTGGGCTCTCCGTAGCTTTCGATCTACCTACGCTGATGGGCTACGACTCCGACCATCCGGCGAGCGAGGGCGAAGTAGGCAAGTGTGGCGTGGCCATCGACTCCCTCGAAGATATGGAAATCCTCTTCGGCGGCATCGATCTGGAGAAAACCACTGTATCGATGACCATCAATTCACCGGCATCGGTCTTGTGGGCCATGTATCTGGTGGTTGCAGAAGAGCAAGGCGCGGACTGGAAAAAGATTTCGGGCACCATTCAAAACGACATCCTCAAGGAATACATTGCGCAGAAGGAATACATCTATCCCCCGGCGTCGTCCATGCGGCTGGTCATCGACACATTTGAGTTCGGATCGAAATTCACTCCCCGCTTCAACACGATCTCGATTAGCGGATATCACATCCGAGAAGCCGGCTCGACCGCGCTCCAGGAGTTAGCCTTCACCTTGTACGACGGCGTGGAATACGTGGAGTGGGCGCGGCAGCGCGGACTCGACGTGGATGAATTCGGTCCACGGCTCAGCTTTTTCTTCAACGCCCACAACGACTTCTTCGAAGAGATTGCCAAGTACCGTGCCGCCCGCAAGATTTGGGCTCAGGTGATGAAAGATCGCTTTGGCGCAAAAAATCAGCGCACCGGCTTAATGCGCTTCCATACGCAGACGGCCGGAGTATCACTTCCCGCGCAGCAACCGATGAACAACATTGCACGCGTTGCCCTGCAGGCTTTGGCAGCGGTGCTCGGCGGAACACAATCGCTGCACTGCGACTCCTACGACGAAGCTCTCGCTTTGCCCACCGAAGAAGCGGCGCGCATCGCGCTGCGCACGCAGCAAATCATCGCCTATGAGTCGGGGGTAACGCAGACGGTCGATCCGTTGGGCGGGTCCTATTTCTTGGAAGCATTGACCTTGGAAATGGAAAAGGGCGCATTCGATTACTTCGGCAAGCTCGACGCCATGGGCGGAATGGTGAAAGCCATCGAGCGCGGTTATCCGCAGAAGGAAATTGCTGAGGCCTCTTACCAGTATCAGCGCGCCGCCGAAGCCAAAGAGAAAATCATTGTGGGGGTGAACGAATTCGTGGTGGAAGAAGAATCGCCGCACATACTCTACATCGACGAGAGCGTCGCCAGGCAACAGTCGGCCAAACTCAAGGCGCTCCGTGCCCGCCGATCTAATGACGATGTGCGCCGCTGTCTCGATGCCTTGAAGAAAGCCGCGGCGCAAGAACCGAAAGTAGGCGCCAATGGAAGCATCTCCTCCTCCAACACAATGCCTTATGTCGTCGATGCCGTACGTTCCTACGCGACCGTAGGCGAGATTTGCGAAGCTTTGCGCGAAGTCTACGGGACCTACACCGAGGTAAGCATCACTTAGAGTTGGGGTATTGTCGCCAACGAATCGGACCATAATGGGAAGGCGGCAAGCCTTCGCATCGTGATCAATCAGAATGCCGCAGCGCTCTCGGGATATGATTGAGATCACAGTTTGTGATCTCAAAATGAAAAAAAGCAAAAGTGCGACGCTGCTCAAGATGCCGAAACGGCGCGCGACGCTAGCTTCCGCTGTGGAATCGCGCATCTTGTTTCTACGCCATCAGAGGGTAATTCTGGACGCCGATATTGCCGAACTTTACGGCGTACCAGTCAGAGTTCTCAACCAGCAGATCAAGCGCAATCGGGAACGTTTTCCTTCCGACTTCGTTTTTCGTCTCACAGCCAGGGAACACGAAAACTTGAGATCACAAACTGTGATCTCAAGTGGCGCGCATGGCGGTCGGCGATATCCGCCCTATGCTTTCACCGAGCACGGCGCGATCATGGCGGCCACCGTGCTCAATTCCGAGCGTGCCGTAGAGATGAGCGTATTTGTGGTCCGCGCATTTGTGCGCTTGCGCGAAATGCTGGCCACGAACCGCAAGCTTGCCGGCAAGGTTTACGAACTGGAGAATCGCCTGGACACGCATGATTCCACGATTCAGGATCTTATTGAAGCGATCAAGGAATTGATGACGCCTCCTGATCCGCCGCGCAAGCGCATCGGATTCCAGCTCCCGACCAGCAAAGCGCGAGGGCAATAGCAAATTTTTTGCCGCAACCCGCGCTTCCGACGTCGAGCCGCCATTCTGGTTACTCCAAGCGGCGCGAAGATACCATCGTTCGCCTCTTCAGCGTATTCGTTTTCTGTTCGCCTCCAACAAATTCTATGGTAAACCTATAGAACCATGCGAAAAGCCGTCATGCATCTAAAGAAGTCCGATCCGGTCATGCGCGCCATTATTAATCGCATTGGGCCGTGCCGCATGCGGTTCGGCCGGCCCGAATTTCACAGCCTCGCCGAAGCCATCGTTTACCAGCAACTGAACGGCAAGGCTGCGGTCACCATCTTCAAACGATTCGCTGCGCTGGCCGGCGAGCCTCTCACGCCGGGGGGCATCCTGAAACTGAGTGATGAACAGATGCGCAGCGCGGGATTGTCGAAACAGAAGTCCGCCTATCTCAAAGATCTCGCAGCCAAGACAGCCGCCGGGTTCCTGGATTTTTCGCGACTGCCGGACCTACCGGACGCAGAAGTCATCGAGCATCTGACGCAAGTGAAAGGCATCGGCGTGTGGACGGCGCAGATGTTTCTCATGTTCACTCTGAAGCGCGCGAATGTCCTGCCGACAGGCGATTTCGGAATACGCATGGCGATATACAAACATTATCTCGATGTGCAGCGCGCCAAGGCCGCGAAAAAAATCGCCGTCCAAAAGAAACTGTCCGCACCGAAGAAAGCTCCCAAGCGCAAAATCAAGCTACCCTCTCCAGAGCAGATGGAAAAGATCGCGAAATCCTGGGAGCCCTATCGCAGCGTGGCTTGCTGGTATCTGTGGCAAAGTATGGATACGAAAACGCTGTGACCAAAGGGCCTTGCTGAACTTGGCGCTGTGCTCGGCTCCGCTCTCTGTGGTTAAATAAAGTGCGATGGCGGATGTTAAGATTCGCGTGCTGGTAGCCAAGCCCGGACTCGACGGTCACGACCGTGGCGCGAAGGTGATTGCCCGAGCGCTGCGCGATGCCGGCATGGAAGTGATTTACACCGGCCTGCGTCAGACGCCAGAAATGGTCGTCAGCGCCGCCCTGCAGGAAGATGTGCAGGTAATCGGTCTCTCGATTCTTTCGGGCGCTCACAACGCTATCGTGCCTCGCGTCATGGACTTGCTCAAGCAAAACAAAATGGATGATGTGCTGGTTCTGGTGGGCGGCATCATTCCCGATCAGGACATCGCTGCACTCAAGAAGCTCGGGGTGGCTGCCATCTTTCAGCCGGGCACTGCCATGGACGACATCGTCAAGTTCATCCGCGCGAATGTAAAAAGCGCCGGCGTGCCGACCGGTTAGTAGTTGAGCAATTGATGATCGGGCACTTCATAATGGAACCGCCCGAGATTTTTTTCAATCACCCAATCGCCCGATCACTCTCACTCAAATCCCCGAATGCCGACTCCGAACTTAACCTCAATCCGGCAACAACTCGAGCGTACGGTTGGTCCTGCGCCGTGGTATTGGAAAACCTTCCCGGCGTTCCACTCTTCCTCCGGGCAGCGCTTTGCCTGGACCTATCATGGGGACCAAGGCCCCGTCGGATACGTGGTCTCACTCGCGTCCGAGCAGCAGCCGGACATGCCTGGCCTCGCCTTGAACACCTACTGTCGGCCTTTTGTTGCGTCGCCGAATTGTCTTGGCATCTGGTGTCCGGAGGGACGCAGTCTTCGTTTTGCCGGTTTTGATCCCGACCGGCTCGCAGCTTTCGATCTCGCCGAGGTCGCAGGATGGTTCAAACCATCTTCCGATCGCATCTATTCAAAGACCTCGCCCGTCGCCGACTTCGAAGTGCCTCTCACGCTGGGTCCGGGAATGCACAAGATCGAGGTGCCTTCAGAACTGGCAGCGGTCGATGAGTTGATCGTGCCCACCAGCTATAAGGCGATGTCGAATGACGATCCGGCATTCGCGCTTTTTGTGTTCTATCTACAGGCAGGATTGGTAGAAGTCTTGCCGCAGAAATGGTTCACTGCGGCGCACTACCAGGTAGGGCAGCAATGGATTTCACGCGCGGCGCGTGATCGGGAGTCGCATCGCATTTTCGGCGAATGCTTCGGCGCGGGAACTTTTCTGCTGGAAGAAGATGGATGCCGGCTGGCGGAGTGGATCGAAAGAAGGTCCTAAGATTTTGGGTTTGCTCCTTTGCGTGGCGGGGTCGTCTGATACCAATGAAGACCTCAATTATCCATCCGAGCGCGCAGGGCCTGGTATAGAACTTTCGCCGCCGGCTATGCCCGACTCTTCCTTTCATCTCGACAGGCAGGACGGTTCGTGGGTTTTGCGTCTCCATTCCGCAGACGGAACCAACCAGCTCACACGAGCCTGCGTTCTCTCTTTAACGGCTGCGATCCGTGAACTCGCTCATCAAGGTCGCCCGCTAATCATCACCGGGAACGCAAAATTTTTCTCCGCAGGTGCCGACCTCAAGGAAATTGCAGCACTCACCGGCCCGGCAGCCCTTGAGTTTTCCAAGACCGGCCAGGCGCTGATGCAATCCGTTGAGCAATTTCCTGCTCCGGTGTATGCCGCCATTTCGGGATACTGCATGGGCGGTGGCCTCGACCTCGTGTTGGCTTGCCACCAGCGCATCGCTTCTCCCCACGCGCTCTTCGGCCATCGCGGCGCCGCTCTGGGCTTGATCACGGGATGGGGCGGAACTCAGAGATTACCTCGGCTTGTGGGCAAAGCCGTTGCTCTCGAAATGTTTGTCGCCGCGGAAAAGATCAGCGCGCAGCGAGCTTTGTCCATCGGACTGGTGGACGCGCTGGCGGATGATCCTGTGGCTGAAGCTTTGTGCCGCATTGCATCGCGCTGCGGGAGTGTTATACCGTAGTCAGTCCGCTCTGTGCACTCATGGCCGATCGCAGCGAAACTCCCGTTGTCCCTACGTCTCAGGCTTCGAACGTCTTGACCTCGAAAATCGACCCTACCTCGGCACGCTTCGAAGCCAACATGCGCTTTCTGGCCGATCTCATGTCGCAGGTCCGCAATGAAGGCGAAAAAATCTGCGAAGGCGGTGGCCCCAAAGCCATCGAAAATCAGCATGCCAAAGGACGCCTCACCGCCCGCGAGCGGATCGAATTACTCACCGACCCCGGAACTTTTTTCGAGCTGGGAATTTATGCGGCCCACGGCATGTACGAAGAATGGGGCGGAGCGGCGGCCGCCGGCGTCATCACCGGCATCGGCCGTGTTCAGACGCGCTTGGTGATGATCATTGCGAATGATGCCACCGTGAAAGCGGGTGCATTTTTTCCGATGACCTCGAAGAAAGTCATCCGCGCCCAGAACATCGCCGTCGAGAACCGCATCCCCACAATCTATCTGGTCGATTCGGCCGGCGTTTTTCTGCCGCTGCAGGAAGATGTCTTTCCCGACACCGATGATTTTGGCCGCGTCTTCCGCAACAACGCCGTCATGTCCGCCCTCGGCATTCCTCAGATCGCCGCCATCATGGGCATGTGTGTGGCTGGCGGCGGATACCTGCCAGTCATGTGCGACCACGTTCTTATGACCGATGGCAGCGGATTATTTCTCGCCGGCCCGGCGCTGGTGCAAGCGGCGATCGGTCAGAAAGTTTCGGCCGAGGACTTGGGCGGGGCCGCCATGCACGCAGGCATCAGCGGTACCGTGGATTTCCGCGAACCAGACGATGCGGCCTGTCTTTCTCGCATTCGCTCGATCGTGGAAAAGTGGGGATACCGCCGTCAGTCTCCTTGGGACCGCAAAAAGCCTGTCGAACCGGCTCTCGCTGCCGAAGAGATGTACGGCATTTATGATTCCTCTCCTGCGCGACCCTACGACATGAAAGAGATTCTGGCCCGCGTGCTCGATGGCAGCCGCTTCGATGAGTACAAGCCGGAATACGGCAAGACTCTGATCTGTGGCTACGGACGCATCGGCGGCTTCGCCGTCGGTATCATCGCCAATCAGAAACTTCATGCTCAACAAATCGACCATGAAGGCCACAAGCGCATCGAGTTTGGCGGCGTGATCTACACCGAATCCGCCGAAAAAGCCGCCCGCTTCATCATGGACTGCAATCAGAATCTTATCCCCCTGGTTTTCTTTCACGACGTCAACGGCTTCATGGTGGGCCGCGACGCGGAGTGGAGCGGCATCATCAAGGCTGGCGCGAAGATGGTGAATGCCGTATCGAACTCCGTGGTCCCGAAGATCGCTGTCATCGTTGGCGGCTCTTTCGGTGCGGGACACTACGCCATGTGCGGCAAAGCCTTTGATCCACGCTTCGTTTTCGCCTGGCCAACCGCTCGCTACGCCGTGATGAGCGGCGACTCAGCTGCAGGAACGCTGGTCGAGATCAAAGTGAAACAACTGGAGCGCGGCGGCAAGAAGTTGAGCGAGGAAGAAAAGAAGGAGCTGTACGAATCGGTAAAGCGCACCTACGACGAACAAACCGATCCGCGTTACGGCGCAGCTCGTTTATGGATCGACAAAATCATCGATCCCATTGAAACCCGCGACGCCATCACGCAAGCTCTCGAAGCCGCAGCCCTGAATCCCGAAGTAGCTGAGTTCAAGGTAGGAGTGCTGCAAACGTAATCTAATGAATCAGCCACGGATTCGCACGAATCAACACGGATAAAGATCAAAGAGGATTACGACTGGAGCTCTTTTGTTAAAGATCTTTATCCGTGAGAATCCGTGTTAATCCGTGGCAAATTTTGAATGTCGAACGCCGTCAAGCTCATCGAATGTCCGCGCGATGCCTGGCAAGGCCTCAAGGGCCAGATTCCGCCGGACATCAAGCGCGCTTACCTGCAGGCGTTGATCAGCGCCGGATTCAAGCACATTGACGCCGTCTCTTTCGTTTCGCCCAAAGCCGTGCCCCAGATGGCCGACTCGGAGGAAGTCTTGAAGGAACTCGATCCCCCCGACGACGTCGAGATCATCGCCATCGTGGTCAACGAAAGAGGCGCCCAGCGCGCCATCGATACGCATGCCGTGCAAACGCTTGGATTTCCCTACTCGATCTCGGAGACGTTCCTGCGCAAAAATCAGAATCAATCTGCCGAAGACGCGCTGGAAGAACTGGAGTTAATCCAGAAAAAAGCTGACGATGCCTCCCTCGACGTAGTGGTCTACATCTCCATGGCGTTCGGCAATCCCTACGGTGACCTGTGGAACGTTGATGAAGTGATCGAGGCCATCTCGCTGATGGAAGTCGACAACCTCCGCATGATTTCCCTGGCCGATACGGTCGGCTTGGCCACTCCGGAACAGATCCATGAACTGGTCGGCGCAGTCATGGCGAAATATGATTACCTCGAAATCGGCGTTCACCTGCACAGCCGTCCCGAACAGGCTGCGGAGAAAATTCTCGCGGCCTACGACACAGGCTGCCGCCGCTTTGATTCCGCTATCGGCGGCCTCGGCGGTTGTCCCTTCGCGCAAGATGCGCTGGTCGGCAACATTGCAACCGAGAAAGTGATCGAGGCTTTGAAAGAGCGTGGCGCGGAGTTGCCGCCGCTCAAATCGCTGGACGCCCTACTCCGCGCGACCACCGAGATGGGAGCCCGGTACACAAATTCCGTGAATGACGATTAGTCTTTCGCTATGACCTACCAGACAATCCAACTCGCCTACGACAAAGGTGCGGCCACCATCACGCTGAACCGACCGGACAAGCGCAACGCCATCAGCTTCGATTTGATCGACGATTTGCTCCGCGCCTTGCAGGAAGTAGAGACGTCCGACGCGCTCGTCCTCATCTTAACCGGCGCCGGCAAGGCCTTCTCCTCCGGCATGGACCTGGAAAATCTGCAGGCTCTGCTCGGCCGCTCTCCCGAACAGAACCTCAAAGATTCGGAGGCCATGGTCAACATGTTCCGTTCCCTTTACGAATTTCCCAAGCCCACCATTGCCGCCGTCAACGGTGCAGCCATCGCCGGTGGCACGGGACTGGCCTTGCTCTGCGATTTCACCCTCGCAGTTCCGGAAGCCAAGTTTGGTTACACGGAAGTTCGCATCGGTTTCGTCCCCGCCATCGTTTCCACATTCCTGCTACGCCAGGTTGGAGAAAAACAGGCGCGCGATCTTTTGTTGACCGGAAGAATTTTCAGTGCGGAAGAAGCGGCACACCTGGGATTAGTAAAAGAGATCGTCGCCCCCGAAGCCTTGATGGCGCGCGCCCGGGAATTGGCAGCACTGCTGATGGAGAACAGTCCCGCCTCCCTGCAAGCCACAAAAAAGCTGCTCAGCGATCATGCCCGCGCGGAACTGGATGCGCAGATCGAATCTGCTGTGCGCGAGAATGCCGCCATCCGCACCACCGCAGACTTCCGCGAGGGCATCACTTCGTTCCTCGAAAAGCGCAAGCCGGTATGGAGCGGCAAATGAGCTCCGCTCACCCCAGCGCGGTCAATGAAACCCGGCTCCGCGTGCGCTACGCGGAAACCGATCAAATGGGCGTCGTCTATCATTCCAACCATTTCATTTGGTTCGAAGTGGGACGTGTCGAATTGCTGCGTCAAATGGGATTCTCTTATCGCGATATGGAAACCAACGACAATCGCTTCATCGCGGTCGCCGAGGCCAAGTGCCGCTACCGCGCTCCCGTACGCTATGACCAAGAAGTTCTGGTGCGCACGGAACTGCTGCACGTGCGCGACTCGGTGGTCCGCTTCGGCTACGAACTGCGACGCGCGGATGACGATGCTCTACTGGCGGAAGGCGAAACCACCCATATCGTCACCGATAAAGATATGAACATCGCTGCCCTGCCCGAGCAATATTTGAAAGTGTTTCGCGCAGCGGTAGGAAAGCAAGACGGGAAACTTTCTTGAACGCACTTCACATCAGCGGAAACGATCTCACCCTGGAAGCCGTGCGGGATGTCGCGGAGCAAAACCGTGCCGTGCTCTTGTCCGCCGACGCGCGTTCCGCCGTCGACCGGGCACGAGCCGTCGTCGACGAAATCGTCGCTGGCGACAAACTCGCCTATGCCGTCACCACCGGCGTAGGCAAACTCAGCGATGTCCGCATTGTTGGCGACCAGATTCTTGAACTGCAAGTGAATCTGGTCCGCTCCCACGCCGTCGGCGTTGGCGAACCGCTCCCGGCCGCCGAAGTGCGTGCCATGATGCTTCTGCGCGCCAATTCTTTGGCCAAGGGTTACTCCGGCGTGCGCGCCATCGTCATTGATACGCTCTGCGAAATGCTCAACCGCGGCGTCACTCCCTTCGTTCCGTCACAGGGCAGCGTCGGCGCCAGCGGCGATCTCGCTCCGCTCGCGCATCTCGCCCTGGCGCTGATCGGCGAAGGCGAATGCATCGATTCAGCCGGCACGCGCATTCCCAGCGCCAACGCGCTCACGCAAGCGCAGGTCAAGCCGCTGGTTCTGGAAGCGAAGGAGACCATCTCCCTGATCAACGGCACGCAAGGCATGCTCGCCGTGGGCACGCTCGCTTTGCTCGCCGCAGAAACCTTGGTCGACTCCGCCGACGTGTTAGGCGGCCTCTGCTGCGACGCACTGAAAGGCACCGACGCCGCTTTCGACGAGCGCATCCACCAGGCACGCCCTCATGCAGGACAAATGAAGACTGCAGCGAATCTGCGCAAGATGCTCGAAGGCAGCCAGATTCGCGAATCTCACCGCACCTGCGGCCGCGTGCAGGATGCCTACTCCCTCCGCTGCATCCCGCAAGTGCACGGAGCGGTGCGCGATACGCTCGCGCATTGCCGCCAAGTTTTTGAAACCGAGGCGAATTCCGCAGTCGATAATCCTTTGGTCTTCATCACCGACTCCCAAAATTTCGAAGGCGACGTGATCTCCGGCGGAAATTTTCACGGGGAGCCTCTCGCCTTTGCTCTGGATTTTCTCGCCATCGCCCTTAGCGCGCTGGCCGGAATCAGTGAGCGCCGCATCGAGCGCCTGGTGAATCCCGCGCTCAGTGAGGGTTTGCCGCCGTTCCTGGCGCAAGGCGCAGGCCTGAATTCCGGTTTCATGATGCCGCAAGTCACTGCGGCCGCCTTAGTCAGCGAGAACAAAGTGCTCGCCCATCCTGCGTCGGTCGATTCGATTACCACCTCGGGCAACAAGGAAGATTACGTTTCCATGGGCATGACCGCGGCCAACAAGCTGAAGCGCGTCGTCGAGAACACGCGCAACGTGCTGGCCATTGAAGCCATGGCCGTCGCCCAGGCCATCGATTTCCTCGCGCCGCTGAAGACCTCGCAGCGTGGCCAGGCGGCCCATGCCGCAATCCGCTCGGTCTGTCCCACGGTCGAGAAAGACCGCGTCATGTATAAGGACTTCGCACGTATCGCGGAATTGATTGCCGGCGGGAAATTGGCGGAGGTGATTCGCTGAAGAATTTTCAGAAACCTCACCGAAAAATTCCCCGGCTCCTGCGGCGTCACGTTAATTCGGTGGAATAGTCTTCGCCGCGCTTCCATCCAACCCCAACTCTCCCGCAACCCCCTGTAGCGCCTCAATGCAAAACGCGATGTGTTCGTCCAAATCCACGCCCAGCGCCGCTGCGCCGTTCACAATGTCGTCGCGGTTCACCTTCCGCGCGAAAGCTTTATCCTTCATCCTTTTCGCACCGACTTCGCATCTACCTCGGCCAACGACTTCCCCGGCTTGATCAACGCCACCGCGGTAATAAACCCGGCCAGTTCGTCGCATGCAAACAGAGCTTTTTCCATCGGCGTATCGCGCGTCACCCCGGTGTACTCTGCGTGCGACATCACCGCTCGCCGAATCACCTCCGGCCATCCGCGCTCCTTCATAATTTCGTTGCCCCGGTAAGGATGGTCTTCCAGGCTGGGATACTTCTCATAGTCGAAATCGTGAATCAGTCCAACGATGCCCCACAGGTCTTCCTCGGACAACCCAAGTTCCGACAACCCACCCGACAACCCCAGTTCCGACGCCTCCGGCCCCGAGCCATTCGCAAACTTGCGCGAGCAAGCCCGCATGCACGCCTCCACCGCCAGCGCATGCTTCCGCAAACTTTCTGACTGGGTGAACTCAGTTAGTAAACACCAGGCAGATTCACGATCAATCATTGCTTTCACCCTGTTTCCCGCGGTTTTCACCCGCTGGTTTCGTTTTTCACCTGCAAGATGCGCGGCTTTCTGACATTTTAACCTTGACTTCCACAGGCCTTGTACCGCAGATTGTCTCTGCGGTCGGAACCTCTTCCCCCATAAGCAGAGAGGTTCCAGGAGTAGCCCGCTCTGGCACTCCCACAACCCGATGGCCACGACCCTTGCCCCGGTAGATTCACGGGAAGTCGTCCGTTGCGATCACTGCCTGTTAGTTCAATTCCGCACCGTTAACAACAACTGCCGCCGCTGCCATTCGTCGCTCGACGAGGAACCCGAGCCCGAGCCGGTGGTGATGACGCCACCGGTCATGATGCCTGTGCCCGGCATGGGCCGCGGACATCTGAATCTGGCCACCTCGATCCGCTCGCTGCGTCTGCGCAGCGGCCTGAGCCAGCGCCAGCTCGCAGGACGCATGTCCGTTCCCCGGACCTACGTCTCCAAAATTGAAAACGAAAAAGCTACGCCTACGCTGTCGTCCCTGGAACGGCTGGCGCGAGCCCTGGAGGTGACCGTGCCCGAACTGCTCAGCGGCGGAGAGAAGAACCGTCAGGACGAAATCAGCGAGTTGATGAAGGATCAGTTCATCGCGGAAATCCTTCCCTTCGTCTCGCAACTCAACGGAATGCAGATGTCGAGCATTCTTACGCAAGTACGCGACTTGACGGTGCGGCCGAGAAGGACCGCGTAGAGCGAATTATGTGGGGACAGCCGCCCTCGGCTGTCCGCCTGCGAAGTCGGCCTTTGTTCAAGCCCGTAAGGGCGGCCGATAGTAGCCCGGCACGTAAGTGCCGGGTACACACCACTAAGGACAGAACAAGTCCCGTAGGGACGACAGAATTCACGGCAAGAATTTTATCCGGGCAACCAGCCAACTCAATGCCGGGACCAATCCCTTGGTCCCGGCTTTTTTCCTTGTCACCCTGAGCGAAGTTGCCGGGCGCGGAGCGCGCGTCAACGCAGTCGAAGGGTCCCTGCCCTGCAGCACGAATGCCAACGCCCCGTGCTGAATCCCTAAAGATTCCGTCAACATCTATCCACCATGCACCTAGAAGAAACTGGAAGCGCTTTTTCGGAATTGTCTCCTCGAGCCATACCGACAACTCCGCACGGCGACTCTTCCCTACTCGACGCCTACTCGCGCGCCGTCACCAGCGCTGTTGATCTCGTCAGCCCATCGGTCGTCAACATCGAAGTCCATCAATCCGCCGCCCGCACTCGTGCCGGCGAGCCGCGCGAACGGCGCGGTGGCGGCTCGGGATTCGTCTTCACTCCCGATGGTCTGATTCTCACCAACAGCCACGTTGTGCATGACGCGAGCCGCATCGACGTGACTCTATCCGATGGCCGCCGCGTGCCGGCAACTGCCATCGGAGACGATCCTGCCAGCGACCTCGCGGTAATACGCCTCGACGATCCGCGTATTGACGAACCCGGCCTTACCTCCGCAGCCCTGGGCGATTCGCAGCAGCTTCGCGTAGGCCAACTCGTGGTCGCGATTGGCAATCCCTACGGATTTCAATCCTCGGTAACGGCAGGTGTGGTCAGCGCGCTCGGACGTTCTCTGCGCTCGTATTCTGGCCGCCTGATCGACGACGTTATTCAGACCGACGCCGCACTCAACCCCGGCAATTCCGGCGGCCCGCTGGTCGATTCCGCGGGACGCGTGATCGGCGTGAACACCGCGACGATTCTCCCTGCGCAAGGAATCTGTTTCGCCATCGGCATCAACACCGCGAAGTTCGTCGCCAGCCGCCTGCTGCGCGACGGTCGCATCCGCCGCAGCTACGTCGGCGTCTCTGCCCAAACCGTGCCCGTGCATCGCCGCGTCGTCCGCTTTTATGATCTGCCGCAGGAAACAGGGGCGCTCGTTCTGTCGGTGGAAGAAAATAGTCCGGCAAAGCGCGCGGGGCTGCGCGATGGCGACATCATTCTTGCGCTCGAAGGCAAGCCGGTCGCCGGCGTGGACGATCTGCACCGCGTTCTCACCGATGTCCGCGTAGCCATAAGCTGCTCGCTGACGGTTTTGCGGCAGACGGAGAAACTCGACTTGAAGATCGTGCCGGAAGAAGCGAAGTAGCTTTTGTAACGCGGGTACCCTTGCCCGCGAATACTTCCAGCGAAAGCAGAATCTCACCGGCAAAATCTTTGCAAATCTGGCGGTGGTGGCGCCGGAACGACGTCGAACTCACCGTGCCAGCCGGCACAGCCATGGGCTACAACGCTTCGCGCTGTGCTGCCCTCCAGTTCACGCGCTTCGCTCTTGGCCTGGTCGAGTCGGGTGCTGCTTAATTCCGCTTCGAGTGCTTGCAAATCCGTCGCAGTCGCGCGCAAGCCACCGTCATAACTGACCAACATCCATACGTAAGCCCCAAACTTGTCCTGGGCCACGCCGTGACCATCCCGCAGTAGCAAGGCGAGTTGCCGCTGCGCTTGCGGCAGTCCTTTTTGTGCAGCCTGCCGGAATCGTTTCTCGGCTTGAGTATAGTCGTCGCGTTCGAGCGCAATTTTCCCCAGCAGATATTCAGCAAAAGGATTCTCATGCGCGCTGGACTTTTCCAGCCAGTTCGAGGCCTCGTTCAGATCGCGCGGCGGTACCTCGCCGAGGTAGATCTCGCGACCCACCAACCACTGCGCTAGAGGATCATCCTGCCTCGCCGCCTTCTTGTACCACTCGAGCGCCTCGCGGGGATCTGCAGTGGTGTCGCGTCCAGTTTCGTAAAGATATCCGAGTACAACCTGTGCCGGAGCAAACCCAAGATCAGAGGAACGATGGAAGTAGTCGATTGCGTTGGTCCCACTGCGAGTCGCGCTGCTACCCTCCAATGCGTTCATTCCTTTTTCAAACAATGCAGACCCATCCAACCCAGCCGTCGTCCTCTGCGCTTCGCCCAACGCGCAGCCCAGAATCAGGCAGATTGCCGCGACTGTCAGCCCGCGACTTCGCATAGTCTCCATGCAGAGGATCATGGTTCGGTCCGTCACGGCTGTCAATTAGCCAACGGACCGTGGCCCTTGGAACGCTCATCCACCAACCACCATGGCGGCAAATGGTGGGCTCCCCGGAGCTCTCCCGATTGGGAACGGGCGTCCTTCCCGTCATTGCCTCCCCCTTCCCCACTGTGTTAGCTTCGAGAATCGGAAGGGGATAGGCCTTGCAGGCAAAAATTCCCGCCGGTCTGGATCGCAAGGAAGCGGAAGTCTACCGGCATCTCGATCCAGCGCGGCTCCCAAAGCACATCGCGATCATCATGGACGGCAACGGGCGTTGGGCCAAACGGCGCCACATGCCGCGCGTGGCTGGACATCGCGCCGGCGTCGC
>Ga0209040_10001004_pt1 | contig 22015 bp, 21 predicted proteins | sample BogFormECP12_OM3_FD_188240 | JGI IMG/M metagenome (GOLD analysis project Ga0209040, IMG submission 188240) | Bog forest soil microbial communities from Calvert Island, British Columbia, Canada - ECP12_OM3 (SPAdes) (version 2) | ecosystem: Environmental > Aquatic > Freshwater > Wetlands > Bog ... | reverse complement strand
TGTTGGCCGTAGCCGGGCTGCGGCGCATAACCGGGCTGTCCATAAGGCTGCGCCGGCGGCGCTGCCGCAACCTGTGGTGAGCGCGTCCAAGGACCGGCCTGCGCTGGACCGCTCGCCTGGGCCGGTGGTCTGCTCCCAAACAGCCCGCCAAGGAAACTTCCGACGGTCGGCTTCGCCGCCTGCTGGGCATCGGCGAGCTGCTTCTCGAGATCGGCGATCCGTTGCTGCGCCTGGTGCAGGCTCAAATCCTGGATCAGCACGGTCTGCACGAGGTAGTAGGGCAGATCCGGTTGTTCGGTCGTCGCCTGGCGGATCAGCGCATCGGCCTCGGGGTCCTTGGGTTGCCGCGCCGCGTTTTTCAGACGGTCGAGCAGGGTCGTCAACAGTTCTTTTTCCTGGGGGGTCATTGAATGCCTTCCGATGCTGGAAAAGCGGTGTCTTCCCATGAAGAACATCAGCGCCGCCGGAGCCGGCACGCCGCATTAGATGTGGGAAGGCCTAACGACCGGTCAATGTTTGGGCGCTAGAGGCCGAGGCCGCCCATCGCGAGAAATTTTTCGCGGCGCTGCAGGCGCAGGTCGCTTCCATCGATGGCGAGCAGCGGCCGCAACGCTTCGTCGATCGCCTCGCCGAGCTGCTCGACGGCCGCCTTGGGGGCGCGCTGTGCGCCGCCAAGCGGTTCGGCCACGATCCGGTCGACAATCCCCAGCCGCTGCAGATCCTCGGCGGTGAGCCGCAGCGCTTCCGCAGCCTCCGGCGCGTGCTCGGCGCTGCGCCACAGGATCGAGGCGCAGCCTTCGGGAGAAATGACTGAGTAGATCGCGTGCTCCAGCATCAGCACGGTATTGCCGGCGGCCAGCGCAATCGCCCCGCCGGACCCCCCTTCACCGATGATCGCGGCGACGAGCGGCACCTTGATGTCGAGACAGGTCTCGATCGCGCGCGCGATCGCCTCGGCCTGGCCACGCGCCTCGGCGTCGATACCGGGATAGGCGCCCGCGGTGTCGACCAAGGTCAGCACCGGCAGGCCGAAGCGATCGGCGAGCCGCATCAGCCGCCGCGCCTTGCGATATCCTTCCGGCCGCCCCATGCCGAAATTGTGCTTGAGCCGTCCCTCCGTATCGGCGCCTTTCTCGGTGCCGAGCACGAGAACGCTGCGCCCGCGAAAGCGGCCGATGCCGCCGACGATCGCCGCATCCTCGGCGAAGGTGCGGTCGCCGGCGAGCGGCACGAATTCGGTGATCAATCCGCCGATGTAATCGAGGCAATGCGGCCGTTCGGGATGCCGGGCCACCTGGACCTTCTGCCACGGCGTCAGGCGCGAATAGGTCTGGCGCAGCAGCCGGTTGGCGCTGCTCTCCAAGCGCCCGACCTCGTCGGCGATGTTGAGCTCGCCGGTCGTCGAGAGCCGGCGCAGCTCCTCGATTTTGCCCTCGAGCTCGGCGATCGGCCGCTCGAAATCAAGAAAGTGACGGATCATCTGCGGCGGGCCAGCGGATGGGCGCTCTCCACCAGCTTGCGCAGCCGCTCGGTCTCGACATGGGTGTAGATCTGCGTCGTCGCGATATCGGCGTGTCCCAGCATTTGCTGCACGGTGCGCAGATCGGCGCCGTGGTCGAGCAGGTGGCTGGCGAAGGCGTGGCGCAGCACGTGCGGCGACAGGCGGTCCGGGTCGAGCCCGGCCTTGACCGCCAGCTCCTTCAGCAGCTGGCCGGTGCGCTGGCGGGTCAGGTGGCCGGCGCGGCCGCGCGACGGGAACAGCCGGCGGGACGGACGGGTGTCGGGCAGAAAGTTCTCGCGGCATCCGAGGTATCTGCCGAGGGCGGCCCGCGCCGGCTCGCTCAACGGCACGACGCGCTCCTTGCCGCCCTTCCCCGAAACAATCAGGAAACGCGGGTCGCGGCGTGCCGCGGCGAGCGGCAGGGTCACCAGTTCGGATACCCTGAGACCGGTCGCATAGAGCAGTTCGAGGATACAGCCGAGGCGTATCCCTTCACCTCCAGGCCAGCTTTGGGCTGCGTCGATCAGAGCCCTGACCTCTGTTTCCGACAGTATCTTGGGCAGCGGCCGGCCGAGTCTCGGAGTGTCGAGCTCGGCGGTCGGATCGTCCTGCCGCACCCCCTCGAGCAACAGAAATTTATAGAACTGCCGCATCGCCGAGATGCGCCGGGCGAGGGTTCTCGGCGCCAGCCGAGCAGTGGCCGGGCTCGCCAAGTAGACGTGCAAGCTCGCGCTGTCCGCCGCATCGAGCGACACACCGCTTGCGGCCAGAAACCCCGCGAGATTGGACAGATCGTTCTGATACGCGGTCAGTGTCAATGGCGCGGCACCGCGCTCGGCCGCCAACATCTCCAGAAATGCCTCGAGATGTTTGGAAGCGTCAGAGGCCGGCGGCAAGAGCGGCTTCGACAGCGAGTCGGCACGCGTCGGCCGCGAGCCCGACCTGTTTCAGACCCGAAACCGCGGTGAACAACCCGACCGGGTCGGCCGAGAGACCCCCCGCCGGCGAGGCGACCAGGATCGTAGCCAGTGCGGTTTCGCCGATGCGCTTTGCCCGCGCCGCCTCGACGAGGTCGAGCCACGCCGCTGCCGGCGGCGAAGGCGGGCCTGCAGCGGTCCAGGCTGCGGCAGGATGACGGGCCCAATCAGCCGGAACCGGCGGCCCGGGCTGTTGCGCCACAGCCGGCGCGGCCACTAACATGATCCATTCGCATGCGAGGATCCGCGCAAGCCGGCCGGCGGGTCGCCAGTCACTTCGGGAAGCGCGCATCGGGGATCACTTTCTGGATCGGCGCGGAGGGCGGCGGCGGATTCCAAAACGCGAGAAAGGCCATGCCGCCGAGCAGCAGCAGGGCGATCACGATGACGAACGCGACGGTGACCTTCCCCATGCCCCCACGGCTCGCAACTTGTACTACCCCGATATCCATGTCCAATCTGTCCCGTGCGGATTGACGACAAGGTTGGACGATATGCTAGTACCCTGTCGGCCGGCAGGGAGAAAGAGCAGTGAGAGGCGAGGCGCAGAGCGACGCGCTACTATGGGACCGAAAAGTGGCGGAAATCCGCCGGTTCGTACCCAGCCGGGCGATCGTTCTGGTCGGGCTGATGGGGGCCGGGAAAAGCAAGATCGGCCGCCGCCTCGCGGCGCGCCTCGGCTTGCCGTTTTTCGATTCGGATCCAGAGATCGAAGCGGCCGCCGGCGAGACGATCGAGGAGATATTTGTCAATCGCGGCGAACGCGTCTTCCGCGAAGGCGAGCGTCGGGTGATTGCCCGGTTGCTGACCCAGCCGGTTCACGTGCTGGCGACCGGCGGGGGCGCCTTCATGGATCCGGCGACCCGTGAACTGATCGCGCGCCGCGGCGTCTCGCTGTGGCTGCGCGCCGATCTCGATGTGCTGGTGTCGCGGGTGCTGCGCCGCAGCAATCGGCCGCTATTGAAACAAGGTGATGCGCGCGCGATCCTCGCCCAGCTGATCGAGCGGCGCTATCCCATCTACGCTGAAGCCGATGTGGTCGTGGACAGCGGCGAAGGGTCGCCGGAAGCAACGGTGACCCGGGCAATTGCGGCATTGGCCGGGTGCCCGCGCGGGACCGTGCCGCCTGACGCGTAGAGCGAGGAAATGATGGAGACGAGTGAGCGATTGCGCGTCGAACTCGGCGACCGAGGCTACGATATCCTGGTCGGGTCCCAGCTGATCGAGCGCGCCGGCCGCGAGATGCTCCCTCTGCTGCGGCGCCGCCAAGCTGTCGTTGTCTCCGACGAAATCGTTGCCGGACACTGCCTCGCGGCGCTGCGGGAGAGCCTGTCCGAGGCCGGGATCGCCCATTACGCCGTGCTTCTGCCGCCGGGCGAGGAAACCAAAGACCTCGCTCACTTCGGGAGGCTGGCCGAAGACATTCTGGCGATCGGCATCGAGCGCGGGACGATGCTGGTCGCGCTGGGCGGCGGGGTTGTCGGGGATGTCACCGGGTTCGCCGCAGCGACCTTGTTGCGCGGCATCGATTTCGTGCAGATCCCGACGACTCTGTTGGCGCAGGTGGACAGCTCGGTCGGCGGCAAGACCGGGATCAACACCCGCATCGGCAAAAATCTGATTGGCGCCTTTTATCAGCCCCGCCTGGTTCTGGCGGACACCGGGAGCCTGGCCAGCTTGCCGCACCGTGAGCTGCTCGCCGGTTATGCCGAGATCGTCAAATACGGCGTGATCCGCGACGCCGGGTTTTTCGGCTGGCTGGAAGCCGAGGGCGGCGCGGTATGTGCGCTCGCGCCCGAGGCATTGCGGCGTGCGGTGATGACTAGCTGTGCGATGAAGGCCGAGATCGTCGCCGGCGACGAGCGTGAGGAGGGCGACCGGGCGCTCCTCAATTTCGGCCATACCTTCGGGCACGCTCTGGAGACCGAGACCGGGTTCAGCGAGCGCCTTTTGCACGGCGAGGCGGTCGCGCTCGGCATGATCCTCGCCTTCGATTTCGCCGTGCAGCTGGGCTTCGCCGCCGCCGACGAAGCCCAACGGGTGCGCCGCCATCTCGACGACAAAGGTCTGCCAACCCGCATGTCGCAGGTCGGGTTGGCGGGCACCCCGGCAGAGCGCCTGCTCGCCCATATGAGCAAGGACAAGAAGGTCCAAGACGGCCGGATCACGCTCATTCTGCCGCGCCGCATCGGCGAGGCTTTTGTCATGAAGGACGCGCCGCTCGGTCCGCTCCGTCAGTTCCTAGCGGAAGCTGGAGGTTAGCGCCTCTCGTCAGCGCTCGTCTTCGTCCGGGGCGAGTGTCGTCAGCGACAGCGCATGGACGCGCGTCGCGAGTTCGTGGGCCAGCGTCTCATAGACGAGCCGTTGCCGCGCCACCCGGCTCTGGCCGACGAAGGCGGCGGCGGCGATCGTGACGGCGAAATGCGTCTCGCCCCCCGGCCGCGCCCCTTCGTGCCCGATGTGACGGTGGGATTGGTCCTCGACTTCGAGGCGGACCGGGGCAAACCGCTCGCTCAGCTTGCGGCGGATCGTGTCAGCAACGGACATATCGCGGAGTTATAGCGGCGACGGGTGCTGGGCACCAGCTGCAGCGGTGCCCAGGAAGGTGCCGAGGTCGTCGACAATGTGGTGGATGTGGTCTCCGTCGCAGCCGTCGGCGGCCCATTCGGCCGGGTTGCGCACCCAGGCCGTGGTCATGCCGAGAGCGGCGGCCGGAACCAGGTTTCGCGCCATGTCCTCGACCATCAGCGCGGTGCCTGGGCTAACCTCGTGCCGGCGCAGCAATTCATGATACCCGGCGAGCGCCGGCTTCGGATCGTAGCCGGCCGCGGCGATGTCGATAACGCCGCAGAACGAACCGGCAATACCCAGGTGGTCGAGCAGCCGCTCGGCGTGCCGTTGCGAGCCGTTGGTATGGACGATCTTGCGGCCGGGCAATCTCGCCAACGCCTCCACGAGAACGGGATCGGGCGGCACGCAAGCGAGGTCGATCTCGTGCACATAAGCGAGAAAATCCTCCGGGTCGATCCGATTGACCGTCATCAGACCGCGCATCGTCGTCCCGTGCTCGCGGAAATAAGTCTTCTGCACTGTCAGCGCCGCTTCCGGCGACAGGCCCAGCCGATCGGCGATAAATCCCGTCATCCGCGCGTGGATCTGGTCGAACAGCCGGCAGGAGGCGGGGTAGAGCGTGTTGTCGAGATCGAAGATCCAGGTCTCGATTTCGACCAACGACCGGCCCCGGGTGGAAATCATGGGGCGGAAAGCATCGGGTTCGCCTAGCCGGCCCGGATCAGAGTTCCGGCGCCCTCGGTGAACAGCTCGAGCAGGATCGCGTGCGGCACCCGCCCGTCGACGATGACCGCCGCCTCGACCCCGCCATCGACGGCGTCGAGACAAGTTTCGATTTTGGGGATCATGCCGCCATTGATGATGCCTTCAGCGATCAGCTGCCGCGCCCTTGCGGCGGTGAGCTCTGCAATCAGTTTCTTGTCGGCATCGAGCACTCCGGCGACATCGGTCAGCAGCAAGAGACGCGTTGCCTTGACCGCGGCGGCAACCGCTCCGGCCACCGTGTCGGCATTGATGTTGTATGTCTCGCCCAACGCGCTGACGCCGATCGGCGCGATGACCGGGATGATGTCGGATTGCTTGAAGGTGTCGAGCACTCCCGAGGCGATCCGCTGCGGCTCGCCGACAAAGCCGAGGTCGATCTCGGTCCTGACGCCGCCTTCGACCCGGGTGCGCAACAGCTTTCTCGCTTCGATCAGCCCGCCATCCTTGCCGGTGAGACCAATGGCACAACCGCCCTCGGCATTGATCGCCGAGACGAGCTGCTTGTTGATCGTCCCGGCCAGGACCATCTCGACCACTTCCATCGTCTCGCGGTCGGTGACCCGCAGGCCGTCGACGAGGCGGGTCTCGATGCCGAGCCGCTTCAGCATATGGGCGATCTGCGGCCCACCGCCATGCACGACGATCGGGTTGATGCCGACCTGCTTCAGCAGCACGACGTCGCGCGCGAACGAATCGTCGCTGCCATCGGCCATGGCATGGCCGCCATATTTGACGACCAAAGTGTGGCCGGCATAACGGCGCATATAGGGCAGCGCCTGCGCCAAGACCGCGGCCTTGACGACCGGGTCCGGGTTGAGGATCGGGGTGAGCGAGGGAGAGTTCGTGTCAGGGCTCATCGCGCCGCGCACTCTATCGTGATTGTTCGGCGCGTAGCGCAAAATTGGCCAAGGTCTCGCGCAATTCTGCAATGCCGCGACGGTCGACCGCGCTCGTCAGATGGATCTCAGGGTGGGCGGCCACATGGTCCGCGAGCTCGGCCATGATTCTGTCGGGAACCGCCGCGAGCTCACTCTTGCCGGCCTTGTCGGCCTTGGTCAAAACGATTTGGTAGGAGACCCCGGTATCGTCGAGCATGCGCATCAGCGGCCGGTCGATCTCTTTGATGCCGTGGCGCGAATCTATCAGCAGGCAGACCCGCCGCAGCGCGGCGCGGGTCTGGAGGTAGTGTCGCACCAGGCTGGTCCAGCTCTTGACGGCAGCTTTCGACGCCTCGGCATAGCCATAGCCGGGAAGGTCGACGAGGATCAGGCGGCTGCCGAGATCAAAGAAATTGATCTGGCGCGTCCGCCCGGGGGTATTGGAGATCCGCGCCAGCATGCGGCGGCCGGTCAACCCATTGACAAGGCTCGACTTCCCGACATTGGAGCGGCCGACAAAAGCGATCTCGGGCAATCCCTCCTGCGGCAACCTCGCGGGGCTCGCCGCGCCGGCGATGAATCGGGCTTCGGCGGCGAAGAGCCGGCGGCCGGCCTCGACCGAGTCGGAATCGACCGCGCGGGGAGGAAAGATTTCGGCCGAAATGCCGCCCGTACCGTTTGCTCCTTGGCGCATCGCCGGTCACGCGGCACCGGCGCGGTGCATGATCGCCCATTGCTGGCCGATGCTGAGTGTGTTGTTCCACGCCCAATAGATCACCAGCCCGGCCGGGAAGGCGGCCAGCATGTAAGTAAAGACGATCGGCAACAGCATGAACATCCGCGCCTGGACGGGGTCGACCGGCTGAGGGTTCAGCTTTTGCTGCAGGAACATCGTCAGCCCCATGATCAGCGGCCAGGCGCCGATCATCAGAATATGCGGGGGCGCAAACGGCAGCAGGCCAAAAAGATTGGCAAAGGAGGTCGGATCCGGCGCCGACAGATCGTGGATCCAGCCAAAGAACGGCGCGTGACGCATCTCGATCGTGACGAACAGCACTTTGTATAGCGCAAAGAAAACCGGGATCTGGATGACGATCGGCAGGCAACCCGCCAGCGGATTTGCCCCAACGCGCTTGTAGAGCGCCATCATTTCCTGCTGCTGGCGTGCCTTGTCGTCGGGAAAGCGCTCGCGCAGCTTCTGGATTTCGGGCTGCAGCAGCTTCATCTTGCTCATCGCGTTGTAAGATTTGTTCGCGAGCGGGAAGAAGAGCAGCTTGACGCATAAGGTAAGCAACAGGATAGCCAACCCAAAATTTCCCAGAATTTGATAGAAAAATTGAAGGACCAGAAAAATCGGCTTGGTCAAGAAATAGAACCAGCCGAAATCGATGGCGCGGTCAAACAGAGGAATTCCTGAATTCTTGTAGGCATCGAGGAGATTTACCTCCTTCGCGCCGGCGAAGAAGCGGGCCGAGGATTCCGCCGTGCCGTCCGGTGCGACGGTGACTTCCGGGCCGAGATAATCGGCCTGGTAGCGATCGACACCAGCGTCCAAGGTGTGGGTGAACCGCGCCTTTACCGCCTCGTTCTGCGGCGGGATCAGCGAGGTCAGCCAATACTTGTCGGTGAAGCCGAGCCAGCCGCCTTCGGAATCGTAGGGCGGGAGCGGCTTGTCGGGGTTCAGCGAAGAATACTTCACCTCCTGCAGCGAGCCGCCGAGATACCCGATCAGCCCCTCGTGTAGGATGTAGTAGCCGGCCACGTGCGGCGTGCCGGTGCGGCTGATCAGCCCATAGGGCAGCAACTGTACCGAGGTCGTGCCGGTATTGCGGACCGAATCGCGAACCGTGAACATGTAGTTTGGATCGACGCTGATCACGCGCGTGAAGACCAGTCCCTGCCCGTTGTCCCATGTCAAGGTGACCGGGCTGGTCGGAGTAAGAGGGCCGCCCGACGCGGTCCACCGGGTCTGCGGCCCCGGCACTTTGACGTCCGGGCTGGTGGCGACCCAGCCGAATTCGGCAAGATAAGGATCCTGCGTCCCGGGCGGCGACAGCAGCTCGACCTCGGGGCTGTTCGGATCGACGGTCTCGTGGTAATTGGCGAGGGTGAGGTCGTCGAGCCTCGCTCCCGAGAGATCAATCGAGCCGTGCAGCCGCGGTGTCACGATTTTGACACGCGGTTGTTCGGCGAGCGCGGTTTCGCGGGTCTCGAAAGCATGCGCCGGTGCAGCACCGGGAGCACCGGCGCCCGGAGCGTTGGCCGCAGGAGAGCCAGGCGCCGAATGGGATGCTTGGCCCGTCGTTGCGGGCGCCGTCACCGCGGTCCCGACCGACGTGGTGGGAGGTTGCGGCGGGCGCATGCGCTCGAACGCGAACTGAAAGGCGATCAGGATCCCGACCGAGAGCACGATCGCGATGAGGAGATTGCGTTGTTCCATTTCGCGGTGGTTGGTGTGAAGGACCGGGCGAGGAAGGCCTACCGGCCCAAATCGGCACGCGGGCGGTCCAAGCCGCCGGGTTTCGGAACGGGATCATAGCCACTGCCGCCCCAAGGATGGCAGCGTGTCAGACGCCGCAAGGCGAGGACAGCGCCGCGCCGGGCACCGTGTCGTTCGATCGCTTCCACGGCGTATTCCGAGCAACTCGGCAAGAAACGGCACGAGGGTGGCAGCAAGGGCGATACGAGCAGTTGATAGCCGCGCACCGCAGCGCTCAGCGCTACGCTCGTTATCCCGGCACGACGTTGCCGTTCCATCTCATCACTCCTGCGCAGCGCCCGACCGATGCTCCATAGCCGTGACACATCGAGAGGGCAATGAGCACGGCATGAGGCCAGCCCCGCGCCCGCGCCCCCCCTCACCGTGGGAGTGTTGCGCCAAGGCAGCCGAATGTGCGCGATTGCGATCAGGTTTTACCAACACTTCGGTTCGGGGTGAACCCGGCCCATACGGGTATCGGGGAGCGCTGACCAACGGGCGTATAATGATTGGCAGCCCCGCTGCCCAGCGGGCGCGACAACGAAAGAAAATCGGAGCGGACCTCCGGCCTTACAACCCCGCTTCCCGAGGAAATCGAGACTGGCCGGGCGAGAGGATCGCGTGTTCTCGCCTTTTAGCCCAGCAAATACACAATCAATCAAATCGTTATCAGCTCGGAACCCGAGGTGGCGCTTGCGAGCGGAGTTGTTCCACTATTAAGTACAGCTGAGTCACGCGGCCGTGAGCCACGGCTCTGACGCGCGCTTGACGCATCGGGGATATTTCCGGCCAGCCGCCTCAGCGGGTAAGGAGCATCATGTCGCAGGCGATCGAAAGAGAGGGAGCCGCGCTCGATTTGGATGCTGCCGAAGTCCGGGCCGCCGACCGTGCCGCCCGGACATGGGAAGCCGGCGAACGCGGCCCGATCGTTCTCGGCAGTGAGGCGCATAAGCAGGCTTTCTGCCGCATGCTGCTCGACACGCATAATCCATACCGACCGTCGATTGTCGATTGGCCAGTGCTCGACCCGGAGGCGCGCGATCGGCTGGTCAACCTGCCGATCTGGGACATCGCGATGCAGACCGAAGGCAATGCAAGCCTGCGGGTGCTGAGCTATGCCAAGACGATCGCCGACCCATTGCTGCGGCAAGCCATCGAACTCGACGGTTTTGAGGAGACACGTCACAAGCAGGTTCTATCGAACCTCGTCGCGGCCTATAGCATCCACCTCGCGCCGGAGCCCGAATACCTGCCGCCTAAACACCCGGAATGGGCATTCCTGCTCGCCGGTTTTTGCGAATGCGTCGACACCTTCTTTGCCTTTGGCCTGTTCGCGCTGGCCAAGCGGTCGGGATTCTTCCCTCCCGAACTCGTCGACACCTTCGAGCCGGTTGTGCAGGAGGAAGGCCGTCACATAATCTTCTTCGTGAACTGGGTGTCGTGGCACCGGCGCAACCTGCCGGCCTGGCGTCGCGTTCTTTTTGCGGCCAAAATCATTTCGGTGTGGGCATTCCTCGTCTGGGAGAGGATCGGGTTCGCTCGGGGTCTCGATGGTGGCGGCGCGGCGCAGCCGGGGAGCGCCCCCCAGGACAATAATTTCGTGTTCACCGGCAGCCGGGCGATCGGTAGTGGAAACGTTTCTGCCGCCGCAGTGATTGACATTTGTCTAAGCGAGCACGAGCGCCGCTTCGCCGGCTATGACCCGCGGCTGTTGCGGCCCCGGTTGATGCCGCGCCTGTCACGCTTCGCCCGACGCTTCATGCGATGATCAAGCTGTCCAGGCCCCTTGGTGGCGCGGCCCCGGTCAGGTTTCGAGAGTGGGGGCCGATGGCCTTCGTGCGCCGCCGTGCCCGATCCGGCGCAGGGCCGCCTCGAGATCGGCAATAAGTTCCGAAAAGGGCCGATCAGCCGTTCCCGCCCTGGCAATCAGCACATAATCGGTTGCCGGTCGTCCAAGGGACGGCAGCACGCTCGCCGCGGCCGCCCGCATCCGTCGCTTTGCGCGGTTGCGGACGACGGCATTGCCGACTTTTCGGCTCGCGGTGAACCCGACCCGTATCCCCGCGGCGCCACGGGCTCCGTCGGGATGCGGTGCGGCTTGCACAACCAAGCTCGGCCTCGCGGACCGCCGCCCGGCGCTCGCCAGCCGAAGAAAGTCGGCGCGAATCTTTAGCGTTTCGAGCTTCCGGCCCACAAGTTTCGTGCCGACCGCCAAACCCCGGAGTCAGGCGGACAGGCGCTTGCGGCCCTTCGCGCGGCGCGCTGCCAGAACTCGGCGGCCGGCCACCGTCGCCATCCTCGCCCGAAACCCATGACGGCGTTTGCGAACGAGGTTGCTGGGCTGATAAGTACGCTTCACGGCTGCAATTCCGATTAGGGCATCTCTCTCGAGCGGAGGCGGCTATATAGTGGCGCCAGTCGGGGGCGTCAACGGCGGGTCGGGGGAGCAAGGATGTAACCGGTCCACCGAAGCGTTCTCCATGCGCCCGGCTCGAGCGATCGGCGAAGGGGCGGGCCGCGCCGGGGGCTCCAGCAAAGGAGGTTGTGCGGATGTTCGATGACGCGGCGGTCAAGGCCGCCGATTGCGCCGCCCGGGTTTGGGCAGCAAGCGAATCGGGGCCGATCGCCCCCGGCAGCGAGGCGCACAAGGCAGCCTTTTGTCGTATGCTGCTCGACACGCACAACCCGTACAAGCCATCGATCATCGAATGGCCGGTGCTCGATGCCGAAGCCCGAGAGCGCCTCGTCAGCCTGCCGATCTGGGACATTGCGGTGCAGACCGAGGGGAAGGCCCGCCAGCGCGTGCTGAGCTATGCCGCGATAATCGAAGACGCATTGCTACGGCGCGCCGTCGAGTTGGATGGGTTCGAGGAAGGGCGCCACAAGGAGGTCCTTTCCAACCTGGTCAAGGCCTACGGCATCCGCTTGTCGCCGGAGCCGGAATATCGCCGTTCGCGCGATCCGGAATGGGCTTTCATGGTGACCGGCTTCAGCGAGTGCATCGACAGCTTCTTCGCCTTTGGCCTGTTTGCGCTGGCCAAGCGCTCGGGTTTTTTTCCGCCTGAGCTCGTCGATACCTTCGAGCCGGTCATGCAGGAGGAAGGCAGACACATTCTGTTTTTTGTCAATTGGGTGGCGTGGCACAAGCGAAACCTGTCGTGGCGGCGTCGCCCGCTCTTCGCGGCGAAGGTGCTGGCGGTCTGGATTTTTCTGGTGTGGGAGCGCATCGGCATCGCCCGCGGCGTTGACAGTGCCGGCGACGCCGGGTCGGGAGCGGCGGCCCAGGACAACAACTTCACCTTGACCGGCAGCAAGGCGGTCGGAGCTGTCGACATATCCGTCGCCGCGCTCATCGACGTCTGCCTCGAAGAGAACGAGCGCCGGCTCTCCGGTTATGATTCTCGCCTCTTGCGGCCCAATTTCGTGCCGCGCCTGATGCGTTTTGTCCGCCGCTTCATGCGGCGGCCGAGTGTGGCTCCGGTCTCCTGATGAAGATCGGATCGGACGAGCACAAGGAGCGCTTCTGTCGAGACTTCATCGTCAGCCACTGCCGTTTCGACCCTGCGACACTGACCTGGCCCGACCTCGATGACGTGGCGCTCCACCGCTTGCGCGCCATCCCGTTTTGGCAGGAAGTCCTCTACACCGAACGACGAGCGGGTGCCATCGTCGATGCCTACGCCCAAACGATCGCCGACCCGCTGGTGCGCGAAGCGGTCGCCCTCCAAGGGTTCGAAGAGGCGCGCCACGCCGAGCTGCTGCGCGAGATGGTCAAGCGCTACCGCATTGCTGCCGAAGAGCGTCCGCTCGACGAACAGCTGAGCCCCGATCTCCGCCGGGCCTTTGCCGATTTTGGTTATGGCGAATGCCTCGATTCGTTCCTCGGGTTTGGCGTTTTCAAGATCGCCCGCCGGTCGGCTTTTCTGCCGGACCCGCTGTTCGAGATCTTCGACATGCTGATGCGCGAGGAAACCCGGCACATCGTTTTCTTTATCAACTGGATGGCCTGGCAACAGGCGGCGCGCGGGAGGATCGCCGGCTGGCTGCGCGGCGCAAATGCAGCCCGCTATTATGGCCGAGCGATCGGCCGGCTACTAGGCACTGTGCGACGCGGCCGCCGGGCAAATGACGGCAGGGATTTCTCGGCAACTCAGGCGAGTGTCTTTCTCGAGGGCTTCACGTTGCGCAGTTTCGTCGAGGAGTGTTGCGCCGAACATGAAAGGCGCATGGGAGAATTCGACCCCGACCTGTTGCAGCCCCGCTTCCTGCCGAGACTGGCGGAGATCGCGCTCGCCGGCGTGCGTCTGGGGAGCGGCATCCGCGCCGGGCGGGAAGGTCGGGCGTGAAGCTGTTTCCCGTGCTGGCCGCGCTCGTCGGACTGGCCTTGATGACGGCGCTGGTTGCGCATTTTGGCGTGGGGGCCGTGATCCGGCCGCTGGTTGCCGTCGGCTGGACCGGTTTCGCCGCGATCTGCTTGATCCATCTCGCGCTAATAGCCGTCATGGGGATCGCGTGGGGTGTGCTGATGCCCGGCACGCCCCTGTGGGTGGCGGTCTGGGGTCGTCTCGTCCGTGACGCTGGGTCCGATTTGCTGCCGCTCTCGCAGGTCGGCGGCTATGTACTGGGTGCGCGCGCCGTCACCTTGGCGGGCGTCGCCGCGACCACCGCAACGGCGAGCACCATCGTCGATGTCACCCTCGAGCTCTTTGGACAGCTCGCCTATACAGCGCTCGGTCTCTTTTACCTGATCCATCTCGAGCCGGACGCGGCGATCGCTACTCCCATCGCGGTCGGCCTGGCCACGGCGGGGCTTCTCGCGGCGGGGTTTCTCGTCTTCCAGCGCCGCGGCTTCGACCTGCTCGACCGCTTTGCCCGATTGCTCGGCCGCGGCTGGACGGATAAGACGGCTGCCGGTGCGGCGGCACTACATGCCGCGCTGACCGCCATCTATCGCCGGCGTGCGGGAGTTTTTTCCGGCTTTATTCTCCACCTCGCGTGCTGGATCGCGAGCACGCTCGAAGCGTGGGTGGCGCTCCGCTTCGCCGGTGTCTCTCTCGGGTTCGCTACGGTGCTGGTGATCGAGAGTCTGCTCTACGCGGCACGCAGCGTCGCTTTTGCCGTTCCGAATGCGGTCGGGGTCCAGGAAGGAGTGTACATTCTTCTCGGTGCCGGTTTCGGCCTGACGCCGGAGACGGCGCTCGCTCTTTCCCTGTTGAAGCGAGCGCGTGATCTGACAATCGGTCTGCCGGCCCTCGCCGCGTGGCAGCTCCTCGAAGGTGGACGGCTGTGGCGTCGGATCGCTGCCCCCGAGCGTGTCCGTCCTGCCGGACAGCAAAACCCCGGTCGAAACGACCGGGGTTTCTCCCTCGTCAGCTGGCTGCGGTGACAGGGCAATGAGCATCGTCGGATTGATGCGATAATGCGGCCCGCAGTCTGCGGTTGCAATAAATATCCGAAAAATTAACTATAAACGATCGAGAGTCGGGATTTTGCGATAGCCCACCGCCCGGTGTATTGCGAAGGAGACGGCCCAGGTCGCGACGAATATTCCGACCACGAGGTAGCCGAGTACACCGAAACGAGCTGCGGCGCCGGCGACGACAGCCGAGAGGTCGCCTTCGCGACCGAGCTTTTCCGCGACCAGACCCAACGCCTCGATCGCGCCCACCGCTAACGCAACGATCACTGAAATGCCGGTGATCGCCAGATTGTAATAGAGCTTGCGCACCGGGTTGTTGAACGCCCAACCATAGACACCAACCATCAACACGCCATCGCTGCTGTCTACCAGGGACATCCCCGCGGTGAACAACGCGGGGAACACCAGAATCGACCAGATCGGCAACCCCTTGGATGCTTCCGCGGCCGAGATCCCGAGCAAGCCGATTTCGGTGGCAGTATCGAAACCGAGCCCGAACAGGAGCCCGAGGGGATACATGTGCCAGCTGCGGGAAACCAGCCGGAACAGGCCGCGTAGCAGGCGGCCGAACAGCCCCCGCCGCGACAGAAAGACGTCCAGTTCCTCCTCGGCATAGGCTTCGCCCTGCCTTACGCGTCGGAAGAGTCGGTAGACGCCTGCCAGCACGACCATATTGATCATCGCGACAGCAATCAGGAACAGCACCGAGACCAACGTGCCGACCACGCCGCCGATTTCGATCAACCGGGGAAAGCGCTGCTGCACGCTGGTTGCGGTCAAGGCGATCACCAGCGAGGCGGCGAGCACGACGGTGGAGTGACCGAGCGAGAAAAAAAGACCGACTGCGATCGGCTGTTTGCCTTCCTGCATCAACTTGCGGGTGACATTATCGATCGCGGCGATGTGATCCGCATCGACCGCGTGCCGCAGTCCGAAGCCGTAAGCAAGCAGTACCGTCGCCAGCAACAACGGATGGCTGCTGAAGGAGGCGAAGGCCCAGGCCCAGGCCATCAGATTGGCGGCGATCAGCACGGTGTAGAGACCGATCACCTTGGGCCGCAGATGGCCAACGTCGTCGTCGAACATCGCCAACACCGGCGAGAGTGGTCGGTCTCGTCGCATATGACAGAGTGATCCGAAATGAATTGATACGGTTCAGGTATTGTCGTCAGGTTCGGCGTGGAACTCGAAATCGCAACCCAGCTAGCGGATCTGCACTCCCCAATTCAACCTCACACGAAGGTGACCGCCCGATCGCCAAGGAGGGGCTAGCATTGGCGTTTCTTGGCTACGCTCCGAGCTCGATGGCTGAAGACACAACACCGCGCCAACTTGTCTCCGCCCGGCGGCTGCTGCCGCTCGCCCTCCTAGTCGCCGCGTGGATCGCCTTCATGCTGGCGGGTGGGTATCGCTACCTGACCTTCTCGGCACTCGCCCGGAACCGCGACTGGCTGTGCGGTCTTGTCCAGCAATGGGGCATTCTCGCCGCGTTCGTCTATGTCGCGGTTTACGCGACTTTGGTCGCGCTGTCGGTGCCCGGCGCCGCGATCTTGACGATTTCCGGCGGCTTTCTGTTTGGAACCTGGGTCGGCGGGCTGTGCGCGGTGATCGGAGCGACACTCGGGGCCACCGCCATTTTCCTTGCCGCCCGCGCCGGGCTCGGCGGCCTCGCGCAACGTGCCGGACGGTTTGTCGGCAAGCTCGAAGCCGGGTTTCGCGCCGATGCCTTCAATTATCTCCTGGTGCTGAGGCTGGTGCCGATTTTCCCGTTCTGGCTCGTCAACCTGGTTCCGGCATTGGTTGGCGTCAGACTGCCGACATACATGCTCGCCACCTTTCTCGGCATCATTCCCGGCACCTTCGTCTATGCAAGCCTCGGCAACGGGTTGGGCAGCCTGGTCGAGGAGCCCGATCTGGCGATCATCTTCAAGCCCAGCGTACTTCTCCCGATCGTCGGGCTCGGGCTGCTGGCGCTCGTCCCGGTCGGCTACAAGCACTGGCACGGTAAGAAGCCGGGATGACCGCGCCGCTCGCCCCCGATCTTTGCATCATCGGCGCGGGATCGGCGGGCTTGGCGACCGCCGCAGGAGCGGCTCAGATGGGTGCCGAGGTCGTGCTGATCGAGCGCGGCTTGATGGGCGGCGATTGCCTGAACTTCGGCTGCGTCCCCTCGAAGGCGCTGCTCGCCGCAGCGCGCCTTGCCGACCTGGCGCGGCGCAGCGCGGCGCTCGGCATCACCTCTGCTCGTCCTGATGTCGATTTCGCCGCTGCCGCCGATGGCGTCCAACAGGTCATCGCGGCGATTGCACCGAATGATTCCGCGGAACGCTTCGAGAGGCTCGGCGTCACGGTGTTGCGCCGCGAGGCGCGGTTCACGGGTCCCCGGACAATCCGTGTCGGCGACATCGAGATCCGGCCGCGCCGCTTTGTGATCGCGACCGGCTCGCATCCGGCTGTCCCGGCGATTCCCGGGCTCGCGGACGTACCCTATCTGACGAACGAAACGATCTTCGCCAACCGCGAGCGACCGGAGCATCTGATCGCGATCGGCGGCGGCCCGATCGGGATCGAGTTGGCGCAGGCGCATTGCCGGTTGGGCGCGCGGGTCACCGTGCTCGATGTCGGACCGGTGCTTCCGCACGACGATCCCGAACTCGTCACCAGGCTCACCGACCGCCTGGCCGATGAAGGGATCGCGATCCGCTCCGGCGTCCAAATCGCGGGCATCGAGCGCGACGGGGGCCGCATTATCGCCCGGCTCGCCGACGGCGAGCGCATCGCGGGATCGCATCTGCTGGTCGCCGCGGGGCGGCGCCCGAGCATCGAGGCGCTCGACCTGCCGGCCGCCGGGATCGAGGCGACCGCGAAAGGGATCACTGTCGATGCGCGGCTGCGCACGAGCAACCGCCGCGCCTTTGCGATCGGCGATGTGGCGGGCGGCCCGCAATTCACGCATATCGCGCTCTACCACGCCGGAATCGTCATTCGGAATGCGCTCTTTCGGCTCCCTGCGAAGGTCGACTACCGGGCGCTCCCTTGGGTCACCTATACCGATCCCGAACTCGCCCAGGTCGGGGTGACCGAAACCGCCGCGCGCGCCGCCGGCTACGATGCGGGCGTGTTGCGATGGCCGTTCGCGGAGAACGACCGCGCGCAGACCGAACGGGACACTGAGGGGCTGGTCAAAATCGTGCTTGGCAGGAGCGGCGGCGTCCTCGGCGCCTCGATCCTCGGCGCCGCGGCCGGCGATCTGATCCTGCCCTGGGCATTGGCGATCTCGCAGAAACTCAAGATCGGGGCGCTCGCCAATCTGGTCGTCCCTTACCCGACGCGTGGCGAAGCGAGCAAGCGGGCCGCCGGGTGCTATTATACGCCGACCCTGTTCTCGCCGCGCACCCGCCGGCTCGTGCGCTTTCTCGCGCGCTTCGGCTGAGGAGTGGTCGTGCCGCTGAAGAGCCTCTCCGCCCGCCTCCTGATCCTCACCATCTTTTTTGTGATGGTCGGCGAGGTGCTGATCTTTGTGCCGTCGGTTGCCCGCTATCGCATGACCTATTTCGAGAACCGCCTCGCCGCGGGGTATATCGCGACTTTGGCGCTCGACGCGAGCCCGACCGGTCATCTTGAGCAAGGCCTTGTCGACAAGCTGCTCTCCAGCGTCGGGGCGCAGGGTGTGGGTCTCTATCGCGCGGACGGGTCGGTGCTGCGGCTCGACCGCGCTGCTGCGCCGCGCCCTGATTTCACGATCGACTTGACACACCCGAACATCTGGCGCGCGATCCGCGGCTCGTTCCGGACCTTATTCGGTGAGGGCAGCCACATCCTGCGGGTGCTCGGCCCGGCAGGAGCCGACAACGCGGATACCGCCGAAGTGCTGCTCGACGAGGCGCCGTTGCGGAACGAGCTGTGGGATTTCGGCATCCGCATTCTCGAGCTTTCTCTGGTTCTCTCCCTGGTCACGGCGGCGCTCGTCTATCTCAGCCTGCAATGGCTCCTGGTGCGGCCGATGCGGCGGATCACCGCCAGCATGATCGAGTTCCGCGAGGATCCCGAGGACGCCGCAAGGGTCATCGCGGCTAGCCGCCGGCGGGACGAGATCGGCGTCGCCGAGCGCGAGCTCGCGGTGTTGCAGAGCACGGTGCGCCAGGCGCTCGGCCAGCGGGCGCGGCTCGCTGCGCTCGGCACCGCGGTGACCAAGATCAACCACGATTTGCGCAACATCCTGGCAACGGCGCGCCTGGTGACCGACGGCCTGACCGCCAGCGCCGCGCCTGAGGTGCGGCGGGTCGCGCCGCGCCTCCTCGACGCGATCGACCGCGCCGTTGCGCTGTGCACCCGCACCCTCGACTTTTCGCGCGAGGACACTCCGCCGCTCGCGCGCACGCGCTTTCCGTTGGCGCCGTTGATCGACGAAATCGGCCCCGGTCTCGCGGTCTCCGAGCACGATCTGGCGATCGAGGACGCGATCCCGCCCGATCTCATCGTCGAGGCCGACCGCGATCAGCTCTACCGGGTGTTCCTCAACCTCGCCCGCAATGCGGTCGAAGCCGGGGCGCACCGGCTGCGCTTTTCCGCCGTGCGCGAGGCGGCGACGATCGCGATCGAGGTAACCGATGACGGCCCCGGCCTGCCGCCCAAGGCGCGGGAGAACCTGTTCCGTCCGTTCTTCGGCTCGGCCCGTCCCGGCGGCAGCGGTCTGGGCCTCGCGATCGCCCGCGAACTGGTGCGCGCCCATGGCGGCGAGCTGAGCCTCGCCGCGAGCACTGGCGTCGGCACTGTCTTCCGCCTGACCCTGCCCGCTGCCGCTATGCGCGAAATCAGGCGAGCGCGAGCATCGGCGACATGACATCCGCGCAGCGTCCGGTGCGCCAAGTCTGGCTGATCTCGCTGTTATTTGCGGCGAAAAAACAGCCAGAGGGAAGATCTCTGCCGCGGAAACGGGGGCGTACCGGTCATTACAGCCCCAAATAACAGCAAAATATTTCGCTGAAACCTGGCTGTTATTCGCTGTAACGCCATTTTTAAGCATACCGTGGCAAGATTATGATGCCATTGCGAGCGAATCAGTTATCATAGGGTTGCGGCTATATCATGGTTCTTCAGCGCGACTTGTGGTTTATCTCCACAGCGGCTTGACGCGGCTGGAAGGCAAGCCTATCTTGGCATATGCCATGTCATATGCCAATGGAGGCGGCTGTGGTTGCGGAGCGTCATGTCAAGCTTTTCAGGAATGGCCGAAACCAGGCGGTGCGCATTCCTCGCGAGTTTGAGCTTCCCGGGGAAGACGCGATCATACGCAAGGAGGGCGAAAGGCTGATCATCGAGCCCGCCCCGCCACAATCGCTGCTGACGCTGCTCGCCACTCTGGCACCCCTAGACGAGGAGTTTCCCCCGATCTGGGACGCGGCTCCCGATCCTGTCGAGCTGTGATGCGTTACTTGCTCGACACCAACATCCTTTCCGACCTGGTCCGCAATCCTCAGGGCCGATCGGCCGAACACATCCGCAGGATCGGCGAGGAGCAGGTCTGCACCAGTATCATCGTGGCGGCAGAACTGCGCTACGGGGCCGCGAAAAGGGGATCGCCGAGGCTCGCCAGACAACTCGAGGCTGTGCTCGGCGCACTTGACGTGCTCCCCTTCGCGGCGCCCGCCGATGCGGTTTACGGCGAGATCCGCACTCGGCTCGAACAGGCCGGCACACCGATTGGCGGTAACGACTTGCTGATTGCCGCCCAGACGATCGCACTCGGATATGCGATCGTTACCGATAATGACGGTGAATTCGCTCGGATCGACGGGCTCGTTCGCGAGAATTGGCTGCGGTAAGGCCGCGGTCGGGGAGATCCGCGGCGCAGCGCTTTGAGGCGTTCGAGGGCGCCGCCCTCGTCCGCCCCCATCAGCCGCGAATACCCCGCCACATCGGCGGCGAGGATCGCGGCGAGCCGGCGCGTCTGGCTCACGTCGTCTCGCCGGCCGCCAGGCGCAGGCCTGACAGGTAGAGCTCGCGGTCGTCGGGGTTGCGAAAAGCCAGATCGTTCGGCACGAGCAGGGGGGTTATGGCGCGCAGCCGGGCGACGATCGCGCGGGCTTCGTCGAGCCGGCCCATATGCGCATAGCAGGCGGCGAGAGCGCGGTATATGGGGGGAAAGCCAGGATCGTCTTGGATGGCCTGGAGAAGTTTCGCCACCGCTTCGTCAAACTGACGTTTGAAGAAATACGCGATGCCTATCAAGGATAGGGACGTACCCACGCGTTGGCGTGGGCTCAGGCGCAGCGAGGTCTCGAGATGCTCGATCGCGAGATCGGGTTGTCCGGCAAGTAGCCGGAGAAAGCCGTTTGTATGCCAGCCTTGGGCGAAGCTCGGGTTGAGTGCCAGCGCACGGTCGACCAGCCCGATCATAGCACCGACGTCCTCGCCGAAATACCCCAGCACAAAGCCGGCGTTGACAAGGATGCCCGGGTCGTTCTCCCCCGCCTGGAGCGCCTGCCGAGCGAAGTCGATGGCCTTGCGGCGGGATGTTTCCGGCTCTTCGGTCCAGCCGTCTCTGACGAGGTGCATATGACAGATCGCCGCCCAAGAAAGCGCCGGCCCGTAATGCCGATCGACAGCGATCGCCTGCTCGAGCAGCCGCAGAGCGTCGAGGGTCCGCTCTCCTGTTATTGGATAAAGTGCCCCCCGCGCGCGCAGGTATAGATCGTAGGCGCTGAGGTCGGTTGTCGGCCGCGCGGCGGAGCGGCGCATCTCGGCGGCCTGCAAGGCCGGCTCGATGACACCGGCGACGCTGACCGCGACCCGGTCCTGCAGCTCGAACACGTCTTCCAATGAACCGTCGAAGCGGTCGGCCCAGAGATGCGCGCCCGTCATCACGTCGATCAGCTGGCCGGTGATGCGCACCTGCTGGCCGGCTTTGCGCACCGAGCCTTCCAGGACATAGCGGACCCCGAGCTCGCGCCCGACTTGCTTCACGTTGACGGCTCGCTCTTTGTAGGTGAAGGTCGAATTGCGGGCGATGACGAAGAGCCAATGGATGCGGGAGAGCGCGGTGATGATCTCCTCGACCATGCCGTCGACAAAATATTCCTGCTCCGGGTCGCCGCTCATATTCTGGAACGGTAGCACCGCGATCGAGGGCTTGTCGGGCAGCGGCAGCACTTGCGAGCTACCCTCACCCGCCTCACGCGTCCGGCGCTCGGCACCCTCTCCCGCAATGCGGGAGAGGGGGGACCCCAGCGCGTTTGCGGCGGGGTGGGTGAGGGTTGCGCGGACCCGGTAGACCCGCACAGGCCTTGTGATGTTTTTGACCTGCTGCTCGCCCAGATCCTCAAAGACAAAGGGCAGCCGGTCGCGGACGTGGTCGTGAACCGTATTGGAGACGAACACCCCGCCGGCCTCGGCCAGGGCTTCGATCCTTGCGGCGATGTTGAC
>Ga0209040_10001002_pt1 | contig 22074 bp, 20 predicted proteins | sample BogFormECP12_OM3_FD_188240 | JGI IMG/M metagenome (GOLD analysis project Ga0209040, IMG submission 188240) | Bog forest soil microbial communities from Calvert Island, British Columbia, Canada - ECP12_OM3 (SPAdes) (version 2) | ecosystem: Environmental > Aquatic > Freshwater > Wetlands > Bog ... | reverse complement strand
GGAAGCCGGGTTTCTGGATCGGCCAAACACGGACATCGGCCGGCGAAGGCAACTGCGCTGTTCTCGAATCTACGGTCCTATGTCCTCCGAATCAACGAATACGGATTACGGAAGGTTGCTGTTATTCACACCAGCTAGTTGCCCATCCGAGGTATCGGTCCAGTAAGGCGTCAGAAGCTGGTAGTCGAACGACGCCGGATTCACGTAGGTCAAGGGAACGGTGGTTGCATAGTTGTGCGGCGGCCACGCTCGCACGATGTTCCCCGCGGCTACATACATCACGTTGCCGTAAAACCGCTGTGTCAAGTCATACGGTGGCGTGCTCGGTGTTCCCATGTACTGCGTCAAGCCCGGAATGCCCTGCTGCTGATTATCCCCGGTAGGCTGGCGACAAAGGGAATTATCCAGAATCCAGACGTTGTTGGTAACATTAGAATAGGGGTACGTTTCTCCCACTACGCCGAAGTAAAGCGAGTTCCAACAGGGAGAGGAAGCCGACGCAATCGTAGTGTTGTGCTGCAGCAGGATGTCACGCATCGGCCGGTACACGACGGGACTTACTGTGTGGTCGGGCCCGTTACCAAACCCGAACCCCATGTTCCGACCACCACCCTGGATGGTGGGATCGTAGAAAATGACGAGATTGTTGACGATCACCCAGCGGTCCTGGCGTCCCGCGTTGTGGCAGTTCGGATAGCCGTTGTTGCATAGGTCGTCGGTGGCCGTCCCGTCGATGCCCTCTGCCACGTTCTTGAATACGTTGTTCGTGATCGTGAGGTCGTTGACCACGGCAATGTCGCCGCTTTGTCCGGTGCGAATCGTGGGCACAATGGCCGCACCCGCCTGCCCTGCCTTCCACACATTCTCGATGGTGTTGGAGTCGAACAGCACCCGCTGCGCGCTTTTCATCTCGAAGCCATTCTTGACCACCATCGTCGCTCCGCTACCGAGGCTGAGTGGAACCCACGATAACGGCTTGTAGAGGTGATTGTTCCGCATCTCGATGTCGGATGGCACATAGGGGTTATTCCATCCCCCCGCCCCTCCGAACATGACGTTCTCACCAGCAGCATCGAGCTCGTTGTTCACCAGCTTGAACGGACCGGGCGACGCCCAAGCCGCCACTGCCTGCGTGTCGGTTCCATACATGTGAACGTCAGAGATGTAACTGTCGATAACCGCGAAGTTGCTGATATTCGCCAGAATCGCCCTTTGGAGATCGATGGAGGATGAGCCGTGAATGTAGCACCGGTCAACGGTGACGGAATCTGGAAGAGGAGTCGAGGAAGAGTAAGGCCCAACAAGCGAGTAGGTGTAGCAGTTGATGGGAGGAGTATGGGTTGGTCGGCAGCCCTGCGTCGATGCCGATGTGATTTCCAGCCCAGCGAGCCGCCAGTGGTTCGATCCGCCATTCGTCTGCAGCACTGGCGCAACGGTCGTAGTTACGATCTTCGCCATGTTCGAGGCGTTCGCGGGCGACACCCGCGTGCCAGCTGGAAGGCTGGCGATAGCCGAACTCTCAATGTAGATCCATTTGCCGCTCGGGTTAACCTTCGCGGGCAACTGGAAGTTGCCGGTATAGGTAGCCCCAGCGTCCAGAACGATGATGTCGCCGGGGACGGCGGATGACAACGCACTAGACAGCTGTGCGGCGGTATGCGCCGCCCAAGTTGTGCCGCCCACAGGTGGATTCCAAGTTGTGTCGATATAAACCTGCGGCAGTTGTGCCACTGGCTTCTGGGCGGGCGCAGCTGCAGAGAAGGCACAAACCACGAGCGCCACCAAAAGGACTGCTGGCCACCGATGCTGGCGCGTCGGTTCTGACACGCATGAAAGAGCTGTGATGGGTTGCACTGAGGTCTCCTTTTTATTGGGGGTTCTTGATGTTCGCTGAGCGGAAGACCTCGATGACGCAACGTTTCGGTGGCGCCGTAGATACAACGTGCACACCTTGGCCTGTCCGCAACTAGCAGCAGTTCCACGAATAATCGATTCCTTGAATGCGGAGAAGTGCCATCGCCAGCCTGGCTACACTAAGGTAACCACAACCTCAATTACCTTTTAGGCACGAGTGCCATCGAGCGTATCCGGAAGAAGAAGAAGAAGACCGACAACCGCTGCGTTCAAGGAACAGCGAGTGCTTTGCGGCACAGCAATTCCGATCCGGGACGGGGTATCGGAATTCGACTCTCTTCAGTCTGCGACGTGCCCGGTCGGGGTGGACGCCCATGTTTCCGTTGGGCTTGTGACTTGCTTGGCCTGGGAGACGTTGCCGTGAGCAGCCTGTAGTCTCGCCGAAGCGAGTCGTCGGAACCCTGCGGCTCGCATGCCGGCGGAAGTGTAAAATTGCCTGTCCAGTCAAGCTTTTTCCATGAGTTCTTCATCCCCTACAGCTGTGCCGGTCCTGCTCCTCGTGCGCGAGTTAGGAATCGGAGGCTCGGAACGGCAACTTGTCGAGACGGCGCGCTTCCTGCAACGTGAACGGTTCGTTCCGCATGTTGGTTGCTTTCGGCCTGACGGACTCCGCCGCGCGGACTTGGAGCGCGCTGGCGTCCCGATCCTGCAACTGCCGGTCCATTCGTTCCTTTCGACGTCGGTCATCTCCGCAGCGTCACGGTTGGTTGGCTACATCCGCCACCACCACATCGAAATCGTTCACTCGTTCGACTGGCCGCTCAACGTCTTCGCGGTGCCGGTCGCGAAATTCGCCGGCACGCCTGCCGTAATTTCGAGCCAGCGTGGCCATCGCGACTTGACGGGAGAGTTGGTCAAGCGCTGCCTTCGCGTCAGTGATGGCCTGACAGATGCGGTGGTGGTGAACTGTGACGCCATGCGCCGGCACCTGATCGAAGACGAAGGAGTAGCAGAATCCAAGATCTATGTCTGCTACAACGCCGTGGACGTTGATCAATACCGACGTAGAATCACCTCATCGCCGTGGCCGGGCAAGTCCGTGATTGGTGTTGTGTGCGCGCTGCGTGCGGAAAAAGGATTGGATACGCTGCTAAAAGCGTTTGCAGCGGTGTCCCGCCGGGATGCGATGCTCGCGATTGTCGGCAGCGGTCCTGAGGAGCCGCACCTGAGAGCACTTGTCTCGGAGCTTGGCATCGGCGAACGCTGTCATTTTGAACCGGCGACCTGCAATGTCGCGGACTGGCTCAGCCGGATCGACATCTTCGTACTTCCGTCCCGCAGTGAAGCCCTCTCCAACGCGCTGATGGAGGCGATGGCGTGCGGTTGTTGTCCAATCGCGTCGCGGGTTGGCGGCAATCCCGAACTCATCGATGAGGGTGAGAACGGACTGTTGTTTGACGTGGATAACGTTGGGCAACTGGCAAGCCAGGTGGAAGCACTTCTGGCCGACCCGGCACACCGGCAGCGGCTGGCGACCGCCGCGGCATCGAAAATGTCAGCCCACTTCACCTGCTCACAGGCGGCGGCAACGATGCAACAGATTTATGAATCGGTGCTGCTCAAAGCGCAGCGGAAGGGCCGTCTGTTCTTCTAGGTTGGCGCGGTCCGGACCATCCCGTCCAAGGTGGGCCGAAGATCCCTGCCACCGTCGCTGATTTGCGCCACCATATCCAGCAGCCGGGGATATCCCTCGATCTCGACGAGAACGCCAGACGGAGATCAACCCGACGGGCGAGGCGCGCTCCAGCATTGAATCCTCGCTGAGTGCGAACTCGATTTTCAGCGTGGGGTGCCGGCGAGTGGGCGATTTTTTTGTCACTGAACGTCCGTAAGAGCTACGCCCAGTTCTTGCCGCACTCGAAACGCTTCGTTGCGGGAGATTCCTTGGAGTGTCGGCTCATGTTAGAGAGCATCCCAAATTAATCAACAAGAGTTTCGGTGCGAGAAGTGGCACTGACGACTTTCAGGACTTGGGTCTGAGGTTTCAGAGCATCGGCCTCGGTGAATTTATCTTTCAACGACAAGAATGGATCTTCAAGATATTTTCGAGATAATAGGGCGATGCCGAAAGAGACTCCCAGTATCGCAGCGGCGCGCACGAGTACCGCGCCAGAAGCGCCGAGGTACGATACGAGGGGAACACCGGAGCGCTTTAGCAGGTATTCGTAGCCGTCCCCAACGGACAGGTGAACCAAATACAGGCAGTAGCTCAAGGCGCCGCTGAGTTGCAAAAATCTCCAGCGCAGCGGAGCGGTCCACTGAGTCCCCCGGAAAGCGACAACGAGAACGAAGAAGGTTCCAAAGAACAAATAGGCCTGGGTGTAGCGCAGTGCGATGGAAGTGATCGTCTTGGTGCCCATCAGTCCGAACGGAGTACCGACGACAGTCAGCACAACGAAAACCGCAAACAGTACTGAGGCAATCCACATACTTGAGCGTTTACTTGCGACGGACGATCTGGCCCATATTGCCATTAATGCACCTGCCGCGAGCCCGTCAAATCGGAACCAAGACAGCATATAGATCAGTTCGGGGTTGACCCCCTGCGCCGCGGCAATTGCCCGCATCACGGGAGTAGCCAAAAAAATCACACCCGTCACAATCGCAAGGGTTCGTTTGTTTAACAGAAATACGATCAACGGCCACAGCAGGTAGAAATGCTCCTCAATTGCGAGGGACCACAGAACGCCGGGTCCGTGCGGGGTACGAATGTGCAGCAACCACGACAGATTTGCGCCGAAAACGGAGCTCAACAAGAAGTAGTGGCCGTAGCCCCGGTAGAGAATCGACCACACCAGGACCGTCGCAAAATACAGAGGCATAATGCGCAGTATGCGTCGAATGTAGAAGTTCCGAAAATAGTGGGAGCGATGCTTTGAACCCAGGAGAATTCCGGTGATCAAGAAACCCGAGAGCATGAAGAATAGGTCAACGCCAAGCCAACCGTGACTCAAGATCAGCAGGATCGGCGACGGGATAAAGGCGAGTGCCCCGGGACCGTTAGGGAAACCAAGTGTGACGTGCAGGAGAAGCACCATCCAGATGGCTATTGCCCTTATACCGTCGAGATCGGCAACCCGGTGGTCGGCCTTCTTCAAATTGGGGTCCGAGGACATAGAATGCATTTCCGATTGTATCGCTATAGCACAAGACATTGCCGTGGCGGCAGATCCCTCGCGCCAGCACCCTCGCTCATTCTCTCCAGACTGATGTTCGGTTATCCATCCGTTTTATCAAGGCGGTCCTCTTAATGGAAGCCCTCGTGGACGCGTGGCTTAACTTTCAGGTAGTCATGGTAAACTGCAGGGGTATTTGGAGCCGATTTAGTGGGTTCTCTCGCGCCGAAGCGGTCTCCCCTGTCCGAGCACCGGGCATCGCGGCCCGTGGGAGCAAGATTGTGACTTCGTCGATCCAGCGGCAGCCCAATCCGTTGTTGAAGGGCTCGTTCCCTATTCTTGTGTTCTTCCTGTTCGCAATATTTAGCGCCTGTGTGGAGAGCGTGCCGTTCGTCGCCAAGGTGCGCCCTCAACTCATTCTCGCAGTTCTAGGTTTGCTGGCAGTTCTTGCCACGGGGCAGTTTGCGAAAGCACTGAAGACGCCGATTGGGAAGTGCATCGCCATTTTTACCGTTTGGTTCATCGCGTGTATTCCGTTCGGCTCCTGGCCCGGCGGCAGCTTCGGGGTATTCACCGAATACTGGTACAAGTCCGCCCTGATCTATTTTTTGGCCGCCGGGTTGCTGACTACATTGCCGCAAGCCAACCGGCTCTACCATACGATTGCTTATGCCGTATTCGTCCTGAGTTTGCTGACGCTGCTGAAGAACAACCGGACGAACGAGGGACGGCTGATTCTCGACAACACACGCTATGCCAATCCGAATGATTTAGCCTGGACCCTTCTGTTGGGGTTGATATTTGCCGGCTTCCTATACCTGCGAGGCACGCGTCTTCAGAAAGTAATCGCCGTGCTCATGGCTCCGCCCATTCTGCTGGCTCTGTCGCGGACTGGATCCAGGTCGGGAGAGCTAGGTGCCGGCTTTCTTTTCGTCGCCATGCTTGTGCAGGCCAAGCGGCAGACACGGATCAGGCTTTTAGTGAGTGTGCCGATCGTTTTCCTCGCGATCTTGTTCCTGGTGCCTAAGGGCCTTCGAGAGCGCTATGCGACCTTCGGCGGTACCATCGAAATGAATTACAATCCCCTGACCAAAACCGAGACAATGATCAGAGGCACGATTGGGTCGGCCGAAGCGCGCAAGCAATTGCTGAAGGACAGTCTGGCAATAACGATGCGGCACCCTTTGCTGGGGGTAGGTCCGGGCAATTTCCAGGTGGAACAGGATAAGCTCGCAAAGGCGCGTGGCGAGAAATCCATGTGGCACGTCACGCACAACACCTATACCGAGATATCCAGTGAGATGGGCGCGGTTGGGTTGTTCATCTATTTGGCTCTCCTGTTCAACGTCTTTAAAATACTGAATTCAATCATCCGGACCAGGTATCCAGGCCCGGCCTGGCAAAACCTCAGGCAACTGGCACGAACACTGCGGGCCGCCTTTATCGTGTTGTTGCCCGTGGCCTTCTTTTGCAGCATGGGTTACCACACCGAAGTGCCAATCCTGGCTGGCCTGGCGACAGCCCTGGGATTCATGGCCCAGAAACAACGCGCGATAGATCGGGCGGCGAGCGCAGAAGTCGTCCCTACCGATTCACTCCCGGCGCCCGGCCTCGAACCCGTACCGGTGGGCCGATACTAGCCTTATGTGCGGCATAGCGGGAGTTCTTCACACCGACGGCAGCTCTGCCGACGCCCGAGTGGTCCGCGCTATGACGGACATCATCGCGCACCGCGGTCCCGATGCTTCCGGTTTTTATGTGCAGGGGGAAGTCGCCCTGGGCCACCGACGCCTGAGCATCATCGACCTCGCCACGGGCGGCCAGCCCATGTCCAACGAGGACGACTCACTCTGGATCACCTACAACGGCGAGATCTTCAATCACGCCGACGTCCGTCCGGAGCTCGAAGCCGCCGGACACCGCTACAAGAGTCATTGCGACACCGAAACTATTATTCACGCGTACGAGCAGTACGGTGACCAGTGCCTCACTCGCTTCCGCGGGATGTTCGCCTTCGCCATTTGGGACGGGAAACATAAGCGGCTGTTCTGCGCGCGCGACCGCCTGGGCATTAAGCCCTTTTACTACTACTGGAACGGCCGCCTGTTCGCTTTTGCCTCGGAAATCAAGGCGCTGTTGGAACATCCTGAGATCAGGGCCGAATTCCACGAGCAGTTGCTCCCCGAATACCTGGCGTTCGGGTACACCAGCAACGAAGAGACTCTCTTTGCGAGAATCCGCAAGCTCATGCCGGGGCATACCCTGACACTAAGTTGCGGCAGCAACCCGAAGCTCGAAATCAAGCAGTATTGGGACGCTCCCTGCCCGAAGCAGTTCGACACGCGGCCTGACGAGGTGTGGATTGCCGAGTGCCGCGCCCGCCTGGAAGAAGTTGTCCGCATGCGGCTGATGAGCGATGTTCCGCTCGGCATGTTCCTGAGCGGCGGAGTCGATTCCAGCGCGATCGCCGCACTCATCAAGCGTATGGCCGACGGGCCGGTGAAGACGTTCTCCGTCGGATACAACGAGTCGCGTTTCAGCGAACTTTCCGAGGCGCGCCAAGTCGCCGAGCAAATCGGCACAGACCATCATGAAGTTGTCGTGTCCATGGACGAGTTCTTTAACGCACTGCCTCGTCTGATCTGGCACGAGGACGAGCCGATAACTTGGCCTTCCAGCGTCTCGCTGTACTTTGTGTCGCGTCTGGCGTCGGAACGGGTGAAGGTGGTTTTGACCGGAGAGGGAAGCGACGAACTGTTCGGCGGTTACGGGCGCTACCGTTTTTACCAGCTCAACCAACAATGGATGCGCGCCTACAGCGGCGTTCCCGGAGGAGTTCGCAATGCGATTCAGAACGCGGTGGCCGACTCACCGTTGCTGTCGGCTTCTGTTCGCAGGAAACTCGGGCACACGGTACTGGGCCGGGGAGCCAATATTGAGTCGCTGTACCTGAACAATTTCTACTGTGCCTTTGGAGTGGAGGAGCAGCAGCGCCTGCTGACCGCGCATTTTGCCGCCAACCCGTACGCGAATTTCCTGGGACGGTGGGAGTCGGTGGCGCAGTCGCAGACCTTGCCCCGCCTGCTCTATGCCGACCAGAAGACCTACCTGGTCGAACTGCTGATGAAGCAGGACCAGATGAGCATGGCATGCTCCATTGAAAGCCGAGTTCCGTTCCTCGATCACAAGTTTGTGGAGTTCGCGGCTTCGGTGCCTCCGCACATGAAGCTTCGTGGCAGGCAGGGCAAATACATCATGAAGAAGGCGGTGGAAGACCTGCTCCCCCACAACATTATTTATCGCAAGAAAATGGGCTTCCCAACCCCCATTACCGCCTGGCTGATGCAGGACCAGGCCAAGGTCATCCGCGACTATCTGCGCGATCCTGACGGTTTGCTCGCGACCTACGTAAACATGGCGTACCTCGACGATCTGCTCGACAAGCACGACCGCGGCGTTCATGACGCGACCGATCGCATCTGGCGCCTGCTCAATCTGCAGGTTTGGGGCGATATGTATCTGACCGGCCGTCGTAAGCAGTTGTGGGAAGGTCTCATGCCGGTGTCCGCCAACAGCGTCCAGGTCGCATGAGAATCCTGTGGGTCAAATCGGACTTCCTTCACCCGACCACCCGCGGAGGTCAGATCCGAACGTTGGAGATCGTGAAGCGGCTGCATGGCCGCCACGAGGTCCATTACATCGCATACAACGATCCCTCCCAGCCCGAAGGTCTGGAGCGAGCCGGTGAGTACTGCTCGCACGCGTATCCGGTTGCCCTCGATGTTTCGCCGCGGCGGTCCCTCGGGTTCATGGCAGAACTGGCGGGGAATCTTGCTTCCTCGATGCCGCTATCGCTGAGCCGTTATTGCTCGGCAGCCATGCGCCATCAGATCGCCAAAGTCCTGAGCGCATCGCAATTCGACACCGTGGTGTGCGATTTCCTCTTTCCTGCGCCTAATTTTGCCGATATGAGTGGCGTCGTGCTATTTCAGCACAATGTGGAAACCATGATTTGGCGCCGCCACGTCGAGCAGGCCCACGACCCTTTGCGCAAGGGCTATTTCAAAATGCAGGCCGACCGCATGTTCGATTGGGAACGGCGCATGTGCCGGGCAGCAGCGCGTGTCATCGCGGTGTCGCCCCAGGATGCTGCAGTCATGCGGGATCTGTTCAGCATCGAAGCCCTCAGTGTGCCCACTGGTGTGGACTTGGACTACTTTCGCCGTCCGGCTGATTCACCTCGTAATGCGGACCTGGTGTTCGTCGGTTCGATGGACTGGCTGCCGAATTCCGATGGGGTAAACTACTTTGTCCATGAGATTTTGCCTTTGGTTTGGCGGCGGAAACCAGATTGCACCCTGGCGATCGTCGGCAGGTCCCCGTCGCCGGCCACGCAAGCTTTGGCGCAACATGACTCCCGGATCCAGGTCACGGGTACAGTACCCGACGTGCGACCTTGGTTGTGGGGAGCCAGCGTATCGATTGTCCCGCTGCGCATCGGCGGAGGGACGCGGCTGAAGATCTACGAGTCGATGGCTGCCGGCACGGCAACGGTGTCGACCTCAATCGGGGCGGAGGGTTTGGATGTGTCCCATCCGGTGAATATCCGGCTGGCCGATACGCCGAACGCCTTTGCGGATCAGTGCATTGCGTTGCTGCAGAATGCCAGCCAGCGGGAGTCGGTTGTGGCGGAGGCCCTAAGGCTGGTGACGACTCGATGCTCGTGGGAGATCATTGCTACCGAGTTTGAGAAGCTGCTGCTGGTCGGCAATCGGTCAGCCGCGACGGCCGTCGCTGCCGGTTAGACTGCACAGCCGTGACCGACAGCTCACGAACAGCATGACTTATTTAGCTACTGGGCTCAGAACTAGTTCAGGGCGCGATGCCCGGAGATCATGAGCAGGATGAACCGACCTATGGACGCAAAGCAAGATCGGCCCTCAATTGCAGTTTTTGGACTCGGCTACGTGGGTTGTGTGACTGCCGCCTGCTTCGCTGAGCTGGGATATCCCGTCACGGGCGTGGATGTCGATGCCCGCAAGGTTCGGGCCATCCAGGATGGGCAGTCGCCTTTCTACGAACCCGGTCTTGAGCCGCTGATTGCTAAGCATCTTGGCAGCGGCTTGCTGTCAGCGACGCTGTCGACCGCAGACGCCATGCGCGATGCCGATTTCGCTTTTTTGTGCGTGGGCACGCCTTCTGCTCCCAATGGCAACCTGAACCTCGACTACTTGCGTAAGGTCTCTATCGAAATCGCCACCCACCTTGACGGCCGCTCGAAGCCGCTCACGGTGGTGGTGCGGAGCACGGTCTTTCCCGGCACCTGCGATGAAGTCGTCGCACCCTCGATCGAGTCCCGGGCGGTCGTGGTCGCGAATCCCGAGTTCCTGCGCGAGGGAAGCGCAGTCAAGGACTTCATGGAGCCGTCGCTGGTGGTAGTGGGCAGCCATAACCGCGCGGCCGCCCAACGTGTTGCGTCGCTATACGCCGCGCTGCCGGTGGAGACCTCCGTGGTCGCATTGCGGACCGCCGAACTCATCAAATACACCTGCAATACCTTTCACGCCTTGAAGATCGCCTTCGCCAACGAGATCGGTACACTCTCGGCGTCGCTGGGACTGGACGGCGCCGAGGTGATGGAGACGGTTTGCCACGACACCAAGCTCAATATTTCTGACGCGTACATGAAGCCGGGATTCGCTTTTGGTGGCTCTTGCCTGCCCAAGGATTTGCGCGCTCTGATCTACCGTGCCCGGCAGCTTGATCTGGATCTGCCGCTGTTGAACTCCGTGCTGCCCAGCAACGAATCGCACCTCGCGCGGGCATTCCGCCGCGTCATGGAAATGGGTTGCCGCAAGATCGGAATCTACGGGCTGGCTTTCAAGCCCAACACCGACGACCTGCGCGAAAGCCCCGGCGTGGCCCTGATCGAAAGGCTGATCGGCAAGGGATGTGACGTAAAGATTTACGATCCGCACATCCAGTTGGACGCCATCTACGGCAGCAACCAGGCGTTCCTGCTGAGTTCGCTGCCTCACATCGGACGCTCGATGGAAAAGAGCCTGCAGGGCGTTATGGGCTGGGCAGAACTGATCGTGATCACGCAGGATCCGACTGCCGAGGCGCGGCAACTCATTGCTCAGTCATCGGTTCCGGTCATCAACGTTGCCGGCTCCGAGGCTACGCCGGTCGCCAAGCTGGAGGCGGTTTGAATCCATCCCCTGTAAGCTATCTGTGAACCGAGGTCCCCGGAATGCGAAGCTTCAGGGAACTCTCATTCCGACTCCGTCAGGAGGCAGCCAACGCCCTCCTGTATTTCTCTCCGCCAAATCTGAGGCTGCAGGCGACTGCCCCGCTCAATGTGCTTCCGCCGCCGTGCGCGGTGGGCGAGGTGCTGCGTGATACCGACTACGCTCGCGAACTGGCGGGTACGGCCGACGAAATTGTGCATGGCCGGATTCCGCTCTTGGGCAACGTGGTTGAGTCTGGCGCGACCGTCGCCTGGCGCCGTGATCCGCAACGCGGCATTGAAACTCCCCAAAAGTATTTTCGGCTGATACCTTATCTCGATCTGGCTGCTTCTGGAGACCACAAACTAATCTGGGAGGTCAACCGTCATCAACATCTGGTCTTGCTAGCGCAAGCCTTCGTCATCACCGGACAGGACGAGTACTTCGACGCGGTGGTCCGGCAACTGGAGCACTGGTGGGCGGAGAATCAGTTTCAGCGGGGCATCAACTGGACCAGTGCGCTGGAGGTCGGGTTCCGTACGCTTTCGTGGATATGGACCTGGCATTTCCTGGGCGCGAAAATGTCAACTTCCTTCTGCCAGCGTTTTCTTGCCGAACTCTACCGCCACGGACTGCATCTCGAATACAACCTGTCGATTTACTTTTCTCCCAACACGCATCTGCTCGGCGAGGTGGTGGCGCTCCATGCCCTGGGACGCTTGTTCCCCGGCTTTCCGCGGGCTGACCGCTGGCGCAGACTGGGACTCGAGATTGTGCGTGAGCACATGAAGAGTTGCGTGAAAGACGATGGAAGCTACTTCGAGCAGTCCACCTACTACCATGTCTATGCGCTGGACATGTTCGCGTTTCATGCCGTGCTGGAAGACGCTTCTGATTCGTACCGTGTTGGCCTCGCCAGAATGGCGGAGTTTCTCGCCTCGATTATGAGCGAGAGCGGCGAGCTGCCGTTTCTGGGAGACGACGATGGCGGGCGCTTCTTTTCGCCCTTCGGAGCGCGGTCGCGCTTCGCTCGAGCAACGCTGGCAACACTTTCCTTGTTACTGGGCAAGAGCTTCCTCTCATACTCGCAGCACGACGCGGACGAAGTGGCCGTATGGTGGCTTGGACCGGAACGCTGCAAGAGTGCTGAAGGCGATACGCCGGATCACCGGTCGCGCCTGTTCGAGGACAGCGGAATTGTCGTCATGCGCCGCGGCCGGGTCTTCGCCCTGTTCGATGCCGGTCCTTTCGGTCCCGGAAGCGGCGGCCACAGTCACTCGGACACGCTGTCGCTGGTTGTCAGCAGTGGCGACCAAGAGGTCCTCATCGATTCCGGTACCTACTGTTATATGGATCCGGAATGGCGCGGCGCTTTTCGCGGATCGTCGGCCCATAACACGATTCGCATCGACGGCCACGATCAGGGAACGCAGGCCGGTCCATTTTGCTGGGCGCAGAAACCGGAAGTGGCATTGCTGGAGTTTGCCAGCGACGCAGAACGAGATCGCGCGGTCGCGGTGTGTCGCTATCAGGGTTTCTCGCACACCCGGACAGTCGAGTTCGTAACCGGCAATGAGTTTGACATCGTTGACCAGATCGAAGGGCCCTCTGGCGAACACTCCATCGAACAGTTCTGGCATTTCGCTCTAAGTCCACGAGAACTCGGTTCGGGGATCTGGAGCATAGGTGACATCGCAGAGTTCACCGCGGAAGGCGGCACGTTGGAAGAGGGATGGCGATCGCGCTGTTTCGGATCGAAGGAGGCGGCATCAGTCATCGTCGTCCGCCGGAATACAACCTTGCCGATTACGCTTCACGCGCGATTACGGCTCAAAGAAAACTGAGGACCTTTGCAGTTCTCTCATGTGATTACGCAATGCCTCGCTGAATGTATAGAATTATGGTTTGCCAAGAATGTGGCTGCGACGATCGATGTTGGAGTATGCCGATCGGCGGCCACGAATATGTCAACCGCAGGCTCGGGTACTACAGGAGATCGACTTATGCAGGTAGCGGAGAAAACCGTGGGCACGTTCCAGGCACTCAAGGACAAAATCGAGAAGAAAACCGCGCACGTGGGCATCGTGGGACTGGGCTATGTCGGGTTGCCCCTCGCGGTCGAATTTGCCAAGGCAGGTTTCCATGTTACCGGCATTGACCTGCAGCAGTCTCGGGTTGACCGCCTGATGAAGGGCGAGTCTTACATTCAGGATGTCCCCAGCAGAGAAGTCGCGCAGCTGGTGAGAGACCGCCGCCTCGATGCCACCACGGACTTTTCGGTGGTCCGCGATCTCGACACCATCAACATCTGCGTTCCCACTCCGCTGCGCAAAACCAAGGACCCCGACATGAGCTACATCGTGTCGGCCTCTGACGCCATTGCCAAGCACTTCCATCCCGGCCTACTGGTGATCCTGGAATCGACTACCTATCCGGGTACGACGGATGAACTGCTGCTTCCGACGTTCGAAAAGAACGGGCTGAAAGTCGGCGAAGACTTTTTCCTGTGCTTCTCTCCCGAACGTGTCGATCCCGGCAATCCGGTGTACCAGACGTCGAACACGCCCAAGGTAGTGGGCGGCATCACGCCGGCCTGCACCGAGATAGGCAAGCTCTTCTTCTCGCAGGCGCTTCAAAAAGTTGTGCCGGTGAGCAACACCCGCGTGGCCGAGATGGTGAAGCTGCTGGAGAACACGTTTCGCATGATCAACATCGGCCTGGCGAACGAGATGGCGTTGATGTGCGACGGCATGGACATCAATGTCTGGGAAGTGATTGATGCGGCCGCCACCAAGCCCTTCGGCTTCATGCCCTTCTATCCCGGACCCGGTCTCGGCGGCCACTGCATTCCCATCGACCCGTTTTATTTGTCGTGGAAAACGAAGCAGTCGGGCATCGAAGCGCGGTTTATCGAACTGGCCGGTTATATTAACGGCAACATGCCGCACTTCGTAGTGGACAAGGTGCAGAACGCGCTGAACAACCACGGCAAGGCGGTCAAGGGCTCGCGGGTGCACATCGTCGGAATCGCCTACAAGCGCAACATCGACGACATGCGGGAGTCGCCTGCGCTCGACGTGATTCTGCTGCTGAAGAAGCTCGGAGCGGAAATCAGCTACAGCGATCCCTATGTGCCGGCGCTGAAGCTGGATGGCTTAGACCTCAAGTCGCAGGAGGCTTTGTCCTCGGCGCGCCAGGCCGACTGTGTTGTCATCATCACCGACCACGCGGACTTCGACTACCAGGGTTTGCTGGACTCAGCCAAGCTGATCGTGGACACGCGCAATGCCATGCGGGGCATCGAGTCCGAGAAGATCGTGCGGTTATAGGGGCTACTGAAAGAGTTCGAAGCGCGAGCCCTGCGCGGAGTATCGTTTTCCTTTGTCCCGCCGCCTCGTGAAATTTAGTTCTCAATCCACCGACGTCGAATGGCAAGCGCAACTCGCGGAGGGCGGGCTGCACGTATTTCATCGCCGAGTGCATGGCAGGCGCGAAAAGAAACGCGATGCCGGTTTCGCGCAGGCAGGCGGTTAGGCGGCAGGTTGATGTTCACCCCGAGGGCTTCCATCACGTCGGCGGAGCCGCATTTTGAACTGATGCTGCGATTGCCATGCTTAGCCACGCGCACGCCGGCTCCCGCGGAGACGAAGGCGACGGCGGTGGAGATGTTAAAGGTGCCGGAGGTGTCTCCGCCGGTGCCGCAGGTATCAACCAAGGCGTCGCGCCCGGTGCCGCTGACATCGACGGCGTCGCCCTCTTGGGTCAGCAGGGGCGTGGCTGCGGCGCGAATGGCCTGCGCAAAGCCGACAATCTCCTCGACGGTTTCGCCCTTCATGTGTAACGCGACCAGCAGCGCCGCGATCTGCGCGTCGGTGGCTTCGCCGCGCAGGACTTCGGCCATGACGTCGCGGGCCTCGTCGCGAGTGAGCGAGGTACCGTGATTGGCGATCTTGTGCAGCGCGTCGAGGATCATGGAAGAAGTAATAAGTAATAAGCGATTAGCAAATTAAGGAGCATTCTGGTCGGCGTAGCCATCTCGCCGGCCAGTCGAGGTGATGCCGAGGGTGAGTGGAATGCGACGAACCAGTCCCGCCTCGCGGGACGGCAGAGGATAGCCCACCGTTTCAACGGTGGGTGGGGGTGGCGATTTGCGCGGGAGTCCCTCGGGGACGGCACACACCCGGGTGCGTTACGTCACGGCAGAGACAACGCGCACCCTCATAGATTGATTTCATGCCCCACGCGCTCGCCAACAACCTTATCCATTGCGTGTTCAGCACCAAAAACCGTAGCGACCTGATTCGTGAGCCTGATGTCGTCGGGCGATACATAGCGGGCATTGCAAGAGCGCTGCATATTCCCCTGCTTGCATTCGGCGGAACAGGCAATCACATGCATCTCTTAATGGCGCTGCCCCCGGCCTTGTCTCTGGCGGAGGCGGTGAAGAAGCTGAAGGGGAATTCCTCACATTGGATGAATCAATCCGCGCCAGGGTTTGCGTGGCAGGAGGGATATGGCGCGTTCAGCGTCAGCGAGTCACAGCGAGAGGTTGTGATTCGGTACATCGAAGACCAAGAGGCGCATCATCGAAAATGGAGCTTCGAACAGGAATTCATGACACTACTGCGAAAATCGGGAGTCGAATTTGACTCGCGGTATGTCTTTGGCTGAAGAATGGTGCCGTCCCCGGGGGACTCCGGATCGTTTATGCCAATCTACCCACCGTTGAAACGGTGGGCTATCCTCTGTCGTCCCGCGGGGCGGGACTGGGCGTCAGTGGCTTCGTCGCATAGGACTTCGGCCACGACCCAGCGAGCCTCGTCGCGCGTGAGCGAGGAGCCGTGGTTGGCTATCTTGTGCAGAGCGTCGAGGACCATGAAAGAAGCAATTAGCGATAATCAAGTAGGGTAGCATTCGGGCGGATTAGGACTTCTTGCTCGGAGCCAGGTTTTTCAACTCGTTGGTGAGCCGGGTCTCGAGGTCCTTGATACTCTGGTACTGAAGGCATCGTTGGCCCTGTATATCGAAGCGCAACTGCTCGGCCTTCTTAATCACGAGCACGGTGGGGCGGGCTTTGCCCCATGCGTATCCCACTTCCAGGTAGACGTTGGGATTCGCACCGGTCAAGTCAGCGATCACAACCTCGGCGTTTTCGATTCTTGATTTCACCTGGTCCAGGATGTCGCCGGTGAAGGCTTCCTGATCGACCCGCTCACAGACGTATCCCAACTGACGAACGGGATTTTGGATTCGTAATAAAACACATCTTCCATGTCGGGCGAGAAAGGCATCGCAACGAAGGCCCGCGGCTTCCTCTCGGTGCGATACTGTCCAATCAAGATTTGCGCACCTTGCTGTGCTTCAAATAAAGCGGCACGGAGGCGCTTCACCCTCTCAGCATTGCGTTCGACGATTGATATACGAACAAGGCTCCCTGCGGTTTCGTGCCCATTGAGAGCACTGAAGATTCCCCGCACTTCGGCATGTAGAGCCTCGATTTCGTCGAGTCCAATCCCAGGTCCATGCAGTGTGGTTACCAGGTGTCGTGCGTCAGGACGATCGCGCGTGGTGGTCAGGATAGCGCGACGAGTGAATTCCTGGATTTGCAGGTAGCTGAAATTTACTAGAGGGGGCACGCCGATGAACAATACACTGCTACTGGGCAGTGCCCCCCGTGTGTCAACCCATCGGAAAGAATTAGGTGCTGGTTGAATGTCGTCGGCTGACACAATTCCGCGGTTAATCAGCAACGAGGCAACGACCTGGTCAGCACCGTAATAGTTCTGCGCGTACTTCAAAGCCAGAACGTCAGCTCGGAACTCAAGCACGTCCGCTTGGATTACTTCGATCAGATCGCTCATCGAGGTTGATGTTATCACCGGGTGGCTTCGAAGTGGACAACGGTCACTGAAGCTTCTCGCGTTGGTCATCCGTATCAACCGCTACAACTGATTCGGACTAGCCACACCCTTCGCCACTCAAGTACACTAGGCAGTTTCCTGTAGCATCGCCATTCTCATAAGGAGCAGACAATCCGGCCCTTGCGGCCAGAGCGGGCAGGTCGCCCGCGTCCGTCATACCAACATGAAAATTCACGAGTACCAGGGCAAGTCCATCCTGTCGAAGTACGGAGTGGCCGTGCCTCGCGGGCAGATGGTGGAGACCCGCGATGAGGCCGATGCAGCAGCGCGGCAACTCTTCCACGACGGTGCAACCGGAGTGGTAGTCAAGGCGCAGATCCACGCCGGCGGACGCGGCAAAGGCGGCGGCGTGAAGCTTGCTAAGTCGCCTGAAGAAGCCGCCGAGCTGGCCAACAAGATGCTCGGCATGACGCTGGTGACGCACCAGACCGGGCCCGAGGGCAAAAAGGTGCAGCGGCTGCTGATTGAGGAGACGTTGCCCATCGCGAGTGAGCTGTATTTGGGCATCGTGCTCGACCGCGGCAATGGACGCAACGTGTTCATGGCGTCGGCCGCGGGAGGCATGGAGATTGAAGAGGTGGCGGCGAAGGACCCGGACGCCATCATCAAGGAGCACATCGTTCCCGGCTTCGGCCTGCAGGCTTATCAGGCACGCAAGATCGCGTTCAAGCTGGGGCTCGATCCGAAGTACATTGGCGGCGCGGTGAAGTTCATGATCGCGCTGGCGCGCGCGGCGGAAGACACGGACGCGTCGCTGGTGGAGATCAATCCGTTCATCACGACGACCGACGGGCGGCTGTTCGCGCTCGACGCCAAGATGAACTTTGACGACAACGCGCTGTATAGGCATCCCGACATCAAGGAGCTGCGCGACCTGAGCGAGGAAGACCCGCTGGAGGTCGAGGCCAGCAAGTACGCGCTGAACTACATCAAGCTCGACGGCAACGTGGGCTGCATGGTCAACGGCGCGGGGCTGGCGATGGCGACCATGGACATCATTCAGTACGCGGGCGGCATGCCGGCGAACTTTCTCGACGTGGGCGGCGGCGCCAACGAGGAGCAGGTGACGCACGCGTTTGAAATTCTACTGGCCGACAAGAACGTCAAAGCGGTGCTGATAAACATCTTTGGCGGCATCCTGCGGGTGGACACGCTGGCCAACGGCGTGGTGAGCGCGGCCAAGAAGACCAACATTCAGTTGCCCATCGTGCTGCGGCTGGAAGGCACCAACGTCGAGCAGGGCCGCGAGATCCTGAAAGCAAGCGGACTGAATTTCATCGTGGCAGAGACCATGAAAGACGCGGCCGAGAAAGTCGTCGCGGCGGCAAAGGGGGTCAAGTGAGCATCCTGGTAGATAAATCGACGCGACTGGTTGTGCAGGGGTTGACGGGCCGTGAAGGAACGTTTCACGCCAAGGCTTCGCAGGCGTACGGGACGCAGGTAGTGGGAGGCGTGACTCCGGGCAAGGGCGGCACCACGCATGAAGGCTGGCCCATCTTCAACACGGTGAGCGAAGCGGTGGCGAAGACCGGCACCAATGCGACGGTGATTTTCGTGCCGCCTCCGGGCGCGGCCGACGCCATTATGGAAGCGGCTGACGCGGGTGTGCCGCTCATCGTGTGCATTACCGAAGGCATTCCCGCGCTGGACATGGTGAAGGTGTGGGAGTACCTGAAGACCAAGAACTCGCGGCTGATCGGGCCCAACTGCCCGGGCATCATTTCGCCAGGGAAGTGCAAGATCGGGATCATGCCGGCCAGCATTCATAAGGAAGGAAACGTTGGCATCGTCTCGCGCTCGGGCACGCTGACGTACGAAGCGGTGTATCAGTTGACCACGCGCGGCATAGGCCAGTCGACGGCCATCGGTATTGGCGGCGACCCGATCATCGGCACCAACTTCATTGATGCGATCACGCTGTTCAATCAGGACCCGGAGACGGAAGCCATCATCATGATCGGCGAGATCGGCGGCAGCGCCGAGGAGACTGCGGCCGAGTACATCAAGCAGAACGTGAAGAAGCCGGTGGTGGGCTTTATCGCGGGACAAACCGCGCCTCCGGGACGCCGTATGGGACACGCGGGGGCGATCATCTCCGGCGGGAAGGGAACTGCGGCAGAGAAGATCAAGGCGATGAAGGCGGCGGGCATTCACGTGGCCAACTCGCCAGCGGAGATCGGCGAGATGCTGGTGAAGAATGCGCCGAAGCTGGCGAAGGCGTAATTCACCACAGAGGCGCAGGGACACAGAGAACTGAGGACGAAAGGCCCGGAGCAAATCGCCTAGAGCATCTATATACACGAGGACTCATTTCAGAATGAAGACACTGCAACGCACTCTATCCATCATCAAGCCGGACGCCGTCGAAAAGGGCGCCGCCGGTGACATCATCAACACGCTGCTGCAAAATGGCTTTCGCATTGTTGGTATGAAGATGCTGCACATCAACAAGGCGCAGGCGGAAGGGTTTTACGCGGTGCATGTTCACCGCCCGTTTTTCGAATCGCTGACCAACTTCATGTCGAGCGGGCCGATCGTAGTCATGGCGCTGGAGAAGGAAGACGCCATTGCCGACTATCGCAAACTGATGGGCGCCACCGATCCCGCCAAGGCGGAAGAAGGAACCATCCGCAAGAAATGGGCGGCGAGCATCGAGAAAAACGCGGTGCACGGTTCGGATGCGGAAGACACGGCGCGCTTCGAGCTAAGTTATTTCTTCGCCGGATTCGAAATAGCGAAGTAAACTGACTCCATCATCCTGAGCGAGGATGCCCGGCGCAGCGGGGTTTCCCTGCCGAAGGATCTGCTGGGGTGTCCCCACTGGGCGGATTGAGTGTGGGACGTATCGGAGAGTCTATGGCGCACGTACAGATCACCATGCTGGAAGGCCGCACGGTCGAGCAAAAACGGCGAGCTGTGAAGCGTATCACCGAGGTCCTGAAAGAGGAGTTCAACGTGAACCCGGAGAAACTGACCATCGCCATCGTAGAAGTTCCTCGACACGGATACGCGCGGAACGGCATTCTGATGAGCGACCGGAACTCTGTCTCCTAATTCGTAACGACATACCCCCGACTCGGTTAGGAAGGGGGGTAATCCGGCGTAGCCCCACCCTCGAATCCTTAGAATCAGCGAGTTACGCATCGTTTCGTTCGCAAAATCTTCATTCCAAAGGTAGTTATTCGTGGGCTAAGCTCTTTCGTCCGCCGAGGGCGTCGTGGGTTGAGGCGCAATTGATGTCCCCGGTCTACGTAGCCCACCCTGTCGCCAAACGCGGACGACAAGGATCCGGCACCCCGACTTAGACGTACTCTGCTGTGGCGAAAGAATGGGCCACCTGCCGAGTGCCGGGCGTCATTGTTCGACACTTTTCGCGCTGGGACTGGCCGAGGACTCAGCCTTCGTACTTGAAAGACAGCAACACGCGCGTGCGATACTCTTTGACCTTGCCGTCCTCGACCTTCATGTCCATCTTTACAACCTCGGCAATGCGCAGGTCCCGCAGGGTACGTGCGGCGGTCTCCACGGCCTTGTTCGCCGCATCTTCCCAGGACTGCGTGCTGGTGCCGATGACCTCCACCAGTTTGTAAACGCTTTCGGTAGTTGCAGATTTGTTAGCCATAATGCCTCGTTTCTTTCCGCGGAACAAAAGCCGGTCCGATGCAGTCTTCCATCCAGTATTCCCGTTTTGTCCCGTCGATTACGAATTGTCGGCGCATTCAGCTGGGAAAGCAACCTGATTCCTAGTGTGCTCAGGGCAAACGCATCTTAATTGCTATATGTGAGATGGGTTGGGTGGGATGAGATAGGGGGATGGATAGTCCCCTGAAATACTTTGCTGAGTTGCGCGACCCGCGAGTCGAGCGGACGCGGGAGCATCTGCTGGAAGAGATACTTTTGATCACCATCGCGGCCATCCTGAGTGGGGCCAACGGCTGGAATGAGATCGAGGATTACGCGGACATTATCAGCTACGAGAAGCTGCTGGAACGATTTCTCAACGAAGTGCGGGAACTCCGCCAAGAGAAGGAGCCGATATGAAGTTGAAAATCAATACGGATGGATTTGAAGGCTACGCGAAGCGGGCCCTGGAGCGGGCGCGCAAGCTGGATCGACGGGAAGCTATCAAGCCGGAGATCACCATCACGTTCGAGGACCCACTCGCAATGGTCGAGGTTCTCACGGCGGAGCGTCTCCGGCTCGTTCAGAAAGTGCGAACAAAATCTTCGTCGATCACGGCGCTGGCGGCCGCGCTAAAGCGTGATCCCAAATCCGTGCGCCGAGACGTTCTGAAGTTAGAGCGAGCGGGAGTGGTTCGAACCCGCCAACAGATCAATCCCGGCCACGGACGCGTGAAAATCGTAGAACCTGTGGCCCGCGAATACCGCCTCACTGCGGTTCTTTAAGCTGCCGAGTGGAAGTTGCAGTTATAGATTTGACTACAGTAACGGGTCGGTCCTCGGCGATGCAGCCGCGAACATGCTGAAAACAGGAGCATTACCTCAATCGCCGGGTCAACCAAGCACCTAATCCCAGGCCAGATGCTCTCCTTTCGTCGACTCGATAGTCTGGAAGAACGTCGCCGAGTCCGGCGAACCAATTTCGAGCACTGAGGCCGCAGGCGATGTGCGCAGTGTTCGACTGTTTGTCTCGCGGAAGTTTCCTCTTGATTATCAGCTCAAGTGGCATACACTTCTGAAATCCGGGGTCGGATCGCCACTGTCGTCTGCAATCCTCCTCGGCTCGACCACATCAGTTGCTAATCCTGGTACTTTTGTCCAGGTACTGAAATTCGGATTCGTCAGAAGAAATCATGGGTAAGCTCGGGCTCGGGTAGTTTGCCAAGTGAGTGATAGAGCGCGAGTTCCAGAATGCGGAAGGTGCGAAATCCAT
>Ga0209040_10001001_pt1 | contig 22074 bp, 18 predicted proteins | sample BogFormECP12_OM3_FD_188240 | JGI IMG/M metagenome (GOLD analysis project Ga0209040, IMG submission 188240) | Bog forest soil microbial communities from Calvert Island, British Columbia, Canada - ECP12_OM3 (SPAdes) (version 2) | ecosystem: Environmental > Aquatic > Freshwater > Wetlands > Bog ... | reverse complement strand
TCTTCTGCAAAACGTGCCTTGGCGAACTGCAACTCGAGTTCCGAGAGTACGTCGACGGCAATCTCCAGCGCGCCGGCATGTTCGCCCAGCCGGGCCGTCATTTCCAACAGAATGCGATGGACCTCAGCCTGCTCTTCATCGAGCAGACGCACTAGTTCGTTGTTCTGTTCGATAGTCTCCAGCGGCTCGATGAACACAGTCTGTCCGCTTGACGAAGCACCATGCGCCACGCCTTGCACGCGCCGGCGGTGTTCCACTTTCACCGGAATCACGAAGCGTTCGCCGCGAATGGTGACCAGTTCCTCCTGCACGGCGCCGCCGTCGGAAAGCCGCCGCAAGTAAGAGCGCAGCGACTCCTGGATGGAGCGCTTCTGCTTTTCAATCTCGCGACGGACACGCGCCAATTCTGGAGAGGCGCGGTCGTCCAACGTGCCGTCAGGCAGGATCTTGTTGCGGAAGTAACGCAGCAGTGGCGTGAAGTCGTCCAGGGTTTGCGAAAGTTCTTGCACTGCCTGCCACTTGTCTTGAATGGCAACCGGGGGATGCAGCGCGATCTCGCGCCACTCCGCTGCACGATCAGCCAGCAGCACCAGATCGCGAATCTCGGCGATCTCAAGGGCCGCGCCCTGTATGCGAGACTTGTTTACCAGCGAAGTTGGGTCGAGCAGGCCGTGGAAATCGAAGTGGCCGCCTACCCGCAGATATCCTCGCAACTCTTGCGTCAACAGCTGCTGGCGCTCGATCCAATGACGGTCACACGAGGGCGTGAGCTGCATCACGCGGGTCTGTCCAAGTGGCGAACCGGTGTAGAGAGCGAGCACCAGCCGTAGTTGGTCGAATTCGAGCACGCGCTCGCTGCTGTGCTGGATTGGGCTGGGAGAGCTCATTCGGCTGATGTCGAATATGGTACAGCAGCAATCAGCCGTAAGCCCTTGAGCGGCAGACGAGCCGCGGGTTAAACTCAGAGCTGGCGATGGAGTTCGCCGTTAACCGCCCTCGGGCTGATGACTCCTACAATCCAGTAAGGAGAACTCCATCGTGGCCTACCTGTGGATAGTCCTGGGCGCGGTTGTCGGCGCCAGTGCGCGCTACTTCATCAGCGGTTATATTGCCCGCAGTTTTTCAACCGCCTTTCCCTACGGCACGCTGTTTATCAATGTGACCGGCAGTTTGTTGTTGGGTTTCTTCCTCATCCTTGTGGGCGAACGCCTGTTGCTCGATCCGCGCTGGCGGTTTCTCATCGCCATCGGCTTCTGCGGATCGTATACAACTTTTTCCAGTTATGCCTTCGAAACCTTTGCCTACCTGGAACAGGGGCAGTGGCTTCTAGTGGCAGTAAACGTCATGGCCAATAACGCACTTTGCCTGGCGGGGGTGATGGCTGGCGCTGCAATTGCGCGTGGGTTGTAAAATGACAACTCCTATGGCCGTACAAGTAACCATGTATCTGACTGAAGGCGATTCCTGGCATCACCGTCCCCTGCACGTGGAGGTGCTGAAGTATCTGCGACAGGAAAACGTTGCCGGCGCGGTGGCCTTCCACTCGGTGGCAGGCTTTCAAGGGCGGAACAAGTTGAGCACGGCCCATCTCGTCGAGGCGGGCGGCGAGCTGCCGGTGGTCATCACGTTCGTCGATACCGATGAACACGTCAGCCGGGTGCTTCCCAAACTGCGGGAGATGGCGGCCCATCGCCTGATTGTTCGAGAGAATGTAGTGATCGAGCAGGGCAGCCTGGACTAGCCGCTCCGTTCACGAAACGTTCACGGTGACCAAGCGACGACTACCGTTCCTGCCGCGCTCCGGATACACTGTTGCGAGCGGACTTAGCTCCTTGGCTTTGAGAGCCACAGGTATTTCGTTTCACCTCACCCTGTTTCAGACGCAAAGAGGACCTCATGCTACCCCATTCCGATGCATTCGTTTTCTTCGGCGCCACCGGCGACCTTGCCCACAAGAAAATCTTTCCCGCGCTGCAAAGCATGGTGAAGCACGGCACGCTTGAGGTGCCCGTAATCGGCGTGGCCAAATCAGGCTGGAACCTCGACCAACTAGTTGAGCGCGCCAAAGACAGTCTCACCAAGTTTGGCGGAGGAGTGGATCCCGAGGCTTTCCAAAAGCTCTGCCATCTGCTCAGCTACATTGACGGCGATTACAGCGACGACAAGACCTACGCTGAGTTACGCGCCAAGCTGGGCACGGCGCAATCGCCAACCCACTACCTGGCGATACCGCCCAGCATGTTCCCGGTCGTGGTGACGGGGCTTGGAAAGTCGGGGTGTGCCAAGAATGCGCGTGTGATTCTGGAGAAGCCCTTCGGCCGCGACCTGGTCTCGGCACGCAAGCTCAACGAAACCCTGCACCAGGTGTTTCCCGAGGAGAATATCTTTCGCATCGATCACTATCTCGGCAAAGAAGCGGTCGAGAACCTGCTGGTCTTCCGTTTCGCTAATAGCTTTCTCGAGCCCATTTGGGACCGCAACTACATTCACAGTGTGCAGATCACGATGGCGGAATCCTTCGGCGTCGAGGGCCGCGGAAAGTTCTACGAGGAGGCTGGCGCGATCCGCGACGTAGTGCAGAACCACTTGCTGGAGGTAGTTTCGTTCCTGGCCATGGAGCCGCCGACGACGATGTACCCGGACTCGGTGCGAGATGAGCAGGTCAAGATTTTTCGCACCATTCCGCCGCTCAGTCCCCTGACCATTGTTCGCGGGCAGTTTCACGGGTACCGCGAAGAGCCTGGCGTGTCGCCCACTTCCGACGTAGAGACATTCGCTGCGGTACGCTTGGAGGTCGACTCGTGGCGCTGGGCGGGAGTTCCGTTCCTTATCCGCGCGGGCAAGCGCTTGCCGACGACTGCTACCGAAGTCTTTGTAAAGCTGCGCAAGCCTCCGCTAGCCAAAATGGGTGCGGATGGCCGCAATTATTTTCGTTTCCGCCTCGGCCCCGACATTGAACTGTGTCTCGGCGGTCGTGTAAAGCGCCCCGGTCCCATGATGGTACCGATGCCCGTGGAACTCTCAGCGGTGAAGTACGGCGCCAGCGACGAGATGGAGGCGTACGAAAGGCTGCTTACTGACGCCATGAAAGGTGACCAGTTGCTGTTCGTGCGTCAAGACGCGGTTGAGGCTGCGTGGGCGATCGTCGAGCCCATCCTTGGCGACTGTTGCCCCACGGAGATGTACGAGCCGGGCACTTGGGGTCCGCCGGATGCACGCGAACTCGCCGCGGACATTGGCGGCTGGCACGATCCGGAGTAAAAGGTCGGAATGCCGGCATGCTGTGAGGCAAGCCGGCAAGCCAAATCAATTCCTCGTTTATTTCTTGACGTCGGTTTTCACTTCTGCCGTCTGTGGAGTCTCAGCAGGCTTCGCCTGATGACTCGCTGCCTTTTCCTTCTTTAGCTGTTCGGCTTCTGCGTCGGTGATGTAGCGGAATTCCTGTACTCGTCCCCAGGGATACTGCTCGGAGACGAACATGCGATTGTTCTGATCAAAGGCGATCCCCATCGGGTCGTTGAACTGCCCCAAGTTTCGGCCCGGCCCACCCACATAGCCCAGCAGGTCGCCGTCGCGATTGTAGGCTTGGACAAGACCCATGCCGGTGTCCACAACCCAGATGTGACCGTCGCTGTCCACGGCAATTCCTTTAGGCCGCTTGAAACAACCAATGGCATCGCAATGCTTGCCGAACTGGCTGATGAACTTTCCGTCGCCATCGAAGATCTCAACCCGCCAGTTCAGGGTGTCAGTAACGTAAATGTTGCCGTCCTTGTCCACTGCCACGTCGGTCGGCAGAGCAAAGTCGCCCGGCGTAGTCAGGGTGTGCTTCCTGCCGCCTGTGCCGATCTTGCGCAAAAGCTTAAGGCTATCGGCGTCATAAACCAGGACTTGGTCCTGCTGCGTATCCACGACATAGAGTAGGCGGTTCTCCTTGTCGATCGCCAGTCCCACCGGGTCAACCAGCTCCTTGATCTGGTTTTCGACCTGGTGCTTGGCGTTGAAGACCAGCACCTTGCCCTGTTTGCCATCGGAGACGAAGATGCGGCCGTCGTCATCCACTGCGACGCTGTTGATCAACCCGAAATGCCCTTCGTAGCCGTTGCGGATTAACTCAGTGTCCTTGGTTTCGGTGTTGAAGATGAAGATCGCGCCGACCTTCTGGTCAGCCACGTACAGACGCCCCTTGGAGTCCACCGACATGCCATAAGGTCCCAGCAGTTGGAAGGGAAAGTTCTTATTGGTCACCCTGTCGCTCACCGGCTGACTGCCGGCAAGGCGATCCATCCAGGTTTGCTTGGCTTTCTTCCCGGCCTCGGCGGCGTAATCGATCTTCATCCCCGCGAAATAGCTGGTGTAGCGGACTCGTGGGATTTCAGGCGGCTGAGGCCACACAAGCTTGGTGAGATCGATTTGCGGCTTCTTCTCCGCAGGCTTCTGATCCGTCGCCGCTGCTTGCTTCTTTTTGTTGCCGCCGTGAAGCGCGACTGGCGAAACCAACGTCAAGGCCAGCGCAACAAGCAGCACGACCGCGGGTATATGACTGCGGAATGACATTGAACGTGCGTGAAACATAATTACTTCCTCTCCCCAGTTTTCGTCATCTCGATTCGGTTCTTGTGGCAGGTATCGCAGAAGGCCATGGTGTTCGCCTGGTCATTCACTAGCAGGTCCGCCTGCGCTGAAGCATGCGGCTGATGGCAGGTCATGCAACTCATTGGGGTTTTCACCTTCCCGGGGTTGGCCGGATCCATCAGGTCCGAAACCGGGTGGCCGGTTACCGGATGTCCCAAACCGTACTTCAGGGGAATCACAAACGCTTTGTTCACCTCGAAATAGTCGTCGGGTAGCTTCACCTGGCCGTTGAAGATCGTGAGCAAGTGTTCCTTCTCCAGGACTTGCGGCTGTGTTTCGTTGCCATGGCACTCCAGACACAACGCGTTACCTTGGACCCGCAGCAGCTTCGGGTTGTCGGCACCGTGCGGTTCGTGGCAGATGGCGCAACCCTGCTGGTATGCGGGCTGGTGGTGGTGCGCCTTCTTGAACTGATCAGCCTGGTCGCTGTGGCAGGCAAGGCAAGCTGCGACCGGGCCGGGCTGCAGGAATCCCGGCGACTGCCCGGCATGAGGATTGTGGCAGGCCACGCAATCTCCCTGCGCTCCCGGATGCTGCACCTTGGCTTTCTCGATCCTCTCTGCCTGCTCCGCATGACAGGTGACGCAGAGCGCCTTCGAGTCGCTCTGGGTCAGCACGATTTTGCCGTCCTTGGCGGGCGCGTGACAGGTATCGCAACTCTTGCTCTCGAACGGCGGATGGGTGAACTTCTGCATCAGCTTGGCTTGCGACGACTGGTGCGGATCATGGCACTGCACGCAATTGGCAGTGGCAAACGGCTGCCCCTGGTGCGCCTTGAGCAGGTCGGCGTCCTTGGCATCATGGCAATCAAGGCACAGCGCCGGCGTCGTCTTGGTCAGGTGATAGTCCCACTCGATCTGGCCTTTCTCGCCGGTTTTGTGAGTGATGTGGCAGGTTTCGCAACCCATATCCAGCGCTGCGTGGCGGCTGCCAGTGGCGGGGACATTCAGTCCCTGCTTGTGGCAGGTGAGGCATAGGTTTTCGTTTGCGCCACCCGAAGTCGGCTTCAGCAACTGGTTCTTGTTGGCCGTAGTGTGCGGATCATGGCACTTGAGGCAATCGCGAACCGCCGGAGGATGGACTGTGCCTTTGATCTCGGCGGCGTTCTTGTCAGCATGACAGGTAAGGCAGAGAGAGTACGGAGTGGTAGTAATGAGCTTGACGCGAGTAACATCCTTCGTCACCCGGATTTCGTGGCAGCTAGTGCAGCCCATCGCAATGGCAGAGTGGACCGCCTTGCCTTTGGCTTTATCTTCATGACACTCGATGCACTTAGCGGAATCTGTATTCTTGTCCAGCGGTACTGGATGGGTGGCAGCGCCGATCAGGCCGGCGTTGAAAATCAAACCCAATCCCAGGATTAGCCGTACTGCTCGCACAACTACCTCCAACCGAACCATACCGCTGATGCACGTCCATTACCGTAAGACTCTAAACCCGCGGCGAAGTCGAGAAGATAATTCTAAGTTGCTGAATTCAATAGGATTCTACACCCTTTCGACTTCATCTTTGCCATCTCAAGCACGCACGACAATGCCCAAGAATGCGTTTTCCTCCCCATTGTACGGTGAAATCCCCCACTGATGTTGAGACCTTAGGCTATGACTGAAAGCCGCCGGGAAATGCGCGCTTTCATCACAGGCTTGCGTGATATGCCTCAGCCAGCAGTGTGATGGCATCACCCAAGAACAGCATAACCGAGTGATCAGCAATGACTTATGTCATACTCCGCTATTGGCTCGCTGCGTGCTGTAGTCCTTTACACAGGGGAAGGACCCACATGGCCGTCAGCGTACTTTCCATACCCAAACGCATTCACAAGATGCTCGCCAACCTGCGAACGGGAATTGTTCTCCTGATTCTCGTGGTCATCGCCTCTGCTCTGGGAACGTTCATTCTGCAACGGTCCGCCACCGACGCCGACAAACTGGCGCGGGCCTATTCGCCGGAGGCGCTGCGCTGGCTCGATCGTCTCGGGTTGACCGATGTCTTCCACTCGTGGTGGTTCATGACGCTGCTGGCGCTGGTGAGCCTCGCTATCGTCTTCGTCTCCCTCGATCGCTTTCCCAACGCATGGCGGTTCTATGCCCGGCCTTACCGCAAGACCGATTCGCACTTCCGCTCCGCCCTTCCCACCAAGGTCGAGCTGCCGATCCGGAATGCCGAAGCAGGATTGAACGCCGCCGAGCGAGCACTGAAGAAGCTGCGATGGCCGGTAGAGCGGATTTCCTACAGGAACGAACCCTCTTTGTATTCCGAGCGGCATCGCTTCTCGGTGATGGCGGTCTATGTCATTCACGCCAGTTTGTTGCTGATCTTCTGCGGCGGCATCATCGACGGCATCTTCGGCTACAGCGGATTTATGTCGCTCGAGCGTGGCCAGCAGGTCAATCAGATCGAGCTTCGAAACGGCAAGAAGAAGACGATCCCATTCAGCATCAAGTGCTACGGCGCGGGACAGGAAAATTATGCCGACGGTTCGCCAAAGAAGTGGTGGTCCAAGCTGGCGGTCGTGCAAGATGGCAAGGAAATACAGACGAAAGAGATCGTAGTCAACGATCCGCTGGTGCACCAGGGCCTGCGCTTTTATCAGGCAAGCTTCGGCACGACCGGCAACCTCGATGGACTGAAACTGCTGGCAACGCCGGAGAACGGAACCGGACGCGAGATCACGGTTCGAATGAATCAGCCGTTTGAGCTGGACGCGAATACGACCGTAACCCTTGCCGAATACATCCCAGACTTCTTCATCCGCGATAACCAGGTCTTCAAACGCTCTGACAATCCCGACAATCCCGCGTTTCGCCTTCAGGTGAAGAACAAAGCTACTGGCGAAGATGCCAAGCTGTGGCTCTTCCCCGCGTACGGCGAAACCGCACAGGGACAGAAAACGAACTATAGCTTCTCCTATCGCGACATGCAGATGGGCTACTTCACCGGCCTGGAAGTTTCGCACGAACCTGGACAGTGGCTGGTGTGGGCCGGTTGCCTGCTGATGGGAGCCGGACTTTTCGTGGCTTTCTACATGGTTCACACTCGGTTGTGGATTGTGGCTGTGCCGGATGCCAAAGGCAAACTGGTGCTGTGGATTGGCGGCCAGGCCAACAAGAACCGCGACCGCTTCGAACAGAAGTTCAGCGAAGTTGTAGACGCGATCCGAGCCGAACTGGAGAGTACGTCGGCCGGAGCCAGCCGGGCGCACCAGGAAGAAGCTGAATTGACGCTGGCAACCAAGTAAGAAACGGCGAGGAGCACGACGGAGGAAAGGACGATGTCAACCCGAGCACGAGTAGTACAGATGGAACAACCTTCGGCGACTGGCGGCAATGCCCTGCTGGTGCTGGTGGGACTTTCAGTAGTTTTCTTGCTGATCGTGGCATTGCTGGGTGCAGCCAAGGGAGGCGGCAGCCTATTCAGTGAGAGCAACCTTCTGTATGTTGCGCTGATTTTCTACGCCGGCGCTGGCGCGCTCTATATGGGATTCGGGGTTACAGGAACTCCGCGCTATGTGAAGTTTGCTTCCACATCAACCGCAATTGGCCTCGCAGCTAACACCCTGGCTGTGGCGCATCGCTGGTATCTGTCCGGACGCCCTCCGTTCGCCAGCATTTATGAGATGCTGCTCAGTTTTGTCTGGGCCGTAGCCGTACTCACGCTGGTCGCAGAAAAGAAGTTCGGCGTCAAGATCATCGGCAGCATCACCATGCCGCTGGCTGTAGTCTGCGTAATCCTGATGCAGCTGCTGCCCTCAGAAGTTCGGCCGCTGGTGCCTGCCCTGCAATCCACATGGTTGCACGTGCATGTGACGCTGGCGATGTTGAGCTATGCCGCGTGCGCCTTGAGCTGCGCCTTGGCGATGATGTTCCTCATCCAGGACGACCTGGAGACGGAGACCTTCCTGGCTTGGACAACGGCGATGGTCAGCGCAATCTACATCGGCATCGTCGCCACGCGCTTTGAAAAATGGGGCGGCCTATCGGTCACCGGGTGGGACGCCAAGAACAAGACCGACATTTTCCTTGGCCGCGGTATGCGGCTGTTCGTGACCGTGCCCGACCTGGGATGGCTGTTCGTCCTTGCAGCCATTGGCGCAATCGTCCCGCTTGCGCTGTACTTCCTGGGCCGCGTCCGGAAAGAAGAGTCATTCTTCGCGATCGCCAACAAAGCGGTATTCATCAGCATTCTGTTGCAGATCGTTGTGCTGGCCGCATTCGTTCTCCGGGTGCGCGATGCCAGCTATCCGTCACCTGACCTGGAGGGACTTTATCCCACCAGCCTGGCGGCAAGCCCGTTCTTACTTGGCGGCATGGTCACGGGAATCTTCGCTTCCTTGTTGTACCTGATGCTGCTGTGGCGGCGCGCTGACCTGCAAGGACTGCTTCCATCCGCCGCCACGCTCGATCGCGTCACCTATAAAACCATCTGCATCGCCTTCCCGCTACTGACGGGCATGATCGCCGCCGGCGCGTACTGGGCGAACCGCACTTGGGGATCGTATTGGAGTTGGGATCCGAAGGAAACCTGGGCCGCCATTACCTGGCTGATTTATGCGGGTTACCTGCATATGCGCATCACGCGCGGATGGCGCGGACGCCGCGCCGCGTATTTCGCCATTCTGGGTTTCGGTGTCGTGATCTTCACTTTCCTCGGCGTCACGTATCTGCTTCCCGGCTTACACGCGTACGCATGAGGAACAAGGGCTGGGCGACCCGGTTCTGAGGATGGAATAGGCCCCAAGATCAGCGCCGATTCACCAGCCCTGATTGAAAAGTTAGATGGGTAAAACAGGAACCTGTGATGTCCCTATCGACGCCAATCCAAATCTCCGAGAACGCCCTCTTCGATAAGGAGACTGATTTGCTCCCCGAACAGGCTCCTGTTGCGCGAAAGCGTCACATCAATTGGGTGCTGAAGGCAGTGCTACCCATCGCCGCGGTGCTGCTGAACGGGCTGCTGCTATTTGTCCTCGTTTCGCTGTCGCTGGCTGAAGGCGAACGGCACACTGTCATTGCGATCGCGACCGCAGGCGCATTTCTGATCTGCGTTGCCGTAATCATGGTGCTGGCAGTCTCCTTCCGTCGCCCCATGCTCGAATTGCAGGACAAGATTGCGCGTGTGCGTCTCGGCGACATGGACGCCTCGGTCAGCTTTGCCAATCGCAACGACGAAGTTGGCGATCTGGGCCGCGACTTCAATGACATGGTGGCGCAGCTTAAATCCAGCCGCGAAGAGATCCAGCGTCTGCATCAGACCCAGATGTCGCGCGCCGAGCACTTCGCAACTTTGGGCGAGCTGGCAACCGGACTGGCCCACGAAATCCGCAATCCGCTGGCCGGCATCGCTGGAGTCATTGAAATCGTTGGCCGCGACCTGCCGCCGAACAGCCCGGCGCGCTCCGTCATCAAGGACGCCAAGGAAGAGGCCCTGCAGATCAATCGCATCCTCACCGAGTTGCTCGATACCGCGCGCCCCAAGGCGCCGCAATTCCGGGTCAGCGACGTATGCGCGACCGCCGAACACGCCGTGATGTTCGCCCGCCAGCAGGCGATCACCAAGCGCATCATGATCGAGCTCGACGTAACCGGTTCGATCCCCCCGGTGGACCACGATCCCAACCAGATCAATCAAGTGCTGCTCAATCTGCTGCTGAATGCAATTCAGTCCATGGACAAACCCGGCACCATCCGCGTCTTGCTGGAAACCGACGAGGACGACGTGCTGATCACCGTGGCCGACGAAGGCAAGGGCATCCCGCCCGAGCACCTGCCCAACATCTTCCGCCCGTTTTTCACCACCAAAGGACACGGTACCGGACTGGGACTGTCGCTGGCGCGCCGCACCGTGGAATCCCACGGCGGGCACATCGACGTCACCAGCGAAGTGGGGAAAGGCTCGCGCTTCCAAATCCGCTTGCCGATTGCACGGGAGAAGCAGGCGGCAGTTAGCGGTTAGCACGTAGGGAGCGCAAAACGCCGGGCTCTGCTGAGTTCCCATCAAAACGTCATCAGAGGCTGCCGTGCTATCTGTAAGCTGCAAGAATCGCAGGATAAATGGAACTGGCTAACTCGACATAGTTGTGCCAGGGTCCGTTCTTTCCGGTGCGCACACGCTTTGAAACGAGCTTTCCGATCGAGTCAAAGGTATCCTCGATGACCACTTCATTTCCGGATGGATAGATTTCCCGTGTTTTCAGTAACGACTCCGAGCCATCCGAACTCTTCATGACCCTGATACTGTCCATGGCAAGCTCACGACCGTCGACAAAAAAGTACCGCTTGCGGACGAGGGTAGGGTCGGAACTATCGAAGTTGTCCTTTGCCACGGGCTTTCCCGTCGATGAATCGACCCATGTCTCTGAAAGATTGTCGTCCCCACCCACGCGAACTAATTCGTGATTGACGCCCTTACGTGCTGCCTCGATTCTCGCATTCATCGCTTCGGTGGCTTCTTGGATGCGACGCACCTCTCCGCTGGGGAGGCCAATCCTTGGCCGAACCAACAATAGCAGGAATGCCGGCACGACGAATAACAGAACAAAGACCATCAAGACGCCGGTCCGCAGGTTTATCCCGCCTTGTCGCAACTGCCGGACAAGCGGTTCAAGCGATGTCCAACCATCGCCTGATCTACAGGTCACGTACTTGATTTCTCCTAGTCCGGGTATGTCGCGACCAGTAAACCAATCCGGAATTTCAGGTTCAGGAACGGAGTCAAAGAGAATAGGGAAGTACAGCTTGTTCCTATGACGTGCGTACTGTGTTTCCTGTCGTACCCATTCACTCTTCTCGCTCTTCAGCCCGTGTGAGGTCCCGAGGGCGATTAGGCAATCCGAGTTGTCAATAAGATGGAGGAGTTTAAGCGAGAGTCCGTCACCAAACCTTACTTCGCGATCGAAAACCGGTGTTACGCCTTGCCGGCTGAGCCAAGTGGCAAGATTGTCACGTAGGTCCGCATCCTCATGGCTGTAGGAGATGAACGCACGCGGACGCCGGAACATTTTCACCGCTACCTCCCGTCGACCTGATCATGATGGAACCACGAAAGCACCAACGGTGCTGACACGCCCACGGCCAGTGGCAACGCTACCATTATCCCGCCCGCTCCAGTCCGATCTAGCAATTGGCTTCCTAACCCGAACGCGGCCAAAAACCAAGGCCCTGCCATTCCACGCCAGACCGGACCAATATGTACGTCATCTGTGCGTTTGGAGCCCGTGGGGAGAAACTTGGTTTGATCGACCAGAAACGACCGAAGCAGGCCAAGTGTCGTGTGCATGCTGGAGAAACTAGCTACTGCCCCGCTTATCAAAGTGAATGAGAGGAATCCAGCACCTGTGCCGCCTTCTCGTTGCCAGCAGTAGAGCCTAAGAGCGATCAAGGTGAAAACACCTCCCCACAAGCTTGCGAGGCTAATCCTGAGCCATGGCATTGCCTCAAACCACATCATTCTCCCAGTGAATCCGCCTGAATCCGAGCCAAGCATGGTGATGACCAACAGCCCTAGCATCGTGAGCCATATCGTTGGTAGCAGGTGAGCAATCAGATGACGTGCAAGGAGAACTGTCGGTCGGATACCCGTGCCCCCTCGAACAGCCAAGATGGCGTCCACAGTTTGCCGTGTCCATCGAACAGAACGGCGGCGATAGGCAAACACGTTATTCGGTTCAGCATCGAACGTTTGGGTGTCAACTCGGATGATTCGCCATCCGTGGCTTGTCAGACGCAGCGAGACGATCGTGTCTTCGCACGATGCAGACGTGTCAAATCCATTCACTTCCAGTAATGCTGCCGCCCGATGGAGGTTGTTGTGTCCCTCGGACAGGGTCCAACCAATCCGGTCGTGAAGCCGCAGCAAAATGCGCCTCCGCAACATTGAATGTCCTGCAACTTGCGTCTGAAAGCGATTTCCAGGACGGGCGACGATTGACGACTGCACAATGGCAACGTCACTATTGGCCGGATGCTCGGCGTAGTAGACGAGTTCCCAGAGCGCGGTGTTTGACACAACGCTATCGCTGTCGAGTACTAGAAAATAATGATAGCTACGGCCGTACAATGCCAGCCAATAATTCAAGTTGCCGGCCTTGAAACCGACGTGGGTGCCACGCCGCACCACGCGGTACCCAACAGAGTCGACGAGCGTGCGCGCCGCAGAACTGTCAGAATCGTCAAGCAGAAAAATGTCCACATCACGCAGTGTGTGCAGAGCTTGAAGTGCTTCGGAATCCGCATCGTCACGGCAAACGTATAGGACGGCGACTCGGATCTTTGCCGTGTCGATACTACTTGCAGACGGGTGACGCCGGTCAGGAAGGCCCGTCGCTACGAGCAATTCAGCCAGCTCGATAGCGACAGCAAATGCCGCGATTTCGTAAGCTACGGTGAACAGGAAAGAAGCGAATGTGCGGTCAGTCGCCGCGATTACAAGTGGCGCGGCAAAGATGATATATAAGAATAACGTAAGGATCGTGAATACCTGTACGACGATTCCCGACTTCATTCCGTTCTCCACATGGAAACTATCTGCGAGGTGGGAAGCGGCGGCGGTTGCGCCACGCGATCACCTTCCTGCAACCATTGACCACGCAACTTCCCGACGAACCATGGAGCGACCGAGGCAACCGCCACAACCTGGAAGTGTCGGCTCTTCCCGATGGTCGAACTGCCCAAATTCACCTCGGCGCGCCATGCGCCGCCGATCCCCTTGTGTACCGGCGCTTGCACCCACCACGGCTGGTCCTCGTCGGACTGGTCCGGATGCACCAATACGATGACATGTGCATCTGTGGGAGAGACAACGCCCTCCAAAGTGGGCCAAGCCGTTGCAACGGCACGGCCATCATTCGGATTCTCGATCCGAACGGTGACCGGCGCGTCGTCAGGTAGAAACAAAAGGATCCAGGCAATGATCGCGACAGTTGCAAGTGCAACCGCTGCAGATGACCAAGGACGCCTCCAGGAAGTTACCCATCCCAAGAGGCAGAACGTGGCGGCAGCAGATCCGCCGAAGACGAGAACGTAAAGAGCGCCGACACCGAAATCCAGCATAGTACTTTCTCACAGCGGCCTAACGTGAGGCGGGTGACCAAGACTAACACTGGGCAAGTACCCGACCCAAGCTTCTTTTGTTCGATAGCGAGTCGTACCGTCGTGCTTTGTCACATCCCAACGTGACCTGCGCACTTGCCGGCAAGTGACTCGGCGCGGTATCACCGAATTGCGAGGACGGTGTTTTTGTGTCTTCGTAGGCCGCACCCAGAGTGCGAGCTGGAAAGGCTCTTTGAAAAACCGTTGCCAGGGCTAGGGGATAGGTGTCAGACCGGAGCGCCGTTGATTACCAATTTGTGAACACCACCTTCCATCTTCTCCCCGCGAATTCCAGGAGCTGCTGTAATTTGCCTTCTTAAGTCACTACAGTTCAAGTTCTTACGTATAAGTCATTGGGGCTCAAGTTTTTGCCGGGAATTTTTGTCTAAGCCATTGATTCCAAGTAAAGCCGGAAGGGGGAGGGGCTATCAACTGGATAATAGAAATGCCCTAAGAAGGGAAACGGCCAACCGGTAGGTAATTTTACTTATTGGTTAACAGCTGGGTCGGGACTCGGCAGGATAGTTCTAGGCGCTCTTTTCTTTATCGCGCGCATCTCGGCTGCGGAACAGGTCGGCCCACGAAGCGTCGAGCGTGTTCCAGCGGTCGCGTTCCAGCCAGTCGGCTTGCGCGTCGGGAAGGTAAAGGATGCCGTGTCCTTCGCTGCAAACCATCTCCGTACCGGACCAGCTAAACAGCACGTGGCCGGGAGCGCCGATGCGGATGGGACTTCCCAAGCGGCGCAAGCAAGTGCGGCAGCGCTTTTGCTGGTCGTGGATGGCCCAGGACAACGGGCCGATCGCCAGCACCAGAAAGAACCAGAGAGCGACGCCATTAGCCATAGGATAGATCGAGCCAACCAAGTGCTCGCAGAACCAGCGCACGCTGGCCGATGCGAAGAGACAGGTCGCAACCAGCAGGAGAACGGATTTGGCGACAAAGAACAGCCACCAGCGGCAACGGTCAGCCAAGCTCGCGGGAGCTCGTCCCAGGCCGCGGTCCGAGTGGCGCGCGTACACGATCCACACGGCGCAGGTCACGGCGAGCAGCAGGAATAACAGGTAGGTTTCGATCGAGCGGTGCGCATCTTGCTGCGCCGTTATGACCGATATCAGTGACGCTGGGAAAACATAACCTGCGTTTTCGCTGAGGTCGATCAGGTCGGCTTCGATCTGCGCGTCGGTGGCGTCGCCCTTCACGCGGGCAACAGCGCCAATGCGCTCCACGAAGTTGCTGAAGGGTGGAGCGGCCGGATCGAGAAGTGTCCAAGCGGCAACGTCGGATGAGACAAGGTGGAAATTGCGAGGCAAAACGCCGATGACGGTCTTCTCGCTGCCGTCAACCATGATTGGCCGGCCAATCACGCCCGAAGCGCTGTTGAACTGGAGTTTCCAGATCTCATTGCTAAGCACAACGCAGTTCCGGCAACTCTGCGCGTCCGCGCTGCGAAAGGTCCGCCCCACGACAGCATTGACGCCCAGCAGCTCGAAGAAATCCGGAGCCACTCGCGCCGTCAGGATCGGGACCGTTCGGTGCTCACCGGCGAGTCTTCCTGGACCCCAGGAGTACGGTGCGACCGAGTCGAGCAGTTTGCTACTCTTCCAGGCCGCAGCCAGGTCGAGCAGCGTCTCGGATCGAAAACGCCGGAACTTGCCGTTGAGGCTGACAACGCAGACCCGGTCTGGACGTGCTATTGCGGATGACAGGCGCGATCGAGCAGCAGGAATGAAGCCGCCTGCCTGCACGACGACAAGCACGAGCAAAGCTGCGAGGACAAGGCAGGTTGCGGGCGCGCGGCGCAGACGTTCTGCAAGCTGCAAGAATTCTTCCCGGTCATAGCGGACCCAGAAGGCATCGGCGAATGCGCCCCAGCAGTGCCTGGCAAGTTCGAGCTTGTTTTCTCGATTAAGCTGGCCCGTCTCGGCAAGGAAGTTGACCCAATGCCAAACCTGGCGCAGCCGCTGCTCTCGCCACCCCGTGCGATGCTCGCGAGGCACAAGCCCACTCGCAAGCCACAGGATTGCCCGGCAGTTCCACAGCGTTCGCCGCAATGGATCAGGAAACTGCATGGTTCCCCACCCGCTTCGATGATGAAAGCATAGCAGGCACGCTCATCGCAGCGCAGAATCGCCGCCGCGCGCAGTACAGCTTCTCACCAGTGCTATCGGATTGGACGCTTGCACCGCCTGCCAGGTTCCCAGTAGCTGCGAAACAACTATCTGTGCAGCAGCTCACACTCAGCGGTCCGCAAAAGCAGGTAACATGATTCCAGGGCTGCGCGCCAAAGACGGACGCTAAAGCAACAATTCCAGATGTTCAACTATCTCGAGAGGGGAATGACGATGACCGAACCAACTTATGAAGAATTGAAAGCCAAATTGGCGGAGATGGAAAAACAGGTCCAGCGAAAGCGAGGGGCCCTCGAATTCCGAGTCAGCGAAAAAGGAGGCGTGAGCGTGTATGGTTTGGGGCGCTTTCCGGTCACGCTTTATTATGAGCAATGGATCAGGCTGCTCGATCAGGTTGACCAGCTACGCGAGTTCCTCGAGGCCAACAAGAGCGCGGTGAAACTCAAGAACCCCGAGGCATAACCGGCGGTGACAGCCCTCATACAGAGCGCTTCCCGGCCGCGCCTCTGACCAGCTAGTCAAAATGATCTCGCACGCATTACTGCGCCGAGCTCTGCATCTTCGCCATGTCGCTGCGAACATGATCGGCGCGCGGACCGGTTGGCTCGTCCTTGAGAAACATCTGGAATTCTGCAAATGCTTCCTGCGATCGATTTTGATGTTCGTAGGCTTTGGCAGCGATGTAATGGGCAGACGCAAGATGTTGGTTGGTCAACGCCTGCACCTTTTGGGTGGTAGCAATGGCAGCATCGTAGCGCCGCTGCATGTACTGGGCGTAGGCCAGCAGTGTCAGGTCCTGGCCGTTGTTCGGGTCCATGCTGACAGCTTTGCCCAGCAAGCTTTCCGCCTGGGAAAAGTCCTTCTGCCGCAGGTACAGTTTGGCCAGGTTTTCGCACGCCGGGGCAAAGTGCTCGTCCAGACTGATGGCCTTTTGCAGCGCTTCCTGTTCGTGGGCAGCGTCGTCCATTCGGCCATATGCCACGCCGAGATTGTTATACGCGGCAACATATTGGGGATAAATGGCAATGGCCTTGCCGAGGAGCTCCGCCGCCTTCCTCCAGTCTTGTCGCACCATTGCTTCATTGGCTTTGTCCAGTTGCTTGCGCGCTTTGCTGGGAACATTCAGGTCGGAGGCTGACACAGTCCCGGACTGCGGGGTCACCGGTCTTGGACCGTTGGCCTCGGCCTGGCGCACGGTAACGTACTGCGCCTGGGTGACTTGGCGAGAATCAACCTCGAATAATGCGCTTTCGGTGGTTTCGATTCCGTCCCCGCTTACAACAACGTGATAGTTGCCGACCGGAATGTTCCGGAAATCTGCCTTGCCAGCATCATTGGTATAGGTTGTCTGCACTATCGTACTGCTGGGGCCTTCCATCAGGCGCACCAAGAGATTGCTGCCTGCCTTTCGGTCGTCGGCATAAACCACATGTATATGTACACTTCCCGTCTTCACGCCTACGTTTCCACCGAACTGGGCGTGCACCTGCGGAATGAGAAGCCAAAAGAGAACGGGAGCGAGCCAACGTTGATACTGCATAGTTGCCTCCCCGAGACGGCCACGGAGAATGGCGTCTCATGAGCATCGGGCCAGGATTGCCGTTGGGCTTCGGCAAAAGCCCCTGATACCAATGGCGGATCGCAAGCTGAAAGTTGGCCGCAGTGGTCGACCCCCACAATCCGCCCAATGCCCGCGATTCTACACCCGTTTGGCTTTGTCGGCGTGGAGACTTTGTGAACAATTCCCGTTTGCAGTCCGGCCGTGTGTCGGCGGAGATCCTCTGCTGTTCACAAGCCGGTAATGGACGACTGCTAAAATTGACTCGTGAAGGGCCCCATTCGCCTCATCGCCATTGACATTGATGGCACGCTCGTGGACTCCAAGGTCGAGATCTCCCACGCCAACCTGAACGCGTTGCGCCGGGCACACGAAGCCGGAGTTGAGATCGTGCTGGGAACCGGGCGTAGGCACAAGTTCGCCCTGCCGGTCGCAGAGTCGCTGGGCTTTGACCTGTGGCTCATCAGCTCGAATGGTGCAGTGACCCGCTCGACGCGCGGCGAACTGTTTCATCAGGATCTTCTGCCGAAGGAGACGGCCATTAAGCTCTGCCAGCACATGCAGCAGTTCCGCAATCATACGGTGCTGACCTTCGACCGAGAAGGCATGGGCGGTATTGTCTGCGAGAACTACGAGCACCTCTTCGGTGTCATCCAGCGCTGGATGGAGAAGAACGCGCCTTACATCGAGTACATCAGCCCGATCGAGAAGGCATTGACGGAGGATCCTATCCAGGCGATGTTTTGCGGGCCGATTGAGCTGATGCAGCGTGCTCAAGAGCACCTTCTGGCCTGCTCCTTTACGGCAGATTTTACGTTGCTGCGTACGCAGTACGATGCGCGCAACCTTTGCATCCTCGACATTCTCAACGTCGGTTGCTCGAAAGGACACGCGCTGGAGCGGTGGGCCAACTACCGCGGCATCGATCGCTCCGAGGTCATGGCCATCGGCGACAACTACAACGACATCGAGATGTTGACCTTTGCCGGACATCCGGTGATCATGGGTAATGCTGCCGACGACCTGAAGCAGAATGGCTGGATGGTTACTCTGCACAACGATGAGAGCGGAGTTGCTGCGGCGATCGAGCAGGTCCTCGCCGCCAACACAGCAAGCGTGAATGCGTAGATTCTTACAACTCGGTCTGTTGGGCCTGTTGATCTCGTCGCAGTTGCACGCCGCTGAACTTGCGGACCTGCGTAACGGCTTCAGCATCCGTCACCAGCGGCATGAAACTGCCGGCGAGACCACGCGTCTGTATATGAACGCAGCTCCTGACAGCGGATATATCGACGTTCCCACCGCCGAGATCGAAGGCTTCGAGCCTGCGCCTCCTGATCCGCAAGAGGTCACTGCTCAACCACAAGAACCGCGGGACTTGAACTCGATCGTCAGCGCCGCCAGCATACGCAGTCAGGTGGACGCCGACTTTATTGCCAGCATCATCCGTGCTGAGAGCGGCAATAATCCGCGCGCGGTCTCGCCCAAGGGCGCGCAGGGACTGATGCAGCTTATGCCGCAGACTGCCAGTAAACTGGGCGTGAAAAACAGCTTCGATCCGGGGCAGAACGTGGATGGAGGTGTGCGCTATCTGCGAGAGCTGCTGCTGCTCTACGACAACGACATGATTAAAGCTCTGGCTGCCTACAATGCTGGACCCCAGCGGGTACAGCAATACAAGGGCTTGCCGCCTTACCACGAGACGCATGCCTACGTCACACGTGTCATCAAGGATTACAACCGAAAGAAGCTGGCTAAGCGGAAGAGCCAGCCGCAAGCGCAGGTTGGTCACGAATCTGCTGGCAAGGACGTGATCGCGCAAAGAACGGCTGGTTCCGTCCCGGACAGCGAATAACCGGTTTGACCCCAATCAGCCTCTCAGTTACCTTGACCTGTAGGCTTCGGGCTGCGGCGGCGCATGTCGTGGGCCGCTGACTTTCCTTCATGAATACCAAGCGCATTTTGGCCCTCGGCATTGTTCTGGTCGCGCTATGCCTGCTGATTTACCTGCAGGTACGCACCTGGAAGAACTTCGATTGGGAGGTTTTCTGGAGCCGCACTGACCACGTCAACCCGCTTGGTCTCGTCGCCGGAATTGTTTTCACCTACCTTGCGTACGTTCTGCGGGCGGTGCGCTGGCGCATCTTCCTGAAGCCGGTTTGCAAGACCACAACCGCGAGGCTGCTGGGACCGCAATTCATCGGTTTCTCAGCCCTGTCTCTGCTGGGACGCGCCGGAGAGATGGTCCGTCCTTACATCATCGCCAAGAAGGAACGTCTTACCTTTACCTCGCAGATCGCGGTCTGGGGCGTGGAGCGCATCTTCGACATGGGCGCCTTCGCGGTGTTGCTGGCCGTCAGCCTGCTTTCTCCTGACGTGCGCGCGCTGCCCTTCTACCACAACCTGGTAACCATACATGGGATTCAGGTTGATCTTGGCTTGCGCGACGCGGCCTTTGTACTGATGGCGTTCGTCGCCGCATTGGTCGTTGGATGCGTCGTTATACGTCGCTCCGGCGAGCGTGTGGGACAATTTTTGTATGACCTCGTTGCCAGCTTCGCCTCCAAAGTCGCCCATCACTTGCGCGAGAAGGTGCGTTCCTTTAGCGAAGGGTTGAAGACGATCCATGACGTCAGCTCGGCTGTGCAGTTGGTCGTTGTGTCGCTCGTGATGTGGGTGCTGACTGCTTTCTCCTACTACTACATCACCCACGCCTATCCGGGCGAGCTTCGCGGCTTAGGGATAGCGGACCAGGTGGTGCTGATGGGCTCGAGTATGGTGGGATCGATGCTGCAGTTGCCGGCTGTCGGCGGTGGCTCGCAACTGGCGACGATCAGCATGCTCCATTCCGGCTTCGGCATCGAGAAAGAACTCGCCGTGAGCTGCGGTATCCTGATCTGGGCAATCACGTTCATGTCCGTGATCCCCACCGGCCTTGCGCTGGCCCGCCGCGAGCACCTTTCCATCCGTGCCGTGGCTGAGGCTGAAGAGAAGGAAGCGGCGCTGGTGGAATAGTTGGAGTTCAGCGGTACCAATCACGGCTTATAATGCCCGAGTTGACCAATGTTGCAACCTTTCGGCTGCTCGCTGTTTATACTTCTGTGGGGAGCTACTCGGGTCCGATGAAATCCGCTCGCTGGGTTCTGATCGCCGCGCTGATAAGGAGTCCTTTCTGGTACACCAATCTGGCTCATTCGGCCGTTGCTGCCACTGTTCTAGCCGCCGCGGCCAGCAGCACAAGCGCCAACGTCACGATTAGCGGCAGCCCGAAGTGGGTTGACACCAACATGGACGTCAAGGCTGGCGACAAGTTACACATCACTGCCAAAGGCACAGTCAACATGGGCAAGGACACTGGCATTACTCCGGCGGGAGCCCAGCGCGGCTGGGTAGACACATTGCGCCCGCTGATGGTGCCTAGCGCAGGACGCGGCGCGTTGGTTGGCCGCGTCGGGAACAGCGATGCGGCAACTCCCTTCGTTGTCGGCGGCGATGGTACCGTGACAGTTCCCGTAGCTGGACGTTTGTATCTTGGCATCAACCAGGATCCGACAGAAGCGCCCACTGGCAGTTACGCAGTTCACATCGACCGCACAATCGGGAGTGGCGCCGCCGTCACCAAGAGCAACTACGACTTCAAGCCTCTGTTTGCCCAGTTGGACGCAAAGCTTCCTTACCGCGTGAGCGACAAACCGGAAGGCGGCAATCCCGGAGATCTGGTCAACTTCGTGATCGTTGGCTCGCAGGAACAAGTGACCAACGCGTTGAAGACTGCGGGCTGGCTTCAAGCCGACAAGAACAACAAGGACGCGGTCGTCAGCGCGCTTGTGGCCACCTTGCAGAAGAACTCCTACATGACCGTGCCGATGAGCATTCTGTACCTTTTCGGCCGCCCGCAAGACTTCGGTTACGAGCGCACCGATCCCGTGCTGGTCGCAGCGCAACGACATCATTTCCGCATCTGGAATGGGCCCATGAGCACGCCGCAGCAGACCATCTGGGTTGGCGCTGGAACGCACGACATCGGCATCGAGAAAGATCAGCGCTCCGCCAATGCGATTACCCACAAGATCGATCAGGACGTAGACAACGAGCGCGACTTCATCGGCGCGACCTTGACGCAAGCAGGACAGGTCCAGGCGATGGAATACATGACGCGCTCGCACCCGATCACATCGACGAAAACCGCAACTGGCGGCGAGATTAAATCCGATGGCCGCGTTTTGGTCATCATCCTGAAACCCGCGCAGAAATAGCAGTCAGTTTGCCGATTGTAGGTGGCCCAAATTTCTTGCCGCTTTCTACTACCTGAACAGCATTGAAACCTCTGGAGGTTTGGAACTTCCCGGGTGCTGCCACTTTACCCGGTTTCGTCAACCCTGGATAAGATAACCGATATACGTCCCGAGCGATTCGTCTAAATCAATAACATAGACTCTTAGGAAGTTAAGCTGCCTGTTAGAAGGTTTCGGGGTTTGTCTAGCCCGCTTTATTCGTGAAGGCGCTGAGCGTGGTGTTTAGGCCGACGAGATTGCGTGGAAGACGATCGTGGCGGCGTGATGTTGGGTGGGTGGTGGTGCTGGCGAACTTGAGGTTGTGCAGAAGTGGGCGCGGCGGTGGTTTTCGGGCAAAGTTTTCCCTGGTTGGTGCGAGTGGGAAGGATGTT
>Ga0209040_10000999_pt1 | contig 22127 bp, 20 predicted proteins | sample BogFormECP12_OM3_FD_188240 | JGI IMG/M metagenome (GOLD analysis project Ga0209040, IMG submission 188240) | Bog forest soil microbial communities from Calvert Island, British Columbia, Canada - ECP12_OM3 (SPAdes) (version 2) | ecosystem: Environmental > Aquatic > Freshwater > Wetlands > Bog ... | reverse complement strand
GACCTCGGCCATCAACCCACCGGGTGATCAGTTCAACTACGGGAGCGCGCCGGCGGTCACCGGTGTCAGCCCGGCCTCGGGGCCGACCACCGGCGGCACGGTGGTCACCATCACCGGGACCGGCTTCACCGGGGTGAGCGGAGTGACCTTCGGCACCCAGGCAGCCGCCGCCTTCACCGTGAACTCGGCCACCTCGATCACCGCCACCACCCCGTCCGCGCCGGCCGGCACGGTCGACGTGACGGTCACGGCGGGCGGTCTGACCTCGGCCATCAACCCACGGGGCGACCGGTTCGCCTACGGGGCGCCGATCGTCTCTGGCCTCAGCCCGGCCTCGGGGCCGACCGCTGGCGGCACGGTGGTCACCATCGACGGCACTGGCTTGACCGGGGCGACCGGGGTGACCTTCGGCACCCAGGCAGCCGCCGCCTTCACCGTGAACTCGGCCACCTCGATCACCGCAACCAGCCCGCCGTCCGTCCTCCCACCGGGGTCGGTGGGTACCGGCCAGCTCAACGGTGCCGGCCCGGCGTTGGTCAGTGTGACGTTCAACGGTGGCCTGACAAGTCGGCCGCTCGGGATCGGACTGGCGACCTTCGAGTACGTCGACCAGAGCGTCCCGGCGGTGACCGGTGTCGGGCCGACCGGTGGCCCGGCGGCCGGGGGCAACACCGTCGACATCTTCGGGAACGGCTTCACCGGCGCGACCGGGGTGACGTTCGGGGGAGTCGCCGCCCCGTTCACCGTGCTCAGCACCCTGCACATCCGGGCAGTCGCGCCCGCCTCGACCGGGGTCGTCTGCACCGCTGGGAGCAGCGCCGCCTCGGGGGCGTGCCAGGCCCAGGTCCAGGTGGCCAACGGCAACGGGTCGAGTGCCACCGCCGTCCTCCTCCCGCCGGCCAGCGGTTCTCTTTCGTACAACCAGACGGGGGTCATCCCACCACCGCCCGGGTGTGGGTGTGAGACCGCCCCGGCGGCCACCGAGTACGACTACGCCGCCACTCCGTCGGTCTCCTCGGTGTCGCCGGCCTACGGGAACGCAGACGGCGGCACGCCGGGTACGACGATCACGATCATCGGTTCCGGCTTCAACGTGCTCACCTTCGGCTGGGTCAACCTCGGTGACCCGGCCCTCTTCTCGTCCATGGACACCAACCTGGTCTCGATCTCGGCCGACGGCACCCGGTTGCAGGTGGTGGCCAACCCGGATCCCTACGGCGTCGGCTCCGAGGCCGACCCGGCCGCCGTGACCGTCCAGACCCTCGGCGGTCTCAGCGGGTCGAGCCCATGGGCGTACGCCGCCCTCCCGTCGGTGACGAGCGTCAGTCCCGGATCGGCGCCGACGGCGGGCGGGCAGGTCCTCACCGTCACCGGCACCGGCTTCCTCGGTGCCACCTCGGTCATCTTCGTCCCCCGCGGGGGCGGGAGCTCAACCGCGACCCCGAACATCACCGTGGTCGACGACAGCACGGTGACGGTGCAGAGCCCGGGCGCGGCGCCCGGTACCTACGACGTCGAAGTGTGCACGCCCACCGGGTGCAGCCCTCCCGGGGGGTCGTCGGCCCTCACGTTGACCAGCCCGGCTCCGGCCCCGTCGACCGCATCGTCCTACTCGATGGCCGGGGCCGACGGGGCCGTCTTCACCTTCGGTGGGGCCCCCTTTCTCGGATCGATGGGCGGCACCAGGCTCAACAACCCGGTGGTCGGCATGGCCAGAACCCCCGACGGCCTGGGCTACTGGCTGGTGGCGAGCGACGGCGGCCTCTTCGCCTTCGGCGACGCCGCCTTCTTCGGCTCCACCGGGGCCATGATCCTCAACAAGCCGATCGTCGGGATGGCCTCCACCCCCGACGGCCGGGGCTACTGGCTGGTGGCCTCCGACGGCGGCCTCTTCGCCTTCGGCGACGCCGGCTTCTTCGGTTCCACCGGGGCCATGATCCTCAACAAGCCGGTGGTCGGCATGGCCAGAACCCCCGACGGCCGGGGCTATTGGCTGGTGGCGAGCGACGGCGGCCTCTTCGCCTTCGGCGACGCCGCCTTCTTCGGCTCCACCGGGGCCATGACCCTCAACAAGCCGATCGTCGGCATGTCGGCCGAACCCGGGGGCGCCGGCTACTGGCTGGTGGCCTCCGACGGCGGCATCTTCGCCTTCGGCGACGCCGGTTTCTTCGGCTCCACCGGGGCCATCACCCTCAACAAGCCGATCGTCGCCATGGCGTCGACCCCTGACGGCGCCGGCTACTGGCTGGTGGCATCCGACGGTGGGGTGTTCAACTTCGGGGACGCCGGGTTCTTCGGCTCGACCGGGGCCCTGGCGCTCGCCGCCCCGATCGTCGCGGTCACCTCGCCCTGACGGGCCGCCATTCGCCCCGAGGCATGGCACCTGCCTGGGAATTCGGCCGAAGTTACCCAAGCGTCACTTCTCGGTCAGAATGGAGCCGTGACTCCGTTCGCGCCCGAGAAAGTCAGGATCCATGGCCATGAGGTCAGCTTCCGGCGGGGCGGGAGCGGGCCGGTGTTGCTGTTGGTGCACGGCATCGCCGGCAGTTCGCGCACGTGGCGGGAGATCATGCCGTTGCTGGCCTCGCGGTACACGGTGATCGCGCCCGACCTCATCGGGCACGGCGATTCGGCCAAGCCGGTCGGCGACTACTCGCTGGGGGCTCATGCCAGCGGTCTGCGGGACTTTCTGGCCCTGCTCGGCGTGGGGCGGGCCACCATCGTCGGGCAGTCCTTCGGCGGCGGCGTGGCCATGCAGCTCGCCTACCAGCATCCCGAGCTCTGCGAGCGTCTCGTGCTGGTCGACAGTGGCGGCCTCGGCCGTGAGGTCAGCTGGCTGCTCCGCCTCTTGACGGTGCCAGGTGCCGAGTTCGTGATGCCGGTGATCTTCCCCGGTTTCGTCCGGGAGAGCGGGAATGCGGTCGCCCGGTTCCTCTTCGACCGGGGGGTGCGGTCAGCGCGGGCGGCCGAGATGTGGCGCGCCTACTCGTCACTGACCGAGGCTGCGAATCGCAAGGCGTTCATCCGCACCATGCGGTCGGTGATCGATCCCGGCGGTCAGACGGTGAGCGCTATGGACCGGCTTTACCTGGCGAGCCACATGCCCACCCTCATCGTCTGGGGTGACCGGGACGAGATCATCCCGGTCAGCCACGCCTACGCCGCCCACGAGGCGATCCCGGGCAGCCGCCTCGAGGTGATGGAGGGGGTCGGGCACTTCCCCCACGTCGAGCAGCCGCTCGCCTTCACCCGGATCCTCATCGACTTCATGGAGACGACCGAGCCCAGTCCCTTCAAGCCCGACGAGCTTCGCGAGCTGCTCCGCCATCATCAGGCGGGCAGCTCCGAGCCCGGTCCACCGGCGTCACGGGGCCGGCGGACGCCGCCGAACCGGCCGGCCGACCCATCTCCGGACCCTCGCCAAGAGATCGCGTAATCGCACCATCGGTGGCAGCGGCCGGGACTGGCGTCCCGGGTCAGTGCGAGACCGGCACGTTCGAGAATCCGGCCACGTTGGCCATCTGGACCCTTCGCAGGCCCGAGTCGTCGATCTCGAAGCGGGGGAAGCGGGCCGCCCACTCCTCGAGGGCCACCCGGCTCTCGAGACGGGCCAGGGCGGCCCCGAGGCAGGTGTGGATGCCGTGGCCGAAACCGAGGGCAAGTCCCGGGGGGCGGTCGATGTCGAAGCGGTCGGGATCCTCGAACTCCCGCTCGTCCCGGGTGGCCGAGCCGGTCAGCAGCAGCACCGGCTGGCCGGCCGGGATGGTGACCCCGCTGAAGGTGCGCTCCCGGTTGGAGTATCGGCCCTGGTATTGGGTGGGCGCCCAGTAGCGCAGGACCTCCTCGACCGCCGAGGACACCTTGTCGGGACCGCCGAGCAGCTTGGCCCACTCGCCGGGATTGCGGGCGAAGAGCACCACGGCGTTGGCCATGAGCTTGGTGACCGTCTCGGCCCCGGCCCCGGCCAGCAGGGTGGCGAACCCGGTGATCTCGATGTCGTCGAGCGCGGTCGTCTCGCCGTCGTCGCGCAGCACCTCGGCCGCACACAGGGCGCCGAGCATGTCGTCCGCCGGTTTTGCCCGCTTCTCGACCACCAGCTGGTAGAGGTAGGTCGAGAACTGCAGCATCGCCTGCATGGCCTGTTCGCTGTAGTGGGTCGCCCCGACCTCACGGGTAAGGAACTCGTCGGCCCAGTGTCGGATCTGCTGGCGGTCGTTCGCCGGGATCCCGAGCATCCTCGAGATCACCTCCACCGGGAAGGGTCCGGCGAAGTCGCTCACGGCGTCGAACGACCGACGGGGGGCCAGGTCGTTGAGGAACCCGGTGATGACCTCCCGGACCATGGGCTCGAGCTCGGCGATCGCCCGAGGGGAGAAGACCTTGCTCACCAGCAGGCGCATGCGGTGGTGCTCGGGCGGGTCCATCATGATCATCGACGGGGGCACCGGTTCGTCACTGGTCAGCATCACCAGGTCCAGACCGTGGGTGCTCGTGTAGGTCTCCCAGTCCCGGTGGGCCAGCACGACGTCCTCGTAGCGCGAGAGGGCCCAGAACCCGTAGTGCTCGTTGTGGTACACCGGAGCCTCGGCCCGCAGGCGGCGGTACACCGGGTACGGGTCGTTGAAGAAGGTGGGCGAGAACGGGTCGAATTCGACCGGTGCCTCGTCCGCGGTGACGCCGGGATCGCGCTGCACGCCCAGATCCTAACGAGGCACGATCATCGACGGGTTGGGCCGCCGTGGGCGGCGATGATGGCCCACCGACCGAGCACCCATCCGAGGAGAACGACGGACGACCCGCCGCCCCACGGACCGGTCCTGGGGCCCGGCGCCGTCAGCCGGCTGCAGCGGCCGCCGCCCGCTTCGTCAGGACCGGTGGCACCACGGTGCAGCCCACGCAGGGCGGCTTCCCGCTGAAGTAGGCGGGGAGGGTCGGCGAATCGCTGGGGTTCGTCGGCAGGAGGACGGGCGGGCGCGGGGCCTGGCTGAAGTCGAAGTCGTGCACCAGGTTGCCCAGGATCGGCACCGTCTCTCGCACCGTCGGCCGGGGTCGGGTCGGCCGTCGGTCCTCGGGTTGAGCCGGGCCCCGCCCAAGAAGTCGTCCTCGATGAATTTGAGGTAGACGTCGTGGCTGAGCGTCTGGTGGTCGATGGACCCGGTCTTGGCGTAGGGGGAGATGACGATGGAGGGGACCCTGAACCCGTAGCCGTTGGCGTCGACCGTCGGCGGGACCACGTTGTCGTAGAAGCCGCCCCAGTCGTCCCAGGACAAGAAGATGGCGGTCGAGTCCCAGTCCGGGCTCTTCATCGCCGCGTTGATGATGGCGGTCACGTAGGCTTGGCCCCGGTGCACGCTGGCCAGCGGGTGCTCACTGTCGACGTTCGACGGGGTGAGGCCGAGGGGGCCGAGCTGCAGGCGGCGAGCAGCCCGGCCAGCGCTGCCACCGTCAGGGTGGGGCCCACCGGCCGGCCCCGGGACCGCCGCCGGCCGGTGTCCGGCCCGTGCGCCCGCATGCCAGAAGTGTGCCCGGGCGCCGTCCCGCGATGTGTGGTCGGGTCGTTAGGAGAATGTGAAACGGCGTACCGGTCCTGGGCCCGGTCCTGACGGTCCGGGGACCCTACAACCGGGTGTGGCCGCGAGGCGGTGGCCCTGTGTGAGCCAAGGGTGACCCGCGTGACCCGTGCTGGCACGGCAAGGCGCGGATCTACTGACCCGTGCACCGGGCAGGTCCGGGCAACGCACCGTACAGTGGTGCCGTCCACCGCGAGAGGGAGCGCCGACCGATGCCCAGTGCGACGACCGCCGACGGGATCCGCATCGAGTACGAGACGATGGGGGACCCGGGCGATCCCTGCTTGCTGCTGGTGATGGGACTCGGAGGACAGCTCATCGCCTGGGACACCGAGCTTTGCGAGCGCTTCGCCGACCGAGGCTTCTTCGTCATCCGCTACGACAACCGCGACGTGGGCCTGTCGATGGACTTCGAGGGCTCGCCGGCCCCGGACCTCGCCGCCCTGCTCGGAGGGGACGGGTCGAGTGCACCGTACCTGCTAGCCGACATGGCCGACGACGCGGTAGGGCTCCTCGACTCGCTTCGCATCGCGGCTGCCCACGTCGTGGGGGTGTCGATGGGCGGCATGATCGTCCAACAGCTGGTGATCGACCACCCCGAGCGGGTCCTGAGTCTGTGCTCGATCATGTCGACCACCGGGGACCCGTCGGTCGGCCAGCCGAGCGATGAGGCGCTGACCGTCCTGCTGGAGCCGCCACCGCCCGACCGGGCCGGCTACCTGGACCATGAGGTGGCGGTCTGGCGGGTGATCTCCTCGCCCGGATACCCCTTCGACGAGCAGCGGATCCGCGACCGGGGCGGCGCCTCCTACGACCGCCGGTTCCTGCCCGCGGGGGTGGGCCGCCAGCTGGCGGCCATCATCGCCTCGCCGGACCGGACCGAGCGGCTGGGCCGGGTGAAGGTGCCGACCCTGGTGATCCACGGCGACGGCGATGTGCTGGTGAACCAGAGCGGCGGCCGGGCCACCACCGCCGCCATTCCGGGAGCCCAGCTGCTGATCATGCCCGGCATGGGTCACGACCTGCTGCCAGTCGTCTGGGACACGATCGTCGACGCGGTCGTGAAGAACACCGCCCACTGACCGACCGAAGGCGCGATCGCAGCACATGGGCCCGCCCCGGTGACGGCCGACGGCGCCACGGCGGCCCGGGCCCGTTCGTTCGGGGAGGTGGCCGCCGCCTACGACCGTTTCCGCCCCGCACCGCCAGACGAGGCCGTGGCGTGGGTGCTGTCCGAGCCCTGCCGGACGGCCCTCGACCTCGGGGCCGGCACCGGCGCGCTTACCCGACGACTGCTCGAGCGGGCCACCCGGGTGCTGGCCGTCGAGCCCGACCCGAGGATGCTCGGAATGCTCGTTGCCCGGTCTCCCACGGTGGGCGCGCTGGCGGCGACGGCGGAGCAGCTCCCGCTGGCGTCGTCGACCGTCGACGCGGTCACCGTCTCGTCGGCCTGGCACTGGATGGACGCCGGCCGAGCCATCGCCGAGATCGGCCGGATTCTGCGTCCCGGCGGTGTGCTCGGCGTGGTGTGGAACGGCGTTGACCGTTCGGTCGATTGGGTGGCGGCGTTGTTGGGCCCCCGGGACCCTTCTCCGGGCGACCGGGAGGCGGCCGGCGCCCGCCACCGCTTCGTCATGCCTCCGGGCTCGGCCTTCGGCCCCCCCGACACCGCCGTGTTCACCTGGTCGCTGCCCATGACCGCCGACGAGGTGGTCGGATTGGCCGGCACCTACAGCTCGGTGATCACGCTGCCCCGCGGACCAAGGACGGCCGAGCTGGACCGGATCAGGGCCCGGCTGGCCGCCGACCCCTCCTTCGGGGCCTGCGGCGTGATCGAGATCCCCCTGATCTGCCGGTGCTGGCGGGCCGTCCGGCACTGAACCGGCGGTGTCGACGACGCCGGCCGGGCGATCGGTAGTGGGTCATCACATCAGTTTGGCTCAGACGTCATCAAAGAACGCAAGCAGGTATCCGGGAAACGTTGACGGTAAGACCTGAATCAGACGGCCTGATATATCAAGACTCCCGAAGAGGTTCTGAATTGCCTGCGCCTGTTCGTCTACATTCATCGCCCCGGTTGCAACCGGGACAGCTCTGACCGCTATAGCCATTCGATCTCTCCTTCTTCGCCATCTGGTCCGTAGATCTTGTTGCACTCAGCACAGACCAGGCGTGGGGTCGGGAACTGTCCGACCAGTTCTGGGCTGGGCCTGAGCGGATGCCCTAGCGGGCACTGGGGCACGGTGGTGTCCATGTGCCCCAGTTCGCTCGTCGAGTGTGCCATGGGGGAGCATCCACCGCCATGGCGTGGGGAAGGCCGATCAAGTCTGGTCGGTCTGGGAGATCGCCGGTCTGCTCGACAGGGGCTGACAGGGGCTCGTGCGGAGCCTGGCCTGTTCTCTCCGCAGGTGCCCATGACCCTGGGCTCGGTGAGCTTTCGCCTATGGACCCCGATTGGGAGCTGCCCTTCCCCGTCCATCAGCGGCACTGATCTTACGGTGGGCCGTACTCCCGTGCCTCCCACCGGATTCAAACTGGCCCACTGCCGCGCGATCAGCCGAGCGGTCGGGCGGTGGCCGACGCCGCCATCACCTCACGATCCTCCGCGCCGGCGTCGGTCAGTCGGACCCGCAGGTGGACGGCGGCCGTCGGGTCGCCCCCGAACCGCGAGACCACCTCGGCCCGTGCCTCGATGGGACCGACCCGGCCCGGGGCGAGGAAGTGCAGCCCGAGGCCGTCGACCACGCAGGGGCGACCGAGCGCGTCGGACGCCGCCGACTCGGCCGCCAGCTCGGCCAGCAGGGCGGTGATGCCGCCACTGAGGACCTGCCAGCTGTTGCGGATGTTGTCGCTGAGATGGAGGAAAAGGCCGCCTCCGGGCAGCGGCCGGGGCCGGACCAGGTCCTCGAGCGATCGGATGGCCCGGACGGTGTCGGCGTCGACCGCCTGGCGGGTGATGGCGCTGCCGAGCTTGGTGCCCGGCTGGCGGCTCAGCAGGGTGAGCGTCGCCGTCGCCGTGGCCAGCGGGCCCGGCCGGTCGCCGCGGCCGGCGCCCCCCGCCTCGTCGTCGACGATCACTTCAAAGACCCCGCCGGTCCGGCGGCGCTTGAGGAGGCGGCCCGTCGCCACCGCGACCGCACCGGCTGCCGGCCGGAAGGGTCCGTGGATTGCCAGCTCGGAGGTGCCCATCCACGCCATGTCGAAGGCGCCCAGGGCGGCATAGCCGGCGACGCAGTCGGCGAGGGTGGTGAGGGCGCCGACCCGAACGAGGCCCGGAGCACGGCAGAGGGCGGGAACGACCGGGAGCCGCCCTGTGGTGATCCCGTCGACGGTCTCGAACTCGAGGCGCATCTGGGCGATGTAGGAGCTCAACGGGAGGGGTTCCGCTGGGGCTGCCTCGGTCCCGGTGCCGGCCATCGACAGCTCCTGGTCAGGCGGCCTGCTGGGCTTGGGTGACCCACGTCTCGTACATCGCGGCGTAAAGGCCGCCCTTGGCCACCAGCTCGGCGTGGGGGCCGATCTCCTGCACCCGGCCCTCGTCGATGACGACGATCCGATCGGCCCGCATCGCCGTCGAGAGCCGGTGGGCGATGAGCACCGCGCTGCGACCCCGCAGGAGGGCGTCGAGGGCCGCCTCCACCTTGGTCTCGGACTGGAGGTCGAGGTTGGAGGTCGCCTCGTCGAGCACGAGCACCCTGGGGTGGGCCAGGAAGGCGCGGGCCAGCGCGATCAGCTGGCGCTCACCCGACGACAGGGACTGTCCACGCTCGTGGACGACGGTGTCCACGCCGTGGGGGAGGCCGTCGATGAGCTCGGCCAGCCCCACGGTGGCGATGGCTTCGGCCACCTCCTCGTCAGAGGCACTGGGGCGGGCGAAGGCGATGTTGTCCCGGATGGTGCCGGCGAAGAGGAAGGGCTCCTGGGGAACCACGCCGAGCTGGCTGCGCAGGGAGTGGATGGTCACCTCGCGCAGGTCGTGACCGTCGATCCGGACCGACCCCGATGTCGGGTCGTAGAAGCGGGTGATGAGCTTGGCCAGGGTGGACTTGCCGGCCCCGGTCGGGCCCACGAAGGCCACCGTCTCCCCCGGGGCGATACGCAGGTCGATGTCGTGCACCACCGGCGTGGCCGGGTCATAGCCGAACGAGACGCCGTCGAAGGTGATGGCGCCCTCGATCGGTGGCAGCTCTACGGCGTCCGGCGACTCGGTCACCGTGGGGTCGGTATCGAAGAGGGTCCGGAGCTTCAGGATGGAGGACTGACCCTGCTGATAGGTGTTGTACTGCTGGACCAGGAGCTGGATGGGCCCGAAGAAGCGGTTGAGGTAGAGGAAGAAGCCGACCAGGGTGCCGGCCAGCATCTGGTGGTGCAGGACCATGTACCCACCCACTGCCAGAAGCACCACCTGGCTGATGACCCCCAGGAACTGGGTGCCCGGTCCGTAGATCGCGTTGATGTTCCCGGTGTAGTTGTTGGCGTCCCGGTATTCGCCAACGACATTGCGGTGGTGGATCACGTTGTGGCGCTGGCGGTTGTGGGCGGTGACGACGCGGACCCCGTGGAGGCTCTCGTCGAGGTCGGCCAGCACGAACGCGATGCCGTCGCGCACCCGGTCGTACCCCCGCTGAGAGGCCTTTCGGAACCACAGGGACGCCCCGCCGAGGGTGGGCACCACCAGGGCCAGGGTGATGAGGGCCAGCTCCACGTTCCAGGTGAAGAGCACCACAACGATGACGATCATGGTGAGGATCTGGGTGGCGAACTGCCACAGGCCGTCCTGCAGGAGCTGCTGGAGGTTCTCGATGTCGCTCGTCATGCGGGTCATGATCACTCCCGCCTTCTCGTCGGTGTAGTAGTCGAGCGAGAGGCGCTGCAGGTGGGCGAAGACCTTCACCCGCAGGTCGTTCATGACCCAGGCGGCGATCCGGCCGGTGACCTTGGCCTGCCAGCGCTGGGCAACCGCGGTCAGGCCGACCGAGGCCACGTAGGCGATCGATGCGCCCACCACCACTGCGAAGTTGTGGTGGTGCGGGTACATGCCGTTGTTGATGGCGTAGGCCGTGAGGAAGGGCCCCGCCTGCATGGCCACGCTGACCGTCACCACGAGCAGGCCGGCCAGAGCCAGCATGCCTGGGTACTCGGCTAGCAGGCGCCAGATGCTCAGCCGGTGAACGTCCACCTGGCGCTGGTGGGAGTGCTTGAGCTCCGGTTCGGGGTGCTTGGTCTCCTCGGCCAACAGCGCGTCGACCCCCTGCTGGAGCTCGGATGGGATGCCCCCGAAGGGGAGCCCGGCGATGGCCTGCCCCGGGGGCCCCCCGCCACCGATGGGGGGACCGCCGCCGGCCCCGAACCCGCCACCCCAGGCCATCAGCGCTGCCTCCCGTTGAGCGCGGCGGGCGCTTCGGGCTCGGCCCGGGCCAGCCGGGCCTCGGTCTCCTCGGCCTGGGCCAGCACCTCGGCGTAGAGGGGGGTGCCGGCCAGCAGCTCCTCGTGGGTGCCGTCGGCCACGATGTGGCCGTCGTCGAGCAGGACCACCCGGTCGGCCAGGCTGATGGTCGAGAGGCGGTGGGCGATGATGAGGGTGGTGCGGCCTTCCATGAGTCGGCGCAGCGACTCGTGGATCTCGAGCTCCACGTGGACGTCGATGGCGCTGGTGGCGTCGTCGAGGACCAGGATGGGTGGGTTGACGAGGAGCGTGCGGGCGATGGCGATCCGCTGGCGCTGGCCGCCCGACAGCGTGTAGCCCCGCTCGCCGACCACCGTGTCGTAGCCCTCGGGCAGCTGGCCGATGAATTCGGCCGCCCCGGCCGCCTCGGCGGCGGCGAGCACCTCGGGCATGGGGGCGTCCATCCTGCCGTAGGCGATGTTGTCCCGGATCGACACGGAGAACAGGAACGGCTCGTCGAGGACGATGCCGATGTGGGACCGCAGGCTGGTCATGGTCAGGCCCCTCACGTCGTGCCCGTCCACCAGCACCCGCCCCCCGGTGGCGTCGTAGAAGCGGGCCAGCAGGCGGGCCACCGTCGACTTGCCGGTGCCGGTTCGCCCCACCATGGCCACGGTCTCGCCCGGGCGCAGGTGCAGGTTCAGGCCGTGGAGGATGAGCGGGTTGTCGGAGCCCTGGCCCCCGTAGCGGAAGTCCACGTCCTCAAAGAGGACGTCCCCCTCGCACGTGACCAGGTCCACCGCCCCGGGGCGGTCGACCAGGGTGGGTTGCTCGTCGAGGATCTCGTAGATGCGTGCCGCCGAGGCCGCGGCCCGCTGGCCCATCATGATGATCATGCCCAGCATCATGAAGGGGACCTGCATCATGAGCAGATAGGCGTTGAAGGCCAAAATGTTGCCGTACTGGAAGTGGCCGTAGATGACCATGTAGCCGCCGAAGAGGAGCACCAGGGCCAGGCCCAGCTGGGGGATGTTCTGGATCAGGGGCCCCCACCTCGCCCGCAGGTCGGCGTCCTTGACGTAGGCCCACTCGACCTTCTTCGCCGCCTTGGCCAGGGTGCGCAGCTGTTGCTCCTCCGCGGCGAAGGACTTGACCACACGGACCCCGTTGATATTCTCGTCGACGATGGTGGCCACGTCGGCCAGCCGGGCCTGGATCAGCCAGCTCACCGGGAACATGGTCTTGCGCATCTTGAGGCCCACCAGGTACACCAGGGGCATGGTGGCCATGGCCACGAACGCCAGCACGACGCTGATGGAGAGCATGTAGCCGAAAGCCACCACGGCGATTCCGCACTGCACCAGGATCATCGGGGCGAAGGTCATGTACATCTGGACCGAGCGGATGTCGGAGTTGGCCCGCGAGATGAGCTGGCCGGACTGCACCCGGTCGTAGAAGCTGAACGACATCCTGGTCAGGTGCTCGTAGATGATGTTGCGAAGGTCGAACTCGATGGCGTACGCCGTCCTGAACAGGAACAGGCGGGAGACGTACCCCACCACGACCCCGGCCACCCCGAGGACCAGGACCCAGTACACGTAGTACTGCAGCGGGACCGTGTGGGCCTCGAGGGAGTTGTCGATCGCCTTGCTCAGGAGGAGGGGTATCTGCACCTGGAACACCAGGCCTACGAAGGCCAGGACCAGCGAGGTGATGAAGATGCCCCGGTGGGCCCTCATGATCGGGAGCGCCCGCCTCAGCCAGCTCTTGGTGGTGTCCGGGTCGATGGTGGCGGGCGGCGCGGCGTAGCGCGGGCGCTCCCCGACCGGCACAAACGGCGAGCCGTCCTCGGGGACCTCCGGGGAGCTGTCGTGGTTGCCCGAGCGGTGGGCGAGGATCGTCATCGGGCGACCACCGCGGCGTGATGGGCCCGGAAGGCCTGCTGCCAGATCGCCAGATCCTCGAGGGCCCGGGCGGCCAGAGCAGGGTCGGCGAGGCTGGCGGCGATCGCCCCCAACCGGGCGTCGACCGCGCCGTCGGCGTCGCTCAGAACCCGGCGCCCCTCGGGGGTGAGCACGTGGGAGACCCGTCGCCGGTCGTCCTGGACCGCCCGCCGGTCGACCAGCCCCCGGGCGACCAGCCCGTCGACCACCGCGGTGACGCTCGGTGGGCGGACGGCCAGTCGGTCGGCCAGGGCCGACGAGACCGCCGGGCCGGCGTCGAGGAGGCCGAGCACCCGGTACTGGGGCAGGGAGAGGTCGACCGACGCCAGGCCCAGCTCGACCTGCTTGGCCAGCCAGGCCGCCGTCCGGGCGATCTGGACCGGCCGGGAGCCCTCATTCGCTTCGGGAGTCACACTATTAGAGTATCGAATGACAATCGGCGCTCGGACGGGTCGGGGGGCGCCCGGACGCCGGCCCCCGCCGTGTCCCGAGGAGGCGCCGGCCCGGTCCCTCCGCCGGGCGTCCGGTCGGCCCGAAAGCGTCGTCGAGCTGGGAATTGTCTACCGGGTGAGGATCACGACGCCGGCGTTGGCGCCACGCCCCACCGTGTGGGCCAGGCCCACCTTGGCCCCGGCGACCTGGCGCCCGCCGGCCTCGCCACGCAGCTGGCGCACCAGTTCGACCACCTGGCCTAGGGCGGAGGCACCGAGGGGCTCTCCCTTGGAGAGCAGGCCGCCGCTCGGGTTGACCGGGAGCCGCCCCCCCAAAGAGGTGGCGCCGGAATCGAGCAGCTCGGCGGCGGCGCCCGGGGGGCAGAGACCGAGCTCCTCGTAGCTCAACAGCTCGCGTGCCGCGTCGGTGTCCTGGCACTCCACCACGTCGAGATCGCCCGGGCCCACGCCGGCCCGAGCGAACGCGTCGTCGGCGGCCAGGCTCGACGCCGCCGGAACCGAGTCGTCCGTCGAACCGGCGAGCGGGGTCGACTCGCTCAGGACCGGGCCCGGGAGGTGGGAGCGCAGCACCGCCGCCGCCATTCGGACCGGGCCTGCACCGGAGGGTTCCGCCCGGCGCAGGACCACCGCGGCCGCCCCCTCGTTGGGCGTGCAGAGCATGAAGAGGTGCAACGGCTCGCACACCACCCTGGACTCGAGCACTTCCGCCGGGCCGACCTCGGTCCGGAACATGGCATCGGGGTTCTGGGCGCCGTGGCGCCGGTTCTTCACGACGACCCGTGCCAGGTGGTCCTTAGTCACCCCGGAGGTCTGCATCAGGCGCTGGGCGCGGAGGGCGAAGTAGGCCGGGGTGGCCGCCAGGCCCGCCTCCTCCTGCCACGTCTCGAAGAACGACGACCGGATGATGCCCTTGGGCATCTTCTCGATGCCGAAGACGAGGACCGTGTCGTACTGGCCCGCCGCGATGGCCCCCGCCGCCAGCATCAGGGCAGCACTGCCGCTCGCACAACCCGCCTCCACGTCGACGATGGGCATGCCGGTCATCCCGAGGGAGCCCAGCACCTTGTGGCCCGACGCCACCCCGGCGTAGGCGGTCCCGCAGAATGCCGCCTGGAAGCCGCCCCGGCCGACCCCCGCCTCGGCCAGGGCAGCCTGCACGGCGACGACCCCCATGTCGGTGACGGTGGTACCGGGGAACCGGCCGAAGGGGTGCAACCCGATCCCGGCGATCTCGACCGCGCTCACGGCCCTCCGACCTCGCCGGTGGGGTCGCCCCGGTCCGGGCCGAAGGCGTAGGTCACAACGTCGTTCCCCTCGTCGTCGGTGTGGAGGGGCACGATCGCCAGCCGCATCGGCTGGCCGGCCGACAGCCGGGCGGGGTCGGCCTCGGTCAGGCGGGCCACCACCCGCAGGCCTTCGGGCAGCTCGACCACGCCGAACCCGAACGGTGTCGTGCCCCGGTAGCCCGGGGGCGGCGCGTTGACCGACGTCCAGGCCCAGAGGGTGCCGGTGGGTGAGAGCTCGACCAGGTGTGCCCCCCCGGCGGCGCAATAGGGGCAGGTCGGGCGCATCGGGAAGTGGGGGAGACCGCAGGCCGGACACCGCCCACCGACCAGGCGCGGTGGGTCGGCCGTAAAGAGCCCCTCTCGTACCGGCACGACCCCGCTCACCGGCTGGAGCGTACCGGGGGGCGGTCGCCGGCGGGCCGCCCCTCCGGCCGGTCGCCGAACGGTACGCTCAGCGCGGGAAGGCGGGCTCGCCGATCCGGCGGACGCTCACTCCGGCTAGGGCGTCGCGGATGAAGGCGGACACCTCGTCGATCATGGACTCGATCTCGATGTCGATCAGGCCCGAGATCCAGTCGACCACCAGCTCGTAGATCCCTCCTACGACGGCCAGCGCGACCAGATCGTAGGTGCCGGCCCCGAGCTTGGGGTTGTCGACCTTGACCGTCGCCTGGTTGGAGATGACCATGGCGAACTGGTGCAGCACCTCCCGTCGCCGGAGCTCGAGCGCCGGGCTGACGCCCACGGCCTCGATGCAGAAGATCCGGGCAACCCTCGGGTCGTCGAGCATGCAGCGCAAGAGGGTGCTCACCCCCTTCTTGATCAGAGTGTCCACCTCCTCGCCTCTCGCCGATTCGATCTCGGACGTGACCTGCTCGAGGGTGTCGCTGGCAATTCGGTCGTAGATCGCCCGAAGGAGCTCCTCCCGACTGGAGAAGGACTCGTAGAAGTAGCGCGGCGTGACCCGTGAGACCCGGCAGAGCGCCTCGATCGACGTCGCCCCGTAGCCCTCGGTGCCGAAGAGCTTCAGACCCGCCTCGAGCAGGCGTTGGTGCCGTCCGGCCGTCCGCTCCTGGGGGGATTTGCCGCCGTAGGGCCGACCGGATGAAAGCTCGGAGCTCGGCATCACCCAACAACACTACGAGGCCACCGACCTTTGGCGGCCGATCCCCGAAGGCCGGGTGCCAGCGTCGGCCCCGCGGGCGAGCAGCGGTCAGGACGGTATCCCGCCTCGTGGCCGAGGGTGCGGGTGTTCTCCGTGCCGCGGTCGATGTCGGTCACGACCACCGGCAAGGTCGCCCCCGGTGGGGGACCTTGGGCCCTGGCCCGCCGCAGCTCGCCGTTGCACAGTGGGGGCCATGGACCACGATCGGGGCCCGGCCGCCGGGCCCGCCCATTACCCCGCTGAGCTCGTCTCGGAGGTCGTGCTGGCCGACGGCACCCGATTGACGGTCCGGCCGATCCGGCCCGACGACGCCGCCGGTCTCGTCACGTTTCACGCCGCCCTCTCGCAATGGACCGTCTACCTCCGGTTCTTCTCGTCCCACCGAGAGCTGAGCGACGAGGAGGTGCGGTGGTTCACCCATGTCGACTACCGGTACCGGCTGGCCCTCGTGGCTGAGAACGAACGGGGACTGGTCGCCGTCGCTCGTTACGACCGGTTCCCCGGGACCACCGACGCAGAGGTTGCATTCGTCGTCGCCGACGAGTACCAGCACCACGGCATCGGGACCCTCCTCCTAGAAGAGCTGGCCCGGGCCGCCTGGCCCCGGGGGGTCACCCATTTCGTGGCCGAGGTGCTGGTCAGCAACACCGCGATGCTCCGGGTGTTCTTCGACTCCCGTTACGAGGTGGATTGGGACGAGCGGGACGGCACCGTCCAGCTCCGGTTCCTGATCGACCCCGCCGCTCGGTCAGCGGCCGGGCCCGCCCCCAACCACCGCTCGGCCAGCTGACCCGCACTCCGAGGCCGACGACGAGATCAGCAAGGGACCCGCCATGCCAGGCGCGTCCCCCCGCTCTCGGGCACGGTCACCTCCAGGCTCCCATCGAGTTTCTCGGCCCGGTTCCACAGGTTCCGCAGGCCGTGGCCACCATGGTCGTCGTCCGGGTCTCTGAACCCCCGGCCGTCGTCGATCACCTCGAGGCACACTTCGTTCCCCACGGCCACCGAGACGGCGACGTTCGAGGCGTGGGCGTGCTTTCCGACGTTGGTCAGCGCCTCGCGCAGGCTGGCCAGCAGCTGCTCGGCGACCCGCGGCTCCACCCCGGCTTCCACCGCTCCCTCGAAGCTCACCCTCACCGGGCAGCCCACCACCGGGCCAAGTTCCTGGGCCAGGTCGAGCACGGCCCGGCGGATGCCACCTTCGTACGGTGAGGACTCGAGATCGAAGATGGCGGAGCGCAGTTGCCGGATGACCCCGTCGAGCTCGTCCACTGCGTTGTCGATGCGCGACGCGACCTCGGACCGGCTCACCATGCGGGCCGTGCCCTGCAACGAGAGGCCCAGGGCGAACAGCCGCTGAATGACGGTGTCGTGCAGTTCTCGGGCGATCCGGTCTCGGTCCTCGATCAGGGTGAGGTCGCGCACCCGGTTGTGGAGCCGTGCGTTCTCAATGGCGATGCCGGCGGCCAGGGCCAGGGCCATGACTGCCGCCTCGTCCTCTTCGGTGAACTCGGACCCGCTCTGCTTGTCGGTCAGGTAGAGGTTGCCGTACACCGAGCCCCGCACCTGCACCGGCACCCCCAGGAACGACGCCATCGGCGGGTGGTTCGCCGGCACCTCGAAGCTGTCGGGGTGGGCCGCCAGGTCGGCCAGGCGGAGGGGCTTGGGCTCGACGATTAGCAAGCCCAGGATACCCCGGCCGGTCGGTCGGGGACCGACCGCCTCCTCCTCGGCGTCGCTCAGTCCGACGGTGATGAATTCCTCCAGGGCCGTGCCCCGCTCGTTGAGCACGCCCAGGGCTCCGTAGCGGGCGTCGACCAGCTGCCGCGCCTCCTCGACCAGGTGGGTGAGGAGCACCGGCAACTCCAGATCAGCCTCGGTCATCAGCACCGCCTGCAACAGGCGCTGGAGCTTGGCCGGATCGGTTATCCGGTGGAAGGGCACTGGCCAGATGGTAGCCATTTCCGCCTCTCGGTTCACGGGTTCGTCCCCTCAGCCAGGCCAAGGGGCCGCCCCGCCTCAGGGGGTGGCAAGATCTATGCCATGACGGTCCGGGTGTTCTTGCTTGACGACCACGAAGTGGTCCGGGCCGGGATCCGTTCCCTGCTCGAGAGCGACGAGGGGCTCGAGGTGGTGGGCGAAGCAGGCAGCGCCCAAGAGGCCCTTGCGCGCATCCCCCCGACCCGCCCCGACGTCTGCATCCTCGACGTGCGGCTCCCCGACGGCACTGGGGTGGAGGTCTGCCGTGAGATCCGCTCCAGGATGCCCGAGACGGCATGCCTGATGCTGACGTCGTACGCGGACGACGAGGCGATGTTCGCTGCCATCATGGCCGGCGCCGCCGGGTACGTCCTCAAGCAGGTCGGCGGGACCGACCTGATTGCCGACATCCGCAAGGTGGCGGCCGGTGGCTCCCTCCTCGACCCGGTACTCACCGAGCGGATCATTGATCGGATGCGTAGCGGGCCCGACGAAGACGGCCCGATAGCCTGCCTCACCGCGCAGGAGCGCCGTATCCTCGACTTGATCGCCGAAGGCCGCACCAACCGCCAGATCGGCGAGGAGATGTTCCTGGCGGAGAAGACCGTGAAGAACTACGTCTCGAACCTGCTGGCCAAACTGGGGATGCAGCGACGCACGGAGGCAGCCGTGTACGCAGCCCGGCGGGCCGAGCGAAAGGCGGCGGGGACCGACGGAAGCCCGGCGCCGAGGACTGGCACCTAGGCGGGCCCGGCTCCGGGCCGGGGCCTCCCCGCCTTCGGTCATGAGCGGTCGGACTCGCTGTTGGCTCGGCTCTCGAGTGCGTCGAGGTCGATCCCGGCGGCACTGAGTGTCCGCTCGAGGCGGCGACGCTCGGCCACGGGATGGGTGAAGCGGGCGGGCTGCGGCTCGATGCCGACGGTCGAGGCGAGCCGTAGCAGCGTCACGTCGTAGGTCAGCTCGGTGGCCACTCCGCCTAACCCCTTCGGGCGGTGCCCATCGCCGTCCTGGTCGTTCTTGCCGTCCCGCTCCGGGTGGACCATCGGCCACAGCTCGATCAGTTGGGCCAAGAGGTCTCCGGGGGTGGCCTCGTCGTCCTCGGGATCGTTGAGGAAGTCTTCCCACGCCGCCGCCAGGAGTTGGGCGTACATCGACATATATGCCACGGATTGTGACAAGCCACCCCTCGGATGCCTAGGGCCGAAGTCCCCATAAGGGTGCCCGAACCTCTGGGCGCGATCGGCCTCCCCGGTGCGACGCCCGTTCCGCTCGGCAACTGTCGCCTTGCCGTCAAGGTCTGGGGGACCTTGGCCCCTACCGGGTGACCGAGCCGTCCCGCAGAGTGGATCGAGGCAAGGGAGTGCGGTCGCCCCCGTGGCCCGGCAGGAGAGGGAGCCCGATGAACATCGCCAACGTTGAGCCAGCACCTGTGCAACCGGTACCTCCAACTCAGAGCCTGTCCCCCCGGAACCAGGAGAAGGCCAACGCCCTGGGGTTGACCTCGGCGACGGCGCTGGTGATCGGCAGCATCGTCGGGACCGGCGTGTTCACGATGCCGGCGGTGCTGGCCGGTGCCGGCACCATGGGCATCATCGTCCTGGGGGTCATCGCCGTCGGGGCGATGCTCCTGGCCGTGCTCTTCGGCCAGCTGACGAAGCGGGTGCCCAACAGCGACGGCGGCCTCTACGCCTACTCCCGGCACGAGTTCGGGGACTTCGCCGGCTACCTCGTCGGCTGGTGCTACTGGATCCAGGCCTGGGCCGGCAACGCGGCCATCGTCGCATCGTGGGTCTTCTATGTCGACGCCCTGTTCGGCATCAGCCACCCGAGCGGCATGGAGAACTGGGGCATCGCCCTGGTGGGACTCTGGGTGCCGGCGATCGTCAACCTGGCCGGGATCCATCAGATGGCGTGGTTCCAGAACGTCACCGTGGTCCTCAAGTTCCTCCCGCTGTTATTCGTCGGCATCGTCGGATGGGCCTTCGCCCAGAAGGCCAATTTCGGACCTTTCAACGCCTCGGGCGGCAGCCTCTACAGCGGGATCGGGATCGCGGCGGGGGTGGCCCTCTTCTCCTTCATCGGCGTCGAGGCGGCGGCGATGACGGCCAAGCGGGTGCGGGACCCACGAAGGAACGTCATGCGTGCCTCGTTGCTCGGCACCGCCGCCAGTGCGATGTTGTACGTGCTCGTCACCGCGGCCGTGATGGGGCTGGTCTCGCACCACACGCTGGTGAACACCGGGTCGCCATTCGTCAATGCGTTCCAGAGCATGTTCCCCAACAGCACGTGGGTCGGAAAGTTCATCGCTTCTATAGCCGTCGTGTCAGGCATCGGGGCTTTGAACGGCTGGACCCTCATCGTCACCGAGACGTCACGAGCGGTCGCCCAGGACGACATGTTCCCCCGGCCCTTCGCTTGGACCGACCGAAAGGGGACAGCCTGGTTCGGCATCCTGGTCGGCACGGCGCTGCCGTCACTGCTGATGCTGTGGCGGTACTCGACCTCCACGGGACTCACGGTGTTCACGTACCTGGTCGACCTGACAGTGGTCACCGTGGCCCTTCCCTACTTCATGTCAGCCATCGCCCAGCTGACCTTCCTGGTCTCGCGCCGCCGGCGTGTCCAGGGCTGGGCACTGGCCCGTGACCTCTTGGTCGCCGGGACGAGCGTGCTGTTCTCGATGTGGGTGACGTTCGCCTCGGGTTACCAGGTCGTCTACCAGGCGCTGTTTGTGCTGCTGGTGGGGCTCATCCTGTACGCCTTCTTGAACGCCCGTCGGCAGCGGCTCGGCGAGATCGCGGAGCCGGTGGACCTCCCACCCGAGGAGCCGGCAGCGGTACTCCCCGAGTCGGCGTGAACCAACCACGTGCATGCGACATGAACTGCCGACGAAACGAATCCCGATGACCTTCCATGTGGACTCGGAGGTTGGCCCGCTTCGCCAGGTGATCGTCCACCGCCCGGGCCTCGAGCTCTCGCGGCTTACACCCCAGAACATCAGCGAACTGCTCTTCGACGACGTGATGTGGGCCAAGAAGGCGAAGGAGGAGCACGATGCCTTCGCCGAATCCCTGCGCGACAAGGGGGTTCAGGTCCACTACTACGGCCAGCTGTTGGCCGAGACGCTCGAAACCCCGGCCGGACGCGAGTTCGTCCTGGACCGCCTGTGCACGGTCGAGGCACTCGGTCCCTCGCTGGTCGATCCCATGCGCCGGCTCTTCGACGATCTGGACGGCCCGGCGCTGGCCGAATACCTGGTGGGGGGAGTGCTCAAGGCGGACCTCCAACCGCTGCGGGCCAAGAGCCTCAAGTGGGAGACCCTGCGGGCCGACGACTTCGTGCTGGCCCCGCTCCCGAACCACCTGTTCCAACGGGACAACTCGTGCTGGATCTACTGGGGTGTCTCGGTCAACCCGATGGCCAAGCCGGCCCGCCAGCGCGAGTCGCTGCACACCCGGGCCATCTATCGGTTCCACCCGATGTTCGCCCCCCGGGATTTCGACGTCTATTACGGCGATGACGATTTGAACCATCTCCCCGCCTCCATCGAAGGTGGCGACGTGCACGTCCTTGGCCATGGCGCGGTGATGATCGGGATGGGGGAGCGGACGACGCCGATGGCGGTCGAGATCGTCGCCCAGGCGCTGTTCTCACGCGGTCAGGCGGAGAAGGTGCTGGCGATCGAGCTGCCCCACTCCCACGCCACAATGCACCTGGACACGGTCATGACGATGATCGACCGGGACACCTTCGTCCTGTACCCGTATCTGGACCGGCACCTCCGGAGCTGGACCATCACGGCGGGCGCCGAGGCCGGGGAGCTCCGGGTTGAGCAGAACGTCAAGCTCTGGGAGACCCTGGCCGGCATGCTCGAGGTGGACCGCGTCAACGTGCTCACCACGGACGAGGACATCCGGGCCGCCGAGCGTGAGCAGTGGGACGACGGGACGAACTACCTGGCGGTCGCGCCCGGGGTGGCGTTCGGTTACGACCGCAACGTGGCAACGAACACCATGTTGCGCAAGCACGGTATCGAGGTGGTGACGATCGCGGGGAGCGAGCTCGGACGCGGTCGTGGTGGGCCTCGGTGCATGACCTGCCCCATCGAGCGGGATCCATCGTAGAAGGAGCCGAAGATGCCTGTAGATCTTCGTGGTCGCAGCTTTCTCAAAGAGGCGGACTTCACCAAGGAGGAGTTCACCTATCTCGTCGACCTGGCCGCCACACTGCGCCACGACAAGCGCGCAGGGACCGAGGTCAAGAGGTTGTCCGGGCGCAACATCGCCCTAATCTTCGAGAAGACCTCGACCCGTACCCGCTCCGCCTTCGAGGTCGGAGCGCACGA
>Ga0209040_10000997_pt1 | contig 22137 bp, 22 predicted proteins | sample BogFormECP12_OM3_FD_188240 | JGI IMG/M metagenome (GOLD analysis project Ga0209040, IMG submission 188240) | Bog forest soil microbial communities from Calvert Island, British Columbia, Canada - ECP12_OM3 (SPAdes) (version 2) | ecosystem: Environmental > Aquatic > Freshwater > Wetlands > Bog ... | reverse complement strand
TGTAAGGACATGGCGCCATGGCGGAGCATTCCGTCCCGCATTTTCACAACGACCCCGGAGTGCCGACGATCCGGATCCGGGTGAGAGAGTTCATGTGTACTGGAGCGAAACCGCCCTTCGATCATCCACACATTTTCATCGACATGGGCTCCGACGAGGAAGCGATCTGCTCTTATTGCTCAACCCGTTACGTTTTCGATGAATCGCTTCCCGGCCTGTGCGCTCCGGCCGAGTGTGAGCTGCATGAAGCTGTCTAATCGATGGCTCGAAGAGCGATCATAGCCGGCGCCGGGATTAGCGGTCTCTCGAGCGCCCTCGCGCTTTCACAAGCTGGCTTCAAAGTCGCTGTTTATGAACGGGCCAAAGCTCTTGAAGAGTTTGGCGCGGGCATTCAGCTGACGCCGAACGCGACACGAGTTCTTTCTCGTCTGGACCTGCTGGAAAGCGTGAGCAAGGTGGCGATGCGGCCCCGCGCCGTTCGGGTGCTTCGCGGCCAAGACGACGCCATTCTCGCCCGCATGGATCTCGGAGACGCAGATCGTCGTTGGGGCGCGCCTTATCTGGCGGTGCATCGCGCCGACCTTCAGGCGACGCTTGTCAAGACAGTCGATGACGACCCCAATACTGACCTCATTCTGGGCGCTAGCATCACCGGCGTTAGACAGGATCGGGATCAAGTATCCGTCATCGTCAACGGAAGCGCTTCCGCTTCCGATTGCGCGGATCTTGTCGTCGGCGCGGACGGCTTACGTTCGACCATTCGCGGAATCCTAGGACCGAGAGAAGCGGCCGCGATCGCCTTCACGGGGCGCATGGCCTTTCGCGCGACCATCGATTCCTCCTTGCTTGAACCAAGCTGGAGTCAACCGGAGATCACTCTTTGCCTTGGCCCGTGCGCTCATCTCGTTTTTTACCCTCTTCGTGACGGATCAATCGTGAACATCGTCGCCGTCATTGAGTCTGAACCAAGCAAGTCTCCCGGCGATGTGCCTTGGGACAGCGCAGCGAATCTACGCGACCTGGAGCTCGCCTTTGCTCAATGGTCGGGGGCGATCCGCAGGCTGCTGGCGGCCGCGGGCACATGGCGCGCGTGGCCCCTATATACGCGGCCCCCGCTTCGAAGCTTTCACAAGGGAAGGGTTGCGCTCGCCGGAGACGCCGCCCATCCGATGGTCCCTTTTCTCGCCCAGGGCGCTGCGCAAGCCATCGAAGACGCTGACGCCATCGGACGATCGCTGTCGAATGCGAAGGACGTTCGGAGCGGACTAGCCGGTTACTCGCAAAACCGTGTCGGTCGGGCCACCCGAGTCCAAATCGAAGCGCAAAGGCAAGGACCCGTCTATCATCTCCGCGGGCCATTGGCGCTTGCCCGCAATGCCGCGCTGAGAATTCTCGGCGGAAGCGGCCTCAAAGCCCGCTATGACTGGCTCTACGGCGCGTGATCGACTTCATCGACGGGTGCCGAGCTCTCAGTGCAAAATCTGGCTCAGAAAGAGCTTCGTGCGCTCGTGCTGAGGATGCTCGAAGAAGGGCGCGGGGGCGTTGATCTCGACAATCTCGCCGTTGTCCATGAAAACGACCCTATCCGCAACTTGCTTTGCAAAGCCCATCTCGTGGGTGACGACCATCATTGTCATGCCCTCTTGGGCAAGTTCGGACATTGTGTCGAGAACTTCCTTCACCATTTCGGGGTCAAGCGCCGACGTCGGTTCATCGAACAGCATGATCCGAGGGTTCATGCACAGAGCCCGCGCGATCGCGACTCGCTGCTGCTGTCCCCCCGACAGTTGAGCCGGATACTTGGACGCCTGCTCGGGGATTTTCACTCGCGTCAGAAACTTCATTGCCATGTCTTGCGCCTCTCGCTTGGGCATCTTGCGGACCCAGATTGGAGCCAGCGCACAATTCTCTAGAACGGTGAGATGCGGAAATAAATTGAAGCTTTGAAAAACCATCCCGACGTCCCTCCGCACTTCATCAATGCGCTTGACGTCCCTGGTTAGCTCCACGCCATCAACGATGACTGAACCGCTCTGGTGCTCCTCCAGGCGGTTGACACAACGAATAAGGGTGGACTTCCCGGAGCCGGAGGGCCCGCAGACGACGATGCGCTCCCCCCGCCTCACAGTAAGGTTGATGTTGCGCAAAGCATGAAACGTTCCATACCACTTGTGCACGCCAATGAAGTCGATGGCCGGCGTGTCCTCGTAGTTAGCATCCACCAGAGCTCTCATCGCTTGCCTCCCTTTGCGAGTTTTCGCTCGACGAATGCGGAGTAGCGGGTCATCCCGTAACAAAACACGAAGTAGAACATCCCCGCGAAAACGTAGCCTGTCGGCATAATCGTTGGCCCGCTCCAGGCGGGATCCTTCATCGCGTTATTCATCGCCTCGAGGAAGTCGGCCAGGCCCACGATCGACACAAGCGTCGTGTCCATGAAGAGACCAACGAAATTGTTGACAATCCCCGGGATGACGAGCGTCAAGGCTTGAGGCAAAATCACGAGCCCCATCAGGAGAGGATAGTTGAGTCCAAGCGCCATCGCGCCCTCGTGTTGGCCGTGGCGCAGCGACTGAAGTCCGCCGCGCACCTCCTCCGCCATATACGCCGCCGAAAAAAGAACCATTCCGATAAGCGGCCGTAGTAAGCGGTCCGGCGCCCACGCCTCGGGCAAGAATAGCGGCAACATGGCGTTCGCCATGAACAAGATCGTTATAAAGGGAACGCCCCGTACGAATTCGATGAACAAGACGCTGGCCAATTTTACGGTGGGCATTTGCGACCGTCGTCCCAGAGCGAGCAGGACCCCGAGCGGCAGGGAGAAGACGATGCCGACCGCCGCTGTGAGCACAGTGATCAGCATCCCTCCCCATAGCAGGGTGTCGACGACCGCGAGCCCAAGCCAATGGGAGCCGTGCAGCAAGACGAATGCAAAGATCGGATAGATCGCGAAGAACAACAGCGCCGCAAGGCCCCGTCTGGGCGCTTCTGGCCACAACAGCCAAACAATCAGGATGGCGCCGACCGCTTCGGTGAGATTGACTCGCCAGCGCTCGGAGATGGGATACGAGCCAAAACGAAGGTAATCGAATTTCGCGAAGATGAAGGCCCAGCATGCCCCATCCTGATGTTGCCGACATGCTTCACCGTCAGCCGCGTTCCAGACGGCGGCGGTGATTGCCCACGAGAGGAGCGGCGGCAGCAACCATAGGACGACGGCCCCGAAGGCGAGCGTCGCAATGCTGGATCCGATCGACTGAAACAGATTGGTTCGCGCCCAAGCCATCGCGCTGCGTGATAGAGTGGGTGGCGCGTTAAGGGGTTCGGGCTTCGTCCGCACAAAGGCGAGCGCTTGGGTCACGCTGGCCGCCCTTGCAATGTGTATGTCGCATTGAAGCGATTCAGGGCGGCGGCGACTGCGAGCGAGATCGCCAGATAGACCGCCATTGTGATGGCCATGACCTGCACCGCCGCCTGGGTCTGGTTGAGCACCGTTCCCGCGAAAATTTGCACAAGGTCGGGATAGCCGACGAACACGGCCAGAGACGAATTCTTGACGATATTGAGATATTGCGACGTCAAGGGCGGGATGATGAGGCGCATCGCCTGAGGAATGACAATCAGCCTCGTCGTCAAACCGGGATGCAATCCGAGCGCGCTGGCCGCCTCCACCTGGCCGTGGTGGACGCCTTGGACGCCGGCTCTTACGATTTCGGCTATGAATGCTGCGGTAAACACCACGAGGCCGAAAACCAGCGCAGCCATCTCTGGAATTATTTGCAGCCCGCCTTTAAGGTTGAACCCAGACAACTGGGCGAACTTGAACGAGAACGGCGCGCCCGTCGTCACAATCGCGAGCGCCGGCAGACCGATAAAGGTCGCCGCCCCCAGCAGATAGACGGGCGTCTGCGCGCCTGTCCGCTCCTGTCTCCACCGCGCCCAAATCAAAATCGCAGCGAAGACAATCGCCGAAAGGCAAATAGCGCATACAAACCATCTCGCAGACGGCAGGGCCGTCGGCGCAGGCAGGAAAAGGCCGCGGTTGTTAAGAAAGATGACGCCCGCCACGGTCAGGGATTGGCGCGGCCCGGGAAGCGTCTTGAGCACGGCGTTGTACCAGAATAGCAGTTGCAGCAGCAGCGGCGTGTTTCGAAATAAGACCGTGTACAAGAGCGCGAACCTGGAGAGCAGCCAGTTCGGCGATAGGCGTGCGACCCCCACGACGAATCCCAGCAATGTCGCCAACGGGATGGAAATAACGGCGACGAGGAGCGTATTGAGAAGTCCGACCCAAAAAGCGCGGCCATAGGTGGAGAGCGCGGAATAGTCGATCAGGTGGAGGTTGATATCAAAGCCGGCGACTTGACCCCAGAAACCGAAGCCCAAGGGAATTCCGCGGGCGCGCATATTCAAATAGGCGTTGTGGGCCGCTCCCCACGCCACCGCCGTAATGGCAACAACAAGCAGCGCCTGATAGAAGACGCCGCGCGCGCGAGGATCGTTCAGACTCGATATGACTCTTGAAAACGCCATCCGTCGGTCTCTCGCGGCCGCCAGATGATCTGCGGGCGGCTACCAACCAATGATAGCGGGCATCGCTCCTCGCGAAAGCATTACATTTACCACATGTCAAGCGCGACGCGCGCTTCGTCGGACATGCGGCTTTGATCCCACGGCGGATCGAAGACCATGTTCACTTTGACGCCTGCCACGCCCGGCACGACGCCCACCGCGTTTTCCACCCAAAGAGGCATTTCCGCCGCAACCGGACAACCCGGCGCCGTCAGCGTCATGTCGATCGTCACGAGGCGGCTGTCGTCGACGTCGACATTGTAGATGAGGCCGAGTTCGTAAACGTCGGCGGGAATCTCCGGATCGTAGACCGTCTTCAAGGCCGCCACGATCCCGTCAGTCAGGGCGCGAAGCTCATCCGGCGACATTTCCGACGCCGGCTTCGGCGACAGCTTTTGAACGGAAGCGGTTTCGCCGGACATATCGTTCATGCCGCGGCCTCCCTCAAATGAAGAGCCTCTGGGCTCGCTCCAAAGCGTCCGCGAGCGCGTCCACTTCGTCAAAAGTGTTGTAAAGGGCGAAGGACGCGCGGCACGTCGATGTGACGCCGAAACGCTGCAGGAGCGGCAGTGCGCAGTGCGTGCCCGCGCGCACGGCGACGCCCCTCCTGTCGATCAGCGTCGCAACGTCGTGCGCATGCGCTCCATGCATGGTGAACGAGACGATGGGGCCTTTCCCCGGCGCCGAACCGATGATACGAAGCGAATTGATTGCCGAGAGCCGTTCGTGGGCGTAAGCGCTCAAAGCTTGTTCGTGCGCCCGGATCCGCGCTCTCCCGATCCCTTCCACATAGTCCACTGCCGCGCCGAGACCGATCGCTTGAACAATTGGCGGCGTTCCGGCTTCGAAGCGATGCGGTGGTTGATTGTACGTCACGATTTCGCGCGTGACTTCCTCGATCATCTCGCCGCCCCCCTGAAACGGAGGCATGCGTTCAAGCAACTCCCGCTTAGCGTAGAGGACCCCAATCCCGGTTGGGCCATAAAGCTTGTGACCAGTGAACACATAGAAGTCGACATCGAGATCGCGGACGTCGACATCAAGATGGACGGCGCCTTGAGAGCCATCGACAATCACCGGCACACCGCGTGAATGGGCGATTTTGACGATCTCCTTGATCGGCGGAGCCGTGCCCAGCACGTTCGACATTTGCGTGATAGCGACGATCTTCGTGCGTGGGCCGAGAGCGCTCTCGAACGTCTCCAGCGAGAAAGAACCGTCGTCGCCGACATCGACCCAGCGCAAGACTGCGCCCTTACGCTCGCGATGAAAATGCCAAGGCACAAGGTTGGAGTGATGCTCCATAACGCTCAGCACAATTTCATCGCCAGCGCCGATGTGTGTGAGCCCGTAGCTCGCCGCGACGAGGTTGATGGCTTCGGTCGCCGATCGTGTGAAAATTATCTCTTCTGCGCCTTCGGCGCGAAGGAACCGGCGAATCGTCTCGCGCGCCGCCTCGTACGCCTCCGTCGCCGCATTGGCCAAGTAGTGCAGTCCGCGATGAACGTTCGCGTACTCGTGCTCGTACGCGTGGACGATTCGATCAATTACCGCCTGCGGCTTCTGCGCCGACGCAGCATTGTCCAGATAAACAAGAGGCTCGCCGTAGGGCTTTTCCGCGAGAATGGGAAAATCCTGGCGGACGCCATTCACGTCGTATGAGGCGGAGGCAAGATGCGCCAAATCATTCATTTCAGCGTCCTCATTGAGGTCGCCTTTCCTCGGCCAGCAGCTAACCAAGCTCCAAGAGCCTCGCGCAAAGGCTCAATCAACCGTTGGTCCTCGATCCGATCGATCGCTTCACGGCCAAAAGCTTCTAGCAGCATCGATTCCGCTTCAGCCCTCGGAATGCCGCGCGCCTGCAAATAAAAAAGCTGCTCCGGATCCAACGACCCGATTGTGGCGCCATGACCGCAGGCGACATCATCTGCGAAGATCTCGAGTTCGGGCTTCGCATTCATCTGCGCCTGCGGCGACAGCAGAATAGCCTGCGATTTCATCGCTCCGTCGGTCTTTTGCGCCGCTTTCTCCACGATGATCTTGCCCTGAAAGACGCCAACGCCGTCGTCGTCAACGATCGCGCGATAGAATTCGCGACTCGTTCCCCCCGTCGCCTTGTGGTTCACCTGCAGCGTCGTGTCCGCGCGCCGTGAGCCATCGACCAGGGCCAATCCCCCTAGCGCGACCTTTGCTTCTTCCCCCGCCAATCTCACAAAAAGCTGCCGCCGCGTCAGCGCGCCTCCCGCAACAAGCGCGAACGCGTTCAGCTCGGCGCGAGGCGCGAGCTCAGCGATCTGGCTTTCTATATGCAGCCCTGCTTGGTCGTTGAGCATGACAACGTGCTTGACCTTTGCATTCTCCGCGAGCGCCATAAGAGTCGACGCGTTCCTCTGAACTCCTGGCGTCGCGCCGATAAAATCCTCGACGAATTCCGCCTTCGCGCCGGCCGCGACAGTAATCGCAAGTCGCGAATAGGTCGCTTGCGCGTGCTCTCCGACTGTCAGGTGAATAATCTCCACCGGGTCGGTAAACGCCGCGCCGCCCAAAACCTTTAGCTCGCCCGCGTCAAGACTCATCGCCTCGTTGAGCGCGACCATTGCGTCGTCGACATCCGCTGAGGGCAGCTCTTCTCGCTCAAAGACGACGCTCGCCGGCAATCCCTCGGACAGTTCGGTCGCGACGGCGCCGTTAACCAGCACCACCCTGCCGACCCCTATCGGCTTGCGCGCCTGGAGCATCCGGCGCGCAGCCTCGATGGTCTGCTTGTCCGGCGGCGGCGCGAGCGGCGCCGCCTCGCGCATGGCGGCCCGCAAGTCCGTATAGTGCCACGACTCATTGCGCCGCGTCGGCAGCCCCTGCACCTGGAACCGGGAGAAGGCGGCGGCGCGTCGGGGCGAGCGGGACAACGCGTGCGTCGCCTCGAAGTCTCGCGCGAGGGCGGATTCGGCGATCGATCTCTCGGCAAAATGAGCCGTCATGATCTCCTCACGCGGCCTCCTCCTCGAACTCGCGGTACCCCTTCCTTTCAAGTTCGAGTGCAAGTTCGGGCCCGCCGCTGGCAACGATTCGTCCCCTCGCCATCACGTGTACGACGTCCGGCCGGATGTGTTCGAGAAGCCTTTGATAGTGAGTGATGACAAGAAACCCGCGAGTCGGCTCTCGCAGCCGGTTTACGCCTTCCGCCACAATTCTCAACGCGTCGATGTCGAGGCCTGAATCCGTTTCATCGAGCACCGCCATGCGAGGCTGAATCAGCGCCATCTGAAGAATCTCGAGCCGCTTCTTCTCGCCGCCCGAAAACCCGACGTTGAGGGGACGTCGCAACATCTCCAGATCGATCTTCAACAGCTGCGACGCCTCGCGGACCCGCCGCATGAATTCGGGCGTCGTAAGATCGCTCTCACCGCGCGCGCGACGGCCGGCGTTGAGCGCCGTCTTCAAAAACGTCATGGTCGCGACGCCAGGAATTTCGATCGGATACTGAAACGCGAGAAACACTCCTTTGAGCGCGCGCTCTGTCGGATCGAGCGCCAGCAAATCTTCGCCCTCTAGGAGGACCCGGCCCGAAGTCACTACGTAGTGCGGCTTTCCAGCAATGACGTAAGAGAGCGTCGACTTCCCCGAGCCGTTCGGACCCATGATCGCCGCGACCTCGCCCGCTTTCACGCTGAGCGAGAGATCGTCCAAAATGGGCTTCCCATGGACGGTGACGCTGAGATGTTCGATTTCGAGCATTTGAGCGCGAACCATATCGTTGTGCGCGGTGCGCGAGAGCAGCTCAGCCCACGCTTCCTTCGAGGCTGATGGCGATCAGTTTTTGCGCCTCGACCGCAAATTCCATCGGCAGCTGCTGGAGAACGTCCCGGACGAAGCCATTGACGATGAGCGCCGTCGCTTCCTCGGCGGACAGCCCGCGCTGCAGGCAATAGAAAAGCTGTTCTTCCGACACTTTCGAGGTGGTCGCCTCGTGCTCAATCACCGCGGAGGCGTTCTTCGCTTCGATGTAGGGCACGGTATGGGCGCCGCATTCGCGCCCAATCAGCAACGAGTCGCAATTGGTGAAGTTGCGCGCGCCGGTCGCGAGCCTGTGCACCGACACCTGCCCTCGATATGTGTTCTGCGACTTGCCCGCCGACACGCCCTTAGAAATGATACGGCTCGTGGTGTTGCGGCCCAGGTGGATCATCTTGGTGCCGCTGTCGACCTGCTGATGGCCGTTCGAGATGGCGATGGAGTAGAACTCGCCGCGTGACGCCTCTCCCCGCAGAATGCAGGACGGATATTTCCACGTGATGGCCGACCCGGTCTCGACCTGTGTCCAGGAGATCTTCGAGCGCGCGCCACGGCAGTCGCCGCGCTTGGTCACAAAATTGTAGACGCCGCCGCGGCCCTTCGAGTCGCCCGGATACCAGTTCTGCACTGTCGAATATTTGATTTCCGCGTCCTCGAAAGCGACGAGCTCCACGACCGCCGCATGAAGCTGATTTTCGTCGCGGCGCGGCGCGGTGCAACCCTCAAGATAGCTGACATAGGCGCCCTTGTCGGCGATGATGAGGGTGCGCTCGAATTGACCGGTGTTCCGCTCGTTGATCCGGAAATAGGTCGAGAGCTCCATCGGGCAGCGCACGCCTGGTGGCACATAGACGAACGATCCGTCGGAGAACACGGCCGAGTTCAGCGTCGCGTAGAAGTTGTCCGTGGGGGGAACCACAGTACCGAGATACCGGCGCACAAGATCGGAATGGCGCTGAACGGCCTCGGAAAACGAGCAGAAAATCACGCCGGCCTTCGCAAGCTCCGCCTTGAACGTCGTGGCGACGGACACCGAGTCGAAGACGGCGTCGACCGCGACCCTCGGCTTGTCGACGCCGGCCAGGATTTCCTGCTCCACAAGCGGGATGCCGAGCTTGGCGTAGGTGCGCAAGAGCTCCGGGTCGACCTCATCGAGCGACCTGGGGCCCGGCGATGTTTTCGGCGCGGCGTAGTAGTGGATGGCCTGAAAATCGATCGGCGGGTATTCAACGCGCGCCCACCTGGGCTCTTCCATGGTCAGCCAACGGCGATACGCCTCCAGCCGCCAGTCGAGCAGCCAGCCCGGCTCGCCCTTCTTGCGAGAAATGAAGGCGACAATATCCTCATTGAGCCCCTTCGCCGCGACTTCCGACTCGATTGGGCTGACGAAACCGTATTTGTAGGCGTCAACGTCGATCGCGCGCACGCGCTCGACGGTCTCTTGGACGGCCGCCATAAATGACATCTCCTCGCCTTGGCGGTTTCAAGGACCGCCGGTGGGGGGTCTAATAGGCCCGCCGGATGGCGCCGACAGGCGTCCGAATATGGGGCTTTGGCGGTTGTTTTGCAAACAAGCTATTTACGCGGCGGCTATCCGCGCAAATTGTACACTCTATAGTCTGCTATATTCCGGGCGTATCTGCGGATCTCCTCCGATCAATCGCGCGAACTGCCGCATGCGCGACAGCAGCCGGTCCCCGCCGAGCGGCGCGAACTCGGCAGGCAGCGTAAGTACGACCTTGCCTTTCTCGCAAACCATTGGCGTTCGCGCCAAGACCCCCGGCATTGCGGCGGAAACATTGTACGCCACTCGCATGGCGGCGCCCAAAATGCGCGCCCGAACCAGCTGACGCGCATTCACCAGCGACCGCGACTGCGGCGAAACGAAGTCTTCATTCGACAAATGCCGATACGAGGCCGCCAGCGCCAGAAAACGCTCGCGACGGGTGATCGACGCCGATGAACGCTGCGTTGACGACGAGATCGTAGGCCCGCGAGCCACGGTAATCGGGATGAGCGCGCCACGAAATGTCGGAAAGGAGGCAGGCGGCGTGACGCAACCGTCGGTCTTCTTCGTCCTCGCCGAGGTGGGTTGAGTCCATGAGTCGGCTCGTCCATGCAAAGAGTTCCTCGGCGTGGCCAGGCGCCCGCGAACGGAGCTGATTGAACTCCCTTGCTGAGACAATCAGCGGATCCTCGCGCCGAGCGTCCGGCGGAAGCTGCGAATAGAGCAGGCCCTCCCTGACGCCGAGCGCCGACATGACAATCTCCTTTGGCGGAGCCTGTCGGATGATGTCCTCGAGAACGGCCGCGCCATAAGCGAGCAACGGACGACGGGCCGATGAAACGGCCTCGATCGACAGCAGTGCGTCGGCCTCGATGCGTTCGACGAGGCGCGCGAACTCGAGCGCATCCCGCGTCGGAATCACGTAATTGTGCATCACGTTCATCGGGTACTGGCGTTGACGCATGTGCAATCGCGCCAGCGCCCGCCAGGTGCCCCCGACTGCGTAGAAGGTGCGCCAAGGCAGGTCTTGCAGGAGCACAGACTTCGAAAGCGTTTCGCGGACAATCTTCGCTGCCCGCTTTGGCGACTTCTCTGAGAGGTCCATGAGGGAGAGGCCGCCGAGCTGAAACGTCGCCGCCTTTCCTGTGTCCCCTCCCTTGATCGGTGAGTTCGAGGGAGCCGCCGCCGAGGTCCCCCACAACCCCGTCCGCGTTATGAATCGAGCTCACGACGCCGAGCGCCGAGAAACGCGCTTCCTGCTCGCCGCTCAAGAGTTCGATCTTGCGCCCGATCGCGTGCTCCGCCATGCCGAGGAAAGCGGGCCCGTTCGAGGCGTCGCGAACCGCAGCCGTCGCAACCGCGCGAATGTCGGCGATCCGCATCGTGTCGCAGAGCACGCGGAAACGCTTAAGCGCGCCGATGGCTTTGCCGATGCCTTCGTCGGGCAAGAGGCCGGTTGTCGCGACCCCTGTCCCGAGACCGCAGAGCGTCTTTTCGTTGAAAGTTGGCGTCGGCGCCCGGGAATGCGATTCGTAAGCGACAAGACGGACTGAATTCGAGCCGATATCGATGATCGCGACGCCTTCGCCAGACAGTCGGCCCTGCGCATCCTTGAACGGCATGAACGAGCTCGGCGGTTTCGTCGTCTGGGCTCTCAGCGAGGCCGCCTGCGCAGCGCCATCGGAAATGAGTTTCGCAGCGCCTGCCCACGGCCCGACAAGCTTGGGTTTGTCAAGAAGTACTTATGTGCGTTGAAAGGCTCGTCTCCCTCCGCCGGCGCCATCCGCTCGCTTGACCCGTCCGGCAGGACCCGGAAGCTTTGCTGGTTGTCCATGAGGTTTGCTTCCATGATCTGATCGAGCACGTGCTCGTGAACCGTCGGGTTGAGCAACGGCACTAAAGCTTCGACCCGCCTGTCGAGATTTCGCTGCATGAGATCGGCGGACGAGATGAACACCTTCGCCTTTGGATGCGGCAATCCGTGGCCGGCGCCGAAGCAATAAATCCGGGCGTGTTCGAGGAATCGTCCAACGATCGACTTGACTCTTATGTTGTCCGACAGGCCAGGCACTTCCGGCCTCAAACAGCAAATGCCGCGGGCGACAATGTCGATCTGCACCCCCGCCTGGCTCGCCCCGTAAAGCGCGTCGATCACTTCCGGATCGACCAGGGCGTTGCACTTCATCCAAATCTGCGCCGGTTTGCCGAGCGCCGCATGATCGATCTCATCGGCGATGTTGCGCAACAGCATCTTTTTCAACGAGATGGGCGAAATCGACATTTGCTCGAGCCCGTCGGGCTCCGCATAGCCGGTGATGAAGTTGAAGATGCGCGCGACGTCGCGGCCGATGGCCGGATCGGCCGTAAAAAGGGAGATGTCGGCATAGATCTTGGCCGTGACGGGGTGATAGTTCCCCGTCCCAAGGTGGCAGTAATTTACAAGACCGCCCCCCTCTCTCCTGACAACCATCGACAGTTTGGCGTGCGTCTTAAGCTCAATAAAACCATAAACCACCTGCGCACCCGCCCTCTCCAGGTCGCGGGCGAGGCGTATGTTCGCCTCCTCATCAAACCTCGCCTTCAGCTCCACCAGGGCGGTGACTGATTTTCCCGCCTCCGCGGCTTCGACGAGAGCTCGGACAATCGGGCTATCCGCCGAGGTGCGATAGAGGGTCTGTTTGATCGCAACGACATTCGGATCGCGCGCCGCCTGGGCGAGGAACTGCACGACCACGTCGAACGACTCGTACGGATGATGGACGACGAGGTCCTTCTGCCGAATCGCCGCAAAGCTGTCGCCGCCGTGCTCTTTCACCCGCTCGGGAAAACGGGGATTGGGAGGCGGAAACTTCAATTCTGGACGATCGATCGCGACAAGCTGCGACAGTTCGTTCAGCGCCAGCATCCCTTCAATCAAAACGATGCCGGACGGCACGACGTCCACATCCCCAGCCACGAAGGCGCGCAGCGATTCGGGCATGCTCGCCTCAATCTCGAGCCGGATGACCGACCCTCGGCGGCGGCGTTTAAGCGCGGTTTCGTAGAGGCGGACGAGATCCTCCGCCTCCTCCTCGACCTCAATATCGCTGTCGCGGATGACCCGGAACGCGCCTTCGCCCAGCACTTCGTAGCCTGGGAACAGCAAGCCGATGAACGCGACGATCAGGCGCTCGAGCGTGACGAATCGCGCGGCTGGGGCGGCGCCTTGCGCCTCGGGGAGCCGAATGAACCGCTCGACGCTGCCCGGGATTCGCACAAGGGCGCTCATGGTTCGCCCATTTTGGGGATTGAGAAGTTCGAGGGCGAGCGTGAATCCGAGATTGGGAATGAACGGGAACGGATGGGCGGGGTCGACCGCCAACGGGGTCAGAATCGGGAAGATGTGCTGAAGGAAGTAGTCCTGTAGCCAATCCCGTTCGCGGCGGGTCAGCTCGGGGACGTCCAGGATGACGACGCCCGCCGCCGCGAGTTCCGAGCGCAACGCGCGCCATCTCTCCTGCTGCGACGAGACGAGTGCAGCGACGCGTTCGCCGATCCGCTCGAGCTGCTCGGCGGGCGTTCGTCCGTCGTCTGAAATCTCCGTCACGCCGGACAACAGCTGGCCGACAAGTCCGGCGACACGGACCATAAAGAATTCGTCGAGATTGTTTGCCGAGATCGAGAGGAAACGAAGCCGCTCGAGGAGCGGGTGATTGAGATTGGCCGCCTCCTCAAGAACGCGTCGGTTGAATTCGAGCCAGGAGAGCTCGCGATTGACGAAGCGGTCCGGCGACGACAAGAGCGGAGATGGGGTGAGCTCCTCCACAACCGCCGCCATGGTCACAGGCTGAAACTCCATTTTCGCCATCCGCCTCGCCAATCCGCTGTCCCGCTTCTCAGACAGCTCATTTTCGGCCAAATCTTCAACCGAGTGTCAAACGAATTCCGGCGCCCTTTTCCGTCCGAAGCGTCCGCGCAACCGCATCCAGCGCCCGTGGATAGATCCTGTGCTCCTCGACCAGAACCCGAGCGGCAAGCGACGCCGCGTCGTCTCCCGGGAGAACCGGGACCGTCGCCTGCGCGATAATAGGCCCTTCATCGACCTTGGCGGACACATAGTGGACGGTGCACCCATGCTGCGAGTGCTGCGCGGCGAGAGCGCGTTCATGCGTGTTGAGGCCCTTCAAGTCGGGGAGCAGCGACGGGTGGATGTTGAGAATGCGCCCCTGCCATTTTTCAACAAATTCTGCGCTCAGAATGCGCATGAATCCGGCGAGACAGATAAGCTCGACGCCCGCGCCGAAGAGCTGCCGGTCAAGTTCGGCCTCGAAATCTGCTTTTCCGGCGAACCTGCGATATTCGAGCCCCTCGACCCGTACGCCTGACGCTCGCGCGAGATGAAGTCCCGCCGCCCCTTCGTTGTCTGAAAGCACAAGAACAATCTCGGCCGGAAATTCCCGTTGGCGCGCCGCCTCAATAAGCGCGCACATATTCGATCCTCGGCCTGAAATTAGAATTGCAGTTCGAATGCGCGCGATCACAGCGAAAGGCGCCCTTTAGTCACGACGCGGGCTCCCTCGCATGGGACAATCCTGCCGATCAGCGCCGGCGTCAGCCCCTCGAGAGCCAGCGCCTGTCGGGCGTCCTCTTCTTGCTCGGCGGACGCGAAAACCGCCATCCCAAATCCGCAATTAAACGTCCGCAGCATCTCCTCCGCGGACAGTCCGCCCACGCGGCTAGCCCAAGCGAAAACGGCAGGAGGCGAAAAAGCCTCAAGATCGAGGGCAATCGCGAGATCCTGACCGACGACGCGGGGCATGTTGTCGGGGAAACCGCCGCCGGTGATATGGGCAAGCGCCAGGATCCCCTCGGCGCGGGACAGCGCGTTGAGAAGCGGCCGCACGTAGATGCGGGTTGGGGTCAGCAGAGCTTCCCCCAACGAGCGCGCGGTCTCGAACGGGGCGGGATCGTCCCAACTGAGCCCGGCTTCAGCCACGATCCGCCGCACGAGCGAAAACCCGTTCGAATGCACGCCGGACGACGGCAGTCCGAAAACCGCGTCTCCTGCTTTGAGGCCAGGCCGTGGGAGCAAATTCCCCCTTTCCGCAGCTCCGACAGCGAATCCCGCTAGATCGAAATCCCTTTCCGCGTAAAGCCCTGGCATTTCGGCGGTCTCGCCCCCGATCAAGGCGCAGCCGGCCTCGACGCAGCCCGCGGAAACGCCTTTGACGACCGCCTCAGCAACGTCTCCGTCGAGCTTTCCGCAAGCGAAATAGTCCAGAAACAGCAGGGGCTCGGCGCCCTGGACGACGATATCGTTGACGCACATGGCGACGAGATCGATCCCGATCGTGTCGTAGATTCCGCTTTCGATGGCGATCTTGACTTTGGTCCCGACGCCGTCGTTGGCGGCGACGAGAATGGGATCCGTAAAGCCGGCCGCCTTGAGATCGAACAGGCCGCCAAACCCCCCGAGTTCCGCGCCGCTTCCGGGCCGGGAAGTCGCGCGGGCGAGCGGTTTGATGCGCTCGACAAGCCGATTTCCCGCGTCGACATCGACGCCCGCGCCGGCGTAAGTCAGCGATTTGCGGCTGTCCGACATGTGGGCTCACCAACGGGCAAAGAAGCCCGCGTAAGGGCTCGCGACACGGTGCGCAAGAGCGCAAAACGGGCTGTTTCCCAAGGCGCTGATAATCATGTTAACGTACCCGAAAGACATCCAGATAGCAGCCTGGCGTCGTGGCGTCGCCAGAGGAATAGAGGCGAATTCGATTTTCCGGCGCGAGGAGGGGCCTGCCGCCGGGAGCGTCAGCACCCGCATGAACTTTTCTCAAGTCTTGAACAATATTCCGAACCTGGTCACTCTGGCGCGAATGCTGATGACGCCGTTGGCTGTTCTGCTGATCGTTTCTCAGCGATTTCTTCCCGCGTTCCTCATCTTCATTCTCGCCGGCGTTTCGGACGCCGTCGACGGCTTCATCGCCAAAAACTTCAATCTTCGCACCGAGCTTGGCGCCTATCTCGACCCGCTCGCAGACAAGGCGTTGCTTATTTCCATTTACGTAGCGCTCGCAATCTACTCGGAGTTGCCGGCGTGGTTGGCGATCACCGTCGTCTCCAGGGACGTGATGATTGTCGTCGCCGTCCTGGTCTCCTGGTTGATGGACAAACCGGTCGAGATTCGTCCGGTCTGGGTGTCGAAATTCAACACCGCCGCGCAGATCGCGCTTGCCGGCTACGCGCTTGGCGCGCGGGCGTACGGAATCGATCCGGAACCGGTTCAGACGTATCTCGAATGGCTTGTGGCTGCCACGACCATTGCCTCAGGCGGGGTCTACATCGCCCAGTGGCTCAATCACATGACAAGGTGAGACGATAATGATTGAGAGCCTGGCCGCGGTCGCCGTGCTGGCCCCCACCTATGACGAGGGCTCTTGCCTTTTTCCGCGACGTCCTGGACTTCAACGTGCGCGAAAATCGCGATTTGGGTCTCGGAAAACGCTGGGTTGTCGTCGAGGCGCCTGGCGGCGGAGCAAGGATCGTCCTTGCCGTTCCGGGCAACGACAGACAGCGCGCCCGCATCGGCGACCAAACCGGCGGGCGGGTCGGCTTTTTCCTTCACACAAATGATTTCCACTCCGACTACGAGAAATTGACCGCGCGCGGGGTCCGCTTCCTGGAAGAGCCGCGGCAGGAGCCCTACGGGAGAGTGGTTGTCTTCGCCGATCCATGGGGAGGACGATGGGATCTGATGCAGCCTTCCGATATCCCTTAAGGGAAAGACGCGCCGCCCCGTGAGCTTGGAACGTCAGATTCTCTTCTGGGGCGCTATCTTCGTGGCCTTCTGCTACGCGCTCTATCTGCTGGGTTCCGCAGTCACCCCCTTCGCGGCGGGACTAGCGCTCGGCTATCTGCTCGACCCAGTCGTTCACAAGCTTGAGAAGCTCGGGCTTAACCGTCTCGGAGCGTCGCTGCTCATTCTGGTGATCTTCGGCGCCTCTGTCGCCGTGATTCTGATTGTGGTCGCGCCGCTGCTCGCCGCTCAGCTCATCAGTTTCACGCAGCATCTACCGGGTTACGCCATGCGACTGCAGGCTCTGGCGGTCGAGGAAGGCAACCTCCTTCTCGATAAGTATGGCGGGAGCTGGCTCGATTCATTGGGATTGAAGGAGCGCCTCACGACACAGCAGATGCAGAACTCCATTGGAGATTTCGTCACTCAGGGCGCGCAATGGCTGGTCAACGCCTTGAGGTCGCTGGTCTCCGGCGGCGCAGCGGTTTTCAGCTTCCTCTCCCTCCTCGTCATAACCCCTATTGTCGCCTTCTATATACTGGTCGACTGGAGCAGGATGGTGGCTGAACTCGACAGCTGGCTGCCGCTCGACCATCGGGACCGTATCCGCGCCATCGCCGGGGAGATCAACCATGCCTTGGCCGGATTTATCCGCGGCCAATCGATGATTTGCCTCTTCCTCGGCCTCTGGTACGGAATAGGCTTAACCTTGGTCGGGCTCGATTTTGGATTTCTGATCGGCGTCATCGCGGGCGTCTTGAGCTTCGTCCCTTACATCGGCTCGCTCACCGCGCTTGTTCTTTCGATTGGCGTGTCGCTGGTCCAGGGCTGGCCAAACATGAAGCTGTTCCTGATGGCCGTCGCAGTCGTTGCGACCGGACAGTTCCTGGAAGGCTACGTGGTGTCTCCGAAGCTGGTCGGCGAGTCGATCGGCTTGCATCCGGTGTGGCTGATGTTCGCGCTACTGGCGTTCGGGCAGCTCTTCGGATTTGTTGGCCTGCTCGTCGCCGTTCCGACAGCCGCGGCCATAGGCGTGCTGGCGCGTCATCTTGTCGCCGTCTACCTCGCAAGTTCGCTCTACAAGGGCAATTCAGCAGCGGAGGAGCCGTGACAGCGCCACCGCGCCAACTGGCGCTGAACCTGCCGCACAGCCCAAGCTTCGCCCGCGACGACTTCCTTGTAGCTTCCTCAAACCGAGAGGCGTTCGTCGCGATTGACGCTTGGCCGCTCTGGCCGGCGCGCATGTTGATGCTGGTCGGCCCCGAGGGATCGGGGAAAAGCCATCTTGCGGCGCTGTGGGCCGAGAAAGCCGCGGCTCGGACGATCAAGCTTTCAGAACGGGCTGGATCCGACGTCGACGAGACGTCCGCCTTTCTGATCGAAGACGCGGATCGTGGCGGCGGGCGGGAAGTCCCTTTGTTTCATCTCCTCAACGCCGCGCTCCAGACAAAGGCCTGGGTCCTCTTGACCGCCCGGACGACGCCGGACGCATGGGGCGTAAAACTGCCGGACCTCCTTTCTCGTTTGCGGCTTGCGCCGGTTGCGCGGCTTAAGACGCCGGATTCGGAGCTGACCGAGGCCGTTCTCTTCAAATTGTTCAGCGATCGGCAATTGCAGGTTGAGCCGCGTGTGGTGTCCTATATCGCGATGCGCATCGAGCGATCTCTCGGCGCCGTGCGTCAGCTTGTGGACCTGCTGGATCACGAGGCGCTTGCTCAAGGCCGGCCCGTGTCGCGGGCAATGGCCGCGCAATTTTTGAGGGTGTTTCCAGATTCGATGATGGATGCGCCTTAGGCAAGCCACAAACTTGTGGTTAACGAGCCGCAAATTCGCCCGCGTCAGACGAGGAGGTTTGACGCTCCCCAAAGAGAAACAAACCAAAGAAACAAAAAAACTGTGGAGGAGACGATGCGGAGATCGCTCATCCTGGCTCTCACGGCGCTCGGCGGAAGCGCCAGCTACGCGGCTGGGATCACCCAGGTAGGGACGGATTCGGGGGCGCCGGATCCTTCCACCTGGCGGTGGCACGTCAGCTCAATTCTTGCGGACCAAGAGGCGCCCTCGCTGCGGCCGCTAGCCACGATAAACGCGGCCGACCCCGGCACTTTCAAGCAGCGCTACCTGCGATATTCGCCGCTCGGACTGCCGGAACATCGCCAATCTCCTTAATCGGAGAATCCGGCCGGCCCATGGGTTGGCAAGCCCATGCGCAAACGCTCTGTGATCAATGGTCGATCGCATCGAGGTTGCGAGCGCGCGCCCACAGACGTTCGAAGTTCGTCTCGAACGCGTCTACGGTGGCTGGGTCCGAGGTGAGAATGAGGTCATTGTCCTGCTGGGCGAGCCCTGAGCGCGAAAAATTGCCCGAGCCAGTCCGGAGCAGTTTTCCGTCGATGGCGTAGGCCTTCAGGTGCATCAGAGAGCCCTCATCCTTGATTCTTGCGCTGACGTTGGGGTGCGCCAAAAGAGCTGTTAGGGGCGTCACCGCCTGGGGCCGATGCTGTTCGAACTGAGACCTGTCCAGGTATAAGCGAACGACGACGTCACGCTCAGCCGCGCCGGTGAGCGCCTCGATCACCTTTCCATCGGACAAGACGTAAGCCGCCATATCGATCGACAACTGCGCCGCGGCGATCTGCTGCACGTCGATCGACTCCAGATTCTCGCTTGGCGAGTAATGCGCTTCCGGGCCCGGCCCGAGCTCCGCGGGACGTCCGGCCGGCCCCACGGTGGCCAATGCGCAGACCAGAGCGGATTTCCACGCCTTCGGGAGCAACCTCGGCAGGAGCAACCTCGGAATGCGTTATCAGCACGTCATAGTTGTTGTGGGTTGTATTGTCAACTGATTCGCCTGCAGCGCCCTGCGCTGGATCGCCCGGAAAGCAAATCTCGGGCTTGCGGCGCTATACTTGCCCTTTTCGTCATAGCGCGCGTTCTCTAAACCAACGGGGTCGTTGGTATTCGCGCCGCCTTTATCTGTCCGGCGTGCCGGTATATGGGGACGCTTGAGTCTCTTGCTCCCCTGTCCGAGCGCAAGCCATGAAAAAGCCGCCGCCTGGGCCGCGATCCGACGAGTCCGCCCGGGGCCTCGTCGACCTAGCCGCCATCGACCAGCTCGCCACCATCTTATCCAAATATGACTTGAGCGAAGTCGAAATCGATCTTGGCGAGTTGCATATCCGGTTGGCGAGGGAAAGAGGCTCGGCGGGCGGAGCGCGATTGGCCGAAGCGCCGGCCCATTCGGCGGCGATCGCCGCCCCCCACCCATCCGACGAAGCTTCTCCGCCCGCGTCGGACACGGTGAAATCGCCGATGGTGGGGACGGCCTACCTGCGTCCAAACCCGGAAGCCAAGCCGTATGTCGAGATCGGCTCGATCGTGAAGACGGGCGACAAACTGCTCCTCATCGAGGCGATGAAGACGTTCAACGACATTCTCGCTCCGCGCGCCGGCAAAGTCTTGGACATCCTTGTGGCCGACGGCTCGCCCGTGGAATACGACCAGCCCCTGATGGTCATCGAGTGAGCGGCAGGCGCGCGACCGCGCACCTCGGGGAGCCGGTCTTCATGTTTGACAAGATTCTCATCGCCAACCGCGGGGAGATTGCGCTGCGCGTCATGCGCGCCGCCAAGGAGCTGGGCATCGCGACCGTCGCGGTCTACTCGACCGCGGACAAGGAAGCGATGCACGTGAAGCTGGCTGACGAAAGCGTCTGTATTGGGCCTCCCCCGGCCCGCGACAGCTACCTCAATATCCCGGCGATCGTCGCCGCTTGCGAGATCACCGGCGCGGACGCCGTCCATCCAGGATACGGCTTTCTCGCGGAGAACGCGCGCTTCGCCGACATTCTGGAGGAACACGAGATCGCGTTCATCGGTCCGAAGGCCGATCATATCCGCATCATGGGGGACAAGATCGAGGCCAAGCGGACCGCGGCCAAACTGGGCATCCCGTGCGTGCCGGGCTCTTCAGACGCGATCACCGACGACGCGAACGCGCTTCAAGTCGCCGGCGAGATCGGCTATCCAGTGATCGTCAAGGCGGCCGCCGGCGGCGGCGGCCGCGGCATGAAGGTCGCAGCTGATCCCGAATCGCTCGTTGAGGCCATATCGAGCGCCCGAATCGAAGCCAAAAGCGCCTTTGGCGACGACACGCTCTATCTCGAGAAGTTTTTGGCCAATCCGCGCCATATCGAGTTTCAGGTGCTGGGGGACGGCCAGGGGGGCGCAGTCCATCTCGGCGAGCGCGACTGCTCGCTCCAACGCCGGCACCAAAAGATCTGGGAAGAGGGGCCCTCTCCCGCGCTGAACGCCGAGCAGCGCGAGGAGATCGGCGGGATCGTCGCGCGCGCCATGGCCAGGCTCGGCTATGTCGGGGCCGGAACCGTCGAGTTTCTCTACGCCGACGGCGAATTCCACTTCATCGAGATGAACACCCGCATCCAGGTCGAGCATCCGGTGACCGAGATGATCACCGGCATCGACATCGTCAACGAGCAGATCCGGATCGCGGCCGGCTCCCCCCTGTCCTTCGCCCAGGCGGACGTCCGCATCCTCGGCGCCGCCATCGAATGCCGCATCAACGCGGAGCACCCGGGCACTTTTCGCCCTTCGCCCGGCCGGATCACTTATTTCCATCCGCCCGGCGGCCTTGGCGTCCGCGTCGACTCAGCCGCGTACCAGGGCTATGCGATCCCCCCGTATTACGATTCGCTTGTGGGCAAGCTCATTGTGCACGGCCGCAGCCGAAACGAAGCCCTCATGCGGCTACGTCGCGCGCTCGATGAATTCATCGTGGACGGCGTCGAGACGACGCTGCCCTTGTTCCGCGCGCTGGTCCGCAACGCCGAGGTTCAGAACGGCCAGTACGACATTCACTGGCTCGAAAAATTCCTCGAGGACGCGCCCGACCTCAGTCCTTAGATTGCCCCGGAACGGTCGATCATCCGCCGCTACCCTGCCCGCGCGGCTCCTTGAGCTTGCCGAACACCGAATCGACGTCGATCTTCTCCTCGGTCGGCTTCGGCTTCGGCACGCCGAACACTTCAAGCTGGCTCGACGGCGGCTGCGGCTTCGCTGTCGTGACCTCGGCGGGGACGAGCGTCTGGCTGCGGTCGTCCTCGGTCTTCGGCCGTTCCTTGGCGGCGCGGTTCACCTCGAAATCGAGGTCGATCTGCGAGCAAAGGCCCAGCGTCACCGGATCCATCGGCTGAAGATTGGACGAGTTCCAGTGCGTGCGCTCGCGGATCGCCTGCAGCGTGTGCTTGGTCGTGCCGACAAGCCGCATGATCTGCGCGTCCTTAAGCTCGGGGTGGTTGCGCAGCAGCCACAACACCGCGTTCGGCCGATCCTGCCGGCGCGACAGCGGCGTATAGCGCGCGCCGCGCGGCTTCTTGAACTCGGGCGTCCGCGTCTTGGAGACGGAGAGGCGCAGGCGGTGGTTCGGGTCGCGTTCGGCCGCGCCGATCTCCTCGCGGGTGAGCTGGCCGGTCGAG
>Ga0209040_10000996_pt1 | contig 22154 bp, 17 predicted proteins | sample BogFormECP12_OM3_FD_188240 | JGI IMG/M metagenome (GOLD analysis project Ga0209040, IMG submission 188240) | Bog forest soil microbial communities from Calvert Island, British Columbia, Canada - ECP12_OM3 (SPAdes) (version 2) | ecosystem: Environmental > Aquatic > Freshwater > Wetlands > Bog ... | reverse complement strand
AACGATCTCGTGCTGTCCTCTGCACGCCGGATCGCGTCGGGACCGGCCGCATAGCACTCGACCAGGCGAAGGTGCGACAACGCCGGGTTCTCCGCGATCAGGACGAGCAGCGTCGCGAGGCCGTTCCACAACCGCTCGGGCCAGTCGCGTGCGCTGAAGTGGGCGGTCGCGACGCTGTCGAGGATGTGCTGCGACGGGTAGTGCTGGGCCTCAAGAAACGCGTTCTGCTTGTCGGAGAAGTGTTCGTAGAAGACGTCCCGGGAGACGCCGGCGGTTGACACGATGTCCGCCACGGTGGCGTTCGCGTAGCCCTTTTCCCTCATCACCTCGGCCGTCCCGTAGATGATGCGCGTGCGCTGGCTGCGCGCGATGACGCTCGCCGGGAGACCGTGCCGGCCGCGCGGGAGGCGTTCGGGGCGTGGGCTCGATTGCAGGTTGGGCTCCTGCCCGGCGGGCGCCGGCAGGAGCGCCTCGGGCCCGGTGCTCCAGTGCTCTGTTCCGGTCGGGACGGCATAGGAGCGCACCCACGTGACCCCGTCCCGCGCAAGCGCCGGGAGGTCGTCCTCGGCGTGCATCCGCAGCGAGCGCGCGACGATGCTGCGCATCGCACCGACCAGTGCGATCGCCGGGACGTCGATCGTGTCGCCGCCGATCGGCGTGCTGTCAAGGAATTCCTGTACCCGCTGCTCGAAGCCGCCGAGGGCCAGTCGCCGCGTCTCGCGCATGCGCGGGCCGCCATGCAGGGTCTCCACGAACAGCAGGCGCCCGGCGTCGGGGTCGCGCGCCAGCGCGAAGGACAGTCGCCGCAGGGTCTCCTCGGCGGCCTCGGTCCAGTTGCCGTTGCTGGCGGCAGGCGGCGGCTCTGCCAGCAGACGTTGGGCCGCAGTCTGGTAGGCAGCCAGCACGCAGTCTTCCTTGTCGGCGAACTGATCGTAGAACGTGGCGCTCGAGACGCCCGCCCGTGAGCTCACCTGGGCGATGCTCACCGCCTGGTAGCCGGACTTCGCCGACAGCTCGATCATCGCCTCCACGAGGCGCTCGCGCTGGCTGGGCCTGGGCGTCTTCACCGCCGACCCGTCTCCCGTCCGTGAGGCACGCGTGCGGCGGCTGGCGGCCGGTTTGCGGGCTGGCTGCGGCATGGCTGACGGGAGCAGGATACACCCGCTCCCAGCGCCGCAGCCCGGCGGATTTCACGCCAACATGGTGTGAAACCGCTCGCCGCCGGGGCCTCGCCGCCGGGGCCTGGCGGCCGCCGCGCCGATTGACCGGCGGTATGGTCTGCCGGGATGATCTTTGCCCGACGCACGAGCACCGACGGGCAGCTCGCCTGAACATGCCGCGCATCCCGCCCCTGCCGGAAGCCGAGTGGCCAGAGGACCTACGGTCGATCCTGGAGGTTCGCCCGGGGGGAATCGACGGCCGCCTCGGTGACAGCAACATCTTCTCGACCCTCGCGCATCACAAGGACCTGTTCCGGGCGTGGCTGCCGTTCGGAGGCTTCCTGCTGAGCAAAGGAGTGCTCGGCGCACGCGAGCGCGAGCTGCTGATCCTGCGCACCGGATACAACTGCGGCTCGGCCTACGAGTGGGGGCAGCACGTGCGCATCGCCGAAGGACTCGGGATGCCGCGCGATGTGATCCTTCGCCTGGCCGACGGGCCGGACGCAAAGGACTGGTTGCCAGCCGATCGGGCGCTGCTGCGCGCGGCAGATGAGCTGCACGAGCGTGCCAAGATCTCCGACGACACATGGGCGCAGCTCGCCGAGAGCTACGGCGAGGGTGGCCTGATCGAGATCGCCATGCTCGTCGGCCACTACCACTTGGTCGCCTTTGCGCTCAACTCCCTCGAGGTCGAGCTGGACGAGGGCCTGGAGGGCCTGCCCTGAGGCCACGCACGAGCCCTCGGTTTCGGGACCGTCGCGATCGCGCGTACTCTATTGACAAATGAGCATTGAGACAAACGGGGGGGCGGCGTCTTCGGCGCCCCTTTCCGGGGAGTTGCGCTACAGCGCCGAGCTGGCACGGCTGCTGGCTGACGGCGAGCTCCGCGGCAGTCGTTGTTCGGAGGTCGCACGACCTGTCCTGCTGACCCCCGGCTTCATGGCCGGCGACGCCTCGCTGACGATGCTGAAACTCTGGCTGCGACGCCGCGGACATCGCGTCGCGACGAGCGGCATGAGGGCCAATGTCGACTGTTCCGAGCGAGCAGTCGCCCGGCTCGAAGCGCAGCTGCAGGCCTTCGCCTTCGACTGCGGGGGCCCGGTCGTGCTGATCGGGCAGAGCCGCGGCGGCGCGCTTGCACGCGTGCTCGCCGTGCGCCAGCCGGAGAGCGTGTCCGGACTGGTCATGCTGGGATCCCCGGTGTGCGACCCGCTGGCCGTCAGCGGGCCGGTGTTGCGGACGGTGAGCTGGATCGCGCGGCTTGGCGATCTCGGGGTCCCGGGGCTGTTCTCGACCAGCTGCCGCGATGGAGAATGCTGCGCGGCCTTCCACGACGATCTGGCCGCTCCCCTCGCCGACGGCATCGACGCGGTCGCCGTCTACTCGCCGACCGACGCGATCGTCGACTGGCGGGCATGCCTTGACCCCCATGCCGAGTCGGTCGAGGTCGACTCGAGCCATTGCGGAATGTCGGTCCACCCAGCGGTCTACCGGGTGCTCGAGCGCGTGCTCGACGCGCCGGAGGACTCATGGAGTGGATGAGTCCGATCGACTCGTCGTTCTTGCATGTCGAGAACGACACCACGCCGATGCACATCGGCGGCGTCAGCATCTTCGAGGGCCCGCCGCCACCGTTTGAGCAGCTGCGGGCGATGGTCGCGGGCAAGCTCGATCTCGTCCCGCGATATCGACAGAAGGTCCGCTTTGTGCCGCTGGCCGTCGGCTCTCCGGTCTGGATCGACGACCCCCATTTCAGCCTCAGCTACCACCTCCGTCACACCGCGATCCCATCTCCCGGGAGCGAGCAGCAGCTGCGCCAGATGGCCGGGCGGGTCTTCTCACAGCACCTCGACAGGAACAAGCCGCTGTGGGAGCTGTGGGTGGTCGAGGGCCTGCAGGCCGACCGCTGGGCGCTGCTGTCGAAGGTCCACCACTGCATGGTCGACGGCGTCGCCGCGACCGACCTGATGTCGGTCATGTTCTCGGATACGACCGAGCGCTCCACCGCTCGGAGCTGGTCGGCGCGGCCGGAGCCGTCCCCGCTCGAGGTGCTGGCGCGCACGATCACGCGGCGGGCAAGCCCGGCCGGGCAGCTGGAGGCGCTGCGGGGAGCGCTGCTCGCACCTGGTGAGACGCTGCGATCCATGTGGGAGATCGCACGCGCCACCGTGGCGGCCTCCCCCAGCATGCGACCCGTGGCGGCATCGTCGCTCACGGGTCCGATCGGACCACATCGGCGCTGGAGCTGGGCAGAAGCACGCCTCAGCGACGTGAAGGTGGTCCGCGCCAGCCTCGGCGGCACGGTCAACGACGTTGTGCTCACGCTTATCACCAACGGTTTCCGCGAGCTGCTCGGGTCGCGGGGCGAGGACATCGCGGAAGATCGCGTGGTGCGCACGATGGTTCCGGTCTCCGTGCGCCGGCGGGGCGAGAAGGGTGTCTACAACAACCGCGTGTCGGCCGTCTTCACCGGCCTGCCGGTTGGGCTTCGCGACCCGGCCGCGCGCCTGCAGCGCATCCGCGCGGAGATGGACGGCGTCAAGCAGTCCAAGCAGGCCGTGGCCGGAGATGTGCTCAGCTCTCTGTCGGGCTTTGCGCCGCCGCTGCTGCTGGCGATGGGAAGCCGTCTCGTCACGCTCTCGCCGCGGCTGAACATGCACACCGCCACGACCAACGTGCCGGGCCCCCAGCAGCCGGTGCAGACGCTCGGACGCCGCATGCTCGCGTCCTACCCGTTCGTTCCCGTGGTGGGGTCGATACGCATCGTCGTAGCGATCTTCTCCTACGACGGCGGCCTCTTCTTCGGCGTCACCGGTGACTACGACGGCGCCCCGGACATCGGCGTCCTGAGCGCGGGAATCAGCCGCGGGATGGACGAGCTGCTCGCGATCGCCTATCCGCCGACGCGCTCCTCGCCCACGAAGTCGCGGACGGCGCGGGCGAAGGCCGTCGGCTGATCGCGCATGATCAGCGTGTAGCTGTCCGGGATCTCGATCAGCCGCGCGTCCGGCAGCAGCTCGGCCAGGCGCCTACCGTGCTCCGGGCGCTGGACGCGGTCCTCTGGGGTCCAGACCACGAGCGCCGGGCGCCTGAAGGCCGCAAGGCGCTCGCAGACCTGCATCATCTCCCCGCGCCGAGCGCCAGTGAGGTACTTGTGCAGGTCGCGCCTGACGCCGCGGTTGGTCTGGAGCGGGCGCAGCCAGCGGTCGATCAGGTCATCGGGGAGCGGACGCTTTGCCATCCACCCGAAGGCGATCGGCAGGCGTCGCAGCGGACGCAGGCGCAGGGCCTGCATCGACAGGAAGATCCCGCCGGGGAGCATCGCGGTCAGGCGCATGTTCTTGCCGGGCAGGCCCGGCGGATAGTTCTCGAAGGCCTCGCACGAGGAGATGACGAGCCGGGCCACACGGCCGGGGTTCTCGCCGGCGAGCACCAGCGCCGCGGCGTGGTCGTTCTGCACGAGCGTCACCTCGCGCAGGTCCAGACGCTCCAGCAGCTCGCCTACCATCGCGCCGAAGCCGGCCAGCGAGAGATCGGCGTCCGCGCGCATCGGGCGTCGATGGGCGCCGAGGGGCAGGGTTGGGACGATGCAACGGTGCTCGCCTCGCAGCTCGGCGAGCATCGGGTCCCATACCGAGCCGTCCATCACGAGGCCGCCGAGTAGGACGAGCACCGGCCCCTCGCCGCCCGTGTCCTCGTACTCGATCGTTCCGGCGCTCAACTCCAACTCGGGCATCAGGCACCTACTAGATAGATCGCTCTAATCGGCTGTAGCGTATCATGACCGCATGGCAATCACCACGAAGGAGCGAATCGTGCAGAGCAGCGCCGAGCTGTTCCGCCGCCAGGGCTACGCCGGCACCGGCGTCAAGCAGATCGTGGTCGAGGCAAGCGCGCCGTTCGGCTCGCTCTACCACTTCTTCCCCGGCGGCAAGGAGCAGCTGGGTGAGGAGGTGATCCGCTGGTCGGGAGCCATCTACGGTCAGCTCATCGATGCCTTCTTCGTACCCGGCTCGGACCCCGTGGCGGCCACTCGCGAGTTCTTCGCCGGCGCCGCCCAGACCCTGCGGGAAACCGACTACGCCGACGCCTGCCCGATCGCCACGGTTGCGCTCGAGGTCTCCTCCACCAACGAGCCCATGCGCCAGGCCTGCGCCGACGTGTTCGACGGCTGGATCGACGCGGCCGCCGCCCGCCTCGTGGCGGCCGGCCTTCCTCGCGCGCGTTCGCGGGCGCTGGCCATCTCGATGCTCGCATCGCTCGAGGGGGCATTCGTCTTGGCACGCGCCCTGCGCAGCACCGAGCCGGTGGAGGTCGCGGGCGCCGCGGCGGTCGCCGCCGTGCGCGAGGCCGTGGCCGCCCAGCGAGCGCGCCGCAGCCGTCGCTGATAGCGCTCGGTCTGCCTGTTAGGCTCGCTGCCGGCTTGCCGACAGACTCGACGCGACCGCACATGCCCAACGGCGAGGAGATGCTGGCCGTGGCGGCCGCGCGAGCCGGCGAGCTTGCCGCGCCGGGGCTGAGCCCGCGGCCACGTCGCAAAGTGGCCGTGCTCGCCTGCATGGACACGCGGATCGACCTCTTTCCGATGCTCGGTCTCGAGCGCGGAGACGCGCACATCATCCGCAATGCCGGGGGACTGGTGACCGACGATGCTGTCCGCTCGCTCAGCGCCTCACAGCGACTCCTCGGCACCGAGGAGGTGGTCGTGGTGATGCATGACGGTTGCGGCCTGCACGGGGCGTCCGAGGACGAGTTCGCCGAAGCGCTCGCCGCAGACGGCGTCCTGCCGACCTGGCGGCTCGGGGCCTTCGAGGAGGTCGAGGCGGCGCTGCGCAACGGCCTGGCTCGCTTGCGCGCGAGCCGCGAGCTGCCCAACCGGGAGCACATCCGCGGCTTCGTCTTCGACCCCGAGACGGGGACGCTGCGCGAGCCGCAGGCTCCCTCCTAGCCGACCCAGTCGAAGGAGCGGGTGACGGCCTTCTTCCACTGCGCGTACTCGCGCTCGCGCAGCTGCTCGTCCATGCGCGGCTCCCAGCGCCTGTCCTCCGACCAGCGTTCCCGCAGCTCGGCCTGGTCGGAGAAGAAGCCCACCGCGAGGCCGGCGGCGAAGGCTGCGCCCAGCGCGGTGGTCTCGGTCACCTTCGGGCGGATCACCGGAACGCCCAGCACGTCCGCCTGGAACTGCATCAGCAGCTCGTCGTGGGTCATGCCGCCGTCGACCCGAAGCTCGGTGAACGGAACTCCGATGACGTCCTCGGCCGCATCGAGCACCTCCCGCGTCTGCCAGGCCGTGGCCTCGAGCACCGCGCGGGCGATGTGGCCGGCGCGCGCGTAGGCGGTCAGCCCGACGATCGCTCCGCGGGCGTCGTCGCGCCAGTAGGGGGCGAACAGCCCGGAGAAGGCGGGGACGAAGTAGACGCCCCCGTTGTCCGGCACCGTGCGCGCAAGCTCCTCGACCTCGGCTGCGGTCCTGATCAGCCCGAGCTGGTCGCGCAGCCACTGCACGGCCGCCCCGGTCACCGCAATTGAGCCCTCGAGCACGTAGGTCGTCGGCGCCTCGCCGACCTTCGCGCCGACGCTGGTCAGCAGCTTGTCGGAGTGCACGATCTCGCCGCCTGTGTTGACGAGCAGAAACGATCCCGTGCCGTAGGTGTTCTTCGCCTCCCCGCGCGCGAAGCATGTCTGCCCGAACAGCGCCGCCTGCTGGTCGCCGAGGATGCCGGCCACCGGGCGGCCTGCGAGCGCGCCGCCGACCGCCTCGCCGTAGACCTCGCTCGAGGCGCGGATCTCGGGCAGCATGCTGCGGGGAATGCCCATCAGCTGCAGGCTTGGCTCGTGCCAGTCGAGCGTCTGCAGATCCATCAGCATCGTGCGGCTGGCATTGGTCACGTCGGTCGCGTGCCGGCCCCCCTGCGGGCCGCCGGTCAGGTTCCACAGCACCCACGTATCCATGTTCCCGAAGGCCAGTTCGCCGTTCTCGGCGCGCTCGCGCGCGCCCGCCACGTTGTCGAGGATCCAGGTGATCTTCGGGCCCGAGAAGTACGTCGACAGGGGCAGGCCGACGCGGTCGCGCAGCCGGTCCACGCCCGCGGTACCGGCCAGATCGCGCACCAGCGCGTCCGTGCGCGTGTCCTGCCAGACGATCGCGTTGTGCACCGGCTCGCCGGTCTGGCGGTCCCAGACGAGCGTCGTCTCTCGCTGATTGGTGATCCCGATCGCCGCTACATCCGTCGCGCCGGCTCCGGCCTGCGCCAGCGCGCCGCCGATGACCTCGCGCGTGCGTCGCCAGATCTCCAGGGCGTCGTGCTCCACCCAGCCGGCGCGGGGATGGACCTGCTCGTGCTCGCGCTGGTCGATCGCCGCGATCCGGCCATCCGCGTCAAACAGGATCAGCCGGGTGCTGGTGGTCCCCTGGTCGATCGCCGCCACGTATCGCGCCATCGCCCCACCCTACGCTCGCGGGAAGCTGCCCGCCGGGGCGGATCCCGGCCGTCGTATATGGAGATACCCGCGGCAGCCGATGCTCAGGCGCCGCGAACGAATCGGCGCGGTTGGGCGTATGGTGCGCAGCGGTGGGCTCGGTCTCTCAGCGCGGGCGCGATGACTCGCGATGGTCGCTGATCGCGGCCGCAGGCGGCGCCCGCCTGCGCTCGGTCTCAAGGCATCGCGGGCTGCCCGTCGCGCTCGCTCTGATCGGGGCGCTTCCCGTGCTCGCTGGTTCGCTGCCACGCGACGCGAGCCCTCCAGCCGCGCGTACGGTGCCGACCGCTCCGAGCGCCCCGCCGGCGGGCGCACCAGCCTCCAGCTACCGCGTCGTGGGCTGTCGCAGCCGGGGTGAGGTCGCCTACCAGCATGGCCCGTCCCGCCGTGAGGTGGCGATCGGATTCGACGACGGGCCGTGGTCCGACACCGCGGCCTTCGTGACGATGCTCGAACACAGCCGCGCGCGGGCCACGTTCTTCATGATCGGCGATCAGGTGAGCTTCTCGTACCGCCCGACGCTCCTGCGGGAGCTGCGCAGCGGGGACGTCCTCGGCGACCACACCTTCACCCACCCCTATCTCACGCGGACGGGCGACGTCTACGCTCAGCTGCACAAGACGATCGCGGTGATCCGCTCGCTGACCGGCTATACGCCGTGCGTGTTCCGTCCGCCCTATGGCGCCTACGACCAGTCCATCATCGACACGGCGCGCTCGCTCGGCCTGGCGACCGTGCTGTGGAACGTGGACCCGAGCGACTACACGCTGCCCGGCGTCGCCGCGATCGAGCAGCGCGTCCTCGTCCAGGTGCGTCCCGGCTCGATCATCATCTCCCACGACGGCGGCGGTCCGCGCGGCCAGACGCTGGCGGCCTATCCGGTGATCATCGCCAAGCTGCGGGCGCGCGGCTACCGGATCGTGACGATCCCGGAACTGCTCGGCTTCCGGGCGGTGTACGTCCCCTGCGTGCGCCTGTGTGACGGCATCGGCGTGCCGCGCGGCGCGCTGCCACCCGGCGCGATCATCGAACGCGCGCCCTAGCTCCACGCCCTCTCGGCCTGGCTCCACACCCTCTCGGATAGCGTGCGTCGGGGCCCCCCGTGGCGGGCGCTCCACGCCTCAGCCGGGCGTGTAGCTCGCGGCGCTGCTCACGGTTCCCAGCGGCGGCTGGGTGTTGCTCACGGTGATCGCTCCTGTGCCGGCGCCGGCGGGCACGGTCGCCTTCAGCTTGGTCGGTGTGACGTAGGTCACGCTGCTCGCCGGGATGCCGGCAAAGCTCACGGCGGAGGAGCTGTTGAACCCGAGGCCTTTGATCGTGACGACCGTTGCGCCGCCCACAGTGGACGCCACGAAGGCTCTGATGGACAGCGTCGGCACGAATTTCTGGGTGCTCGTCGCCGTGCCGTCCGGCGTCGTGAGCGTGATCCTTCCGGCGATCGCCCCATCGGGCACCGTGGCGTTCAGCTGCGTGGGCGAGAGGACCGTGTAGCTCGCCTGGAGTTTGCCGAACGTGAGCTTGCCGGCGCCGTCGAGCGCCGTCCCTTCGATCGTGACGACGCTGCCGGTGATCGCCGAGGACGGGGTGAAGCCGGTGATCTTGGGCACGTCGGAGACAACGGTGGCCGTCGGCGCCGAGACGGCCGGCCCGCCGACACCGACGGCGTTGCTCGCGCTCTCCGCAACACGCAGGCTCGAGCCGACGTCGGCGGCGGTGAGCGAGTAGGTCTGCGCGGTCTGGCCCGCGATCACCTGGCAGTCGGAGCCGGCGCTGCTGCAGCGTTCCCACTGGTAGGCGTACTTCGTGGGTTCGCCCTTCCATTCGCCGTGGGACTCAGTGAGGAGGTGACTCTGCTCCGCGGCGCCCGCCACGGTCGGCGGCGAGATCTCTACCGGGGCGCCGGAGGTCGAGAAGGCGCTCAGCCCGATCGGGCTGCCGACCCCGGTCGGCCCGTCGAAGCCGGCGAGCGCCTGACAGGCGGTAGTCCCGGCGCACGAGCCGTTGCTCCCGGCCACGACGTCGTACAGGGCGTCGCTGTGGCCGAGGTGGGAGTACAGCGTGGCCCCGGGATAGGCGACCCCGCCGGCGCCGCCCGCGAGCGCGTACTCGGCGGCGACGATCGGCGACGCGACCGATGTGCCGCCCCAGGCTCCCCAACCCGTTGGCGCGCCGGGTGCTTCGGGGGTGCTGTCGTAGACGTCCACCCCGGTGTTCGGGTCGGCGATCGCGGCGACGTCGGCAACCGAGCGTGCGCTGCCGCAGCCGGTGGCCGCGAAGTTCGCGACCGCGCTCTGCCAGAGTGGGGCGAGGAAGACCGAGCTGCAGCCGCTGCCCCCTCCTTCCCACACCGTGCTGCTCCAGACGCCTTCGCGTTCGGTCAAAGAGGTCCCTCCGACGGCGACGACGTCGGCGGAGTCGGCTGGGAAGTTGGCGCCGACGGGGTCGCGCGCGCACAGCTTGTTCAGGTAGCCACAGTCGCCGGAGCTGGCGGTGATGACGGTCCCCGGATGATCGTAGTAGTCGGTCTCATAGCTCGAATCGCCCGCCTGCTCGGTCCCGCCGTAGGAGTTGCTGATCTCGCTCGCGCCGGCTGCGACAGCTGCGTTGACCGCGCTGCCCAGCTGGCTGAATGCTTCGCCGTTGGCCTCCGCCAGCAGCACGTGACAGCTCTGGCAGATCGCGTGGGCCATCTGCACGTCGATCGATATCTCACTCGCCCAGCCGCCTTCGGTGGGTGGCAGCGGGCTGGCGCTGCCGTTCTGGTTGATCTTGCGAAAACACCCGTTCGCGGCGGTGCAGGGCGGCAGGCCGAACTGGCTGTCGAACACTTGAAGGTCGGCTTCGGCGGTGGGATCGTCATAGGCGTCGACGACGGCGATCGTCTGGCCGGCCGAGGAGGCCGTTTCGGTGGGCAGCTGATAGGCGGCGTGCAGGCTCTGCGGCGTGAGGTAGCCCGGCCACGGGGTTTTGTAGGTGACGGCCGGCGTTGCGCCACGTTCCTTGGCCTTGGTGGCTTGAACGGCGTCGGCATGCAGCCCAGCCGGCGTCAGCGAGGCGGGCAGGAGCCTCAACGCCATGCACGCGGCGCGGCGCGGCCGCGGGACGTGACACACGCGCTGGACCCGGAAGCGCGAAGCGGCGCCCGATGCGACCGGGCTGGCGCCCAGGCACAGCGTTGCGAGCGCCAGCAACACGGCCCCAAGCGTTCCCGCCCGCAGACGGTCCGGCGTCCGCGGCGCCCCGGGCGATGGCGCCGGGTGTGTTCTCTCGGGGATCGTGGGCATGGTCTCGATGGCCTCTGCTCAGCTCCCGTGAGCCCGCGCAGTCGGACCAAGGTAGCCACCCGCCGCGCAAGTGTCAAGCAGCACATGTGGCCCGCCGGGAGGCGACCTGAGGCCGCTCCGGCAGGCGGACACGTGGCCGCCCGGCAGGCGGCGTGCAGGCGCCGCCCAAGTCGGCTCGAGGCTGCTTAGAATAGTGTGCGCTTCAGCGAGCGCCCGTAGCTCAGTGGTCAACGGTTCTCTTCGGGGAGCCAAAGAGCAGCGGTCTTTCAAGCCGCAGGCCGAGGGTTCGATTCCCTCCGGGCGCACTTTGTGAGTGTCGGGACATCGGACGCAGATGTCCCCCGTAGTCGTGGGCCCGCCTGGTGGTCGTGCGAGGACCTCCAGCCGCGATCGCCGCTGAGCTGGGCGTCGTGATCTGCGGCCGCAGAGGCCCGCGGCGACCGCGAGGCGGTTCCGTCGGCGTGCCTTGCATGCCGCGTGCGTGCTCGAGCTCGATCATCCGACTTGGAGCAAGTTGACATCCTGAGTAAAACGTGATTTATATGTCCGAGGGGAAGCAAAATCCAACGTCCCTGCAGGCTTTGCAGCTTGCGGGCGTGATCCTCAGAAAGCGATGGAAGGCCTGGAACGATGGGCTTGGGGTCAAGCAGGAGGCGAGACCGAGGATGCAGAGCGCGGGTCCAATCACCCGCCGTTGGTGTCGTTTCGTGGCGAGCGAGCGGAGAGTCGCTTCGGCACAACTTCTTGCCCGCCGTTGTACAGATCGGTGCACGCCATCGGCCGGTGGCCTCGGCCGGCAGCGGATGGATCGGGGCGCCGCGCGACGGTGACGCCGCGATCGCGGCGGAGGGCGGATGGAGATGAGACTGTTCGTCTGCCACGAGCACCGCATGCTGCGGGCGCTGCACGGCCGCTGGCCATACCGACGCTCGCACTGCCGCCACGACCTGCACTGGCTGGCTCAGCTGCAGTCGCAGCGATGCTGGTGCCCGGGCGCCCGCGCCCATGCGCTGAGCGGGCTGGGTGCCGGCCCGCGACGCCCTGAGGGTCGCTGATGGGGGCTTGGGGTAGCCTGCCTCTACAGGCCCTGTGCGCCCGAGAGGGAGGTCGGGTGGGTCTGTAGGGGTGGGTGATCTGCGGCGCGCTTATCCGCCAGAGCGGCGTGCTCGGCGATCGCGTCGATCAGCGTCGGCCAGGCCGCGCGGGGCAGGTCGTGTCCCATGCCGGGGACCATCATCAGTCTCGCGCCGCCGATGGCGCTCGCGGTGGCGCGCCCGCCGGAGGGCGAGATCAGCGGGTCGGCGCTGCCGTGGATGACGAGCGTCGGCGCGGTGATGCGCCGCAGTTCGGCGGTGCGGTCGCCGCCGGCGATGATCGCGGCCAGCTGGCGAGGGCCGCCGGTGGGGTCGTGGTCGCGCTCGTAGCTGATGGCGGCGAGCGTGCGGATGTCGGGAACATCTCGCGGAAGGCCGGGCGAGCCGATCACCGCGAACACGCGTTCCATCCGAGCGATGTAGGCATCCCGACCCTGCGGAGGGTGCCCGAGCAGGATCGGATACACGCGCAGCGAGGGCTGGCCGCTGCGGCGGCTGCCGGTGTTGGACATGATCGAGACGAGCGAGCGCACGGCCTGTGGATGGCGGGCCGCGAGCGTCTGGGCGATCATCCCGCCCATCGACGCGCCGATCACGTGTGCCGGGGCGAGCTCCAGCCGATTCAGGAGCTCCGCGGTGTCCTCGGCCATGTCCGCGAGCGTGTAGTGCGCGGCCCGCTTGGAGCGCAGCACCAGCTGTGCCACCGTCGGTGGGCGCCCGGACAGATGCGTCGAGCGCCCGATGTCGCGGTTATCGAAACGCACCACGTGCAGGCCGCGCCCGGCGAGCTCCCGGCAGAAATCCTCCTGCCACGCAACCATCTGGGTTCCCAGCCCCATGATCAGCAGCGCCGTGGGAGCGGAGGGGTCGCCGAACGTCTCGTAGCAGAGGCTCACACCCCTGCCGACATCGCAGAACTGCTCAGACATGACCATGGACTCTAGCGTCGTGCTCGACTAGCATCGAGTCCAATGGCGATCACGAGCGCATCGGGCGGTTCTGGGTCTGTGACCGGAGCCGACGAGCGCGAGGTCCAGAGGCTTTCGATAGACACGATCCGCGGCCTGTCGATGGACGCGGTGCAGAAGGCGAACGCGGGACATCCGGGGACGGCGATGGCGCTGGCACCGCTCGCCTATGTCATCTTCAAACGCTTCCTGCGCGTCAATCCGCAGGACACGGTCTGGCCCGATCGCGACCGCTTCGTGCTGAGCGCCGGTCACGCATGCGTCCTGCAGTACTCCCTGCTCCACCTGTGCGGCTATGACCTGGGGCTGGAGGACCTCGAACAGTTCCGCCAATGGGGCTCGCGCACTCCGGGGCACCCCGAGCGGGGGCACACCCCCGGGATCGAGGTCACCACCGGGCCGCTCGGGCAGGGCGTGAGCAATGCGGTCGGCATGGCACTCGCCGAGAGGTTCCTCGCCGACCGCTTCAACCGTCCCGGCCAGGAGGTGGTCGACCACCACGTGTATGCGATCTGCTCGGATGGCGATCTGATGGAGGGGATCAGCCAGGAAGCGGCCTCGATCGCCGGGCAGTTCCGGCTCGGCAAGCTGATCGTGTGCTACGACGACAATCACATAACGATCGACGGGACCACGTCGATTTCGTTCGACGGCGAGAACCATACGGCCCGTCTGGAGGCCGACGGCTGGCATGTTCAACGGGTTGCCGATTCCGAGGACCTCGACGCCCTCGAGGCTGCCATCGCGGACGCGCGCGATGAAACCGAGCGGCCCTCCTTCATTGCCATCCGCTCGCACATCGCCTACCCGGCGCCGCACGCGGTCGACACCGCCAAGGCGCATGGGGCGCCGCTCGGCGAGGACGAGGTCAGGGCCGCGAAGCAGGCCATGGGCTTTGACCCGGACCGCTCCTTCTGGGTCGAGGAGTCCGTCTACTCGCACATGTCTCTGCGCGGGGCCGGGGCCGCGGTCCAGCACGAATGGAGGCTGCGCTTCGATCGCTGGCGCGAGGCCTTCCCCGAGATGGCCGAGGATTGGGACCGGTCGTGGACGGGCGAGTTGCGCGACGGCTGGCGCGAGTCGCTGCCGAGCTTCCAGGCGGGAGAACAGATCGCAACCCGCTCGGCCGGACAGAAGGTGATGGCGGCCTTCGCCGAGTACGCGCCCACGATGATCGGCGGCGCGGCCGACCTGGTCGAGTCGACCAAGACGCTGTTCGAGGGCGGGGGAGAGTTCTCGAGCGTGCACGCCGGCCGCAACGTACCGTTCGGCATCCGTGAGCATGCGATGGGCGCGATCGTCAACGGGGCGGCCGCGCACGGCGGGATCGTCAAGCCCTACGGGTCCACGTTCCTGGTCTTCTCGGACTACATGCGCGCCGCGGTGCGCCTGTCCGCTCTGATGGGACTCCCGGTCGTGTGGGTCTGGACGCACGACTCCATCGGCCTGGGTGAGGACGGCCCGACCCATCAGCCGGTCGAGCACTATGCCACCCTGCGCGCGATCCCGCACCTGTGGGTCATCCGTCCGGCGGACGCGAATGAGACCACGGAGGCGTGGCGGGTGGCGCTCGAGCGGACCGACGGGCCGGTCGCGCTGCTGCTCTCGCGCCAGAACATCCCCGTGCTCGACCGCGACGAGGTGGCGCCCGCACAGGAGCTCGAGCGCGGCGGCTATGTCCTGTGGGACTCGGCCGCCCAGGACTCCCGGGCGCAGGACCCTCCCGAGCTGATCCTGATTGCGACCGGCGCGGAGGTCGCGCTGACGCTCGAAGCGGGGCGGATGCTGGCCGAGCAGGGCACGCGCGTGCGCGTGGTCTCGATGCCCTGCATGGAGCTGTTCGAAGCGCAGCCGCAGGACTACCGCGATACGGTCCTTCCCCGCGATGTCACCGCCCGGCTGGCGGTCGAGCCGGGCGCGAGCATGAGCTGGTGGAAGTGGGTCGGCAGCGAGGGCGACGTTCTCGGCCTCGACCGCTTCGGCGCGTCTGCACCGGGTAGCACGGTGCTCAAGGAGCTGGGCTTCAACGCCGAGAACATCCTGGCACGCGCTCGAGCCGTGCTGAAGACACCCGATTGAGAGGAGCATCATGTCCGCCGAAACGCTTCCGCCGCTGCAACGCCTGTCGGCCATCGGGCAGAGCGTGTGGGTCGACTTCCTCTCGCGCGAATCGATCCGCGGCGGGCACCTGCAGGAGCTGATCGACGACTACGCCGTCGTGGGCGCGACTTCGAACCCGTCGATCTTCCAGAAGGCGATGAGCGCCGGCGAGGCCTACGACGAGCAGCTGCACGAGCTCGCGGCCGAGGGCAAGGACGTCTCCGAGAGCTTCTGGGCGCTCGCCCGGCAGGACATCACCGACGCCTGTGGGGTCTTCCGCCCGGTGTGGGACGGCGGCCAGGGTCGCGACGGATACGTCTCGCTCGAGGTCGATCCGCGCCTGGCCTACGACACGCTGCAGACCTACCGCGAGGCGATGCGGCTGCACGAGGAAATCGACCGTCCCAACCTGATGGTCAAGATACCGGCGACCAGGCCCGGGCTGGCGGCGATCGAGGACGTGGTCGCCAAGGGGCACTCGATCAACGTCACGCTGATCTTCTCGCTGCAGCGCTACAGGGAGGTCGCAGAGTCCTACATCCGCGGGATCGAGCGGCTCATCGCCGAGGGCGGCGACCCGCGCAAGGTCGCCTCGGTGGCCAGCTTCTTCGTCTCCCGAATCGACACCGAGACCGACAGGCGCCTGGATGAGATCGGCGGGCACGACGAGCTCAAGGGCAAGCTGGCGATCGCCAACGCCAAGCTCGCCTACGACCATTACCTGCAGGCGTTCGCCGGCCCGCGCTGGGAGTTCCTGAGCTCGAAGGGAGCTACCCCCCAGCGTGTGCTGTGGGCCTCGACCTCGACCAAGAACCCCGACTATCCAGACACGTTGTATGTCGAGGAGCTGATCGGGGCGGACACCGTCAACACGATGCCCGAGGAGACGATCAAGGCCTACCAGGATCACGGCCGGCCGCAGCCGCGACTGCAGAGCGGCCTCGACGATGCACACCGGGTGTTCGACGAGCTCGAGCGCGCCGGCGTCGACTACGGCGACGTCACCGACACGCTGGAGCGCGAGGGAGTCGAGAAATTCGCCGACGCCTTCGACCAGCTCATCCAGTCGCTGCGGGCCAAGCAGGAGTCGCTGGCGCCAGCCTGAGCACGCCGGGCCGGCTCGCGGCCGCTTGAGCACCCCGGCTCAGGAGTAGGGGACGGGGATCAGCACCTGGATCCGCAGCGGCCCCGCAGGGAACGACCGGGCGTGCAGCGTGAACACGCGGAACGTGCGCCCGTGGTAGCTGTAGCTGCCGCTGTCGGGCACGGTCCCGGGAGCCGGGCCGAGGCTGTTCTTGACGAGCTTTGAGCCCATGTACATGAGCACGTCCAGGCCGGCCAGCCGCCGGGCGAGTCGCAGGTAGCCTTCGTCGTCCTGGATCGAGAGCACGAAGCTGCCGATCGTGCGCCCGCCGAGGCGCAGCGGCGCGCGCACGGGCGCCAGCACATACGGACCGCCGACATCCGAGAGCAGCTGGCCGCCGGCGCTCACGCGCAGGCGCACGATGTGCTCGTTGAGCAGGCTTTCGATCGCTTCCCTGGTGGCGACCGGGTCGCGGTGTGTAACGGCCTGCAGCAGCGGCCCGTTGCTTTGCACGCGTCGCACCTGCGGCAGCGTGCGTGCGCCGGCCTCGCCCGCGTAGATCAACGACGCGATGTGGCTGAGCGTCTTGACGACCGTGTCCTCGCTCGTGCTCGCGCAAAGTTCGCTGGCCGAGCTGAGCGGCTTGAGCACGTATATGCGTATCGCACCGGACGGGTAGGCGGTGGCAGGCAGCGAGGTGTACTGGTAGGCGACGCCGTCGTCCTTGAGCGCGCCCCGCGCGGGCAGCGTTCCCGGCGCGAGCTTGAAGGATCCGCCCACGCTGCGGCCGTGCGCGCGCAGCGCGACGTACCCGCCGGCCACGCCGTCGGCCTCGGTTACGAAGCCGTTGTCCGACCACACGCTGTAGAGGTAGCCGGCGATCGGCGCGCCGGCGCCGTTGCGCAGCGTCCCCGACCGGGGGGCGAGCGCCGGACCGCCGACGTCTACGAGCGTCTGCGAGCCCCGCGTGACCCGCAGGTTGGTCAGATGCCCGCTCGCCAGCAGCGCCTGCGCCGCCCTGTGCGCCGCCCCGGCGTCGTCGGCTTCGACCGCCTGGCGCAGCGCGACCGAGCCGTCGATCAGGTGTTCGGCGGTCAACGTCCGTTCGCTGGCGATGCCCTCGTGGTAGACGCGCGCGAGCACGAGTGCCAGCGTTTCGAGCACCTTCGCCTGGCAGACGTTGGCCGAGCTGTCGGAGCTGATGGCGATCGTGCTTGCATGCGCGGTCGCGCTGCCCTTGACCGTCGATCCGCAGCCGGCCAGCACAGCGGCGAGCACGAGCACGAGCGTGGTGCGGGAGATCGCGCAGCGGCGCGGGATCGGCTGGCGGTCCATCGCGTCAATTAAAGTCCTCGCACGCGATCGGCGCGCCGCGCGGGGCCGGAGGCATCTCAGGATGGAACGTCCTCGCACCCGTGGCGGCGCGCCGCGCGGGGCTCGAGGCGTGTCAGGATGGCGGCTGGTACACGGCCAGCCAGGCGAACACGCTGGTGGTCGCGGCCTGTGTCTGCAGCATCCCCGGCACGGCGTCCACGGCGGGCAGCGGTTGGCCGTTCCAGGAGAGCAGATACAGGCCCTGGCCGTCGAGCGCGCGGGCGCGCGCGTCGCGCGCGTTGTCGGCGGCGAGCGAGTACAGGACCGGGTCGCGGTCGAGCGAGTACAGCGCGAGCATCCACTGGATGTAGATCGCGTCGTACTGCGGGGAGAAGTCGAGCAGGTATCCGAAGCGGGTCAGCGCTCTGCTCTTCAACTGCTCGGCGCGCCGGCAGTCGGCGGTCGTGGCCGTGAGCCCGCAGAGCAGCGCCTGCGCGTAGATCAGCGGCGCCTCGATGTAATCGATCGGCGTGGGGTTCAGGCTGCTGCCCGCATACAGGCCGTTGGCGGCGCTGAACCCGGTGGAGTTGGCCCACGCCAGGAACCGCTGCGCCTGGGCGAGCGCGAAGCTCGAGTGGGTCTGCTGATAGAGCATCGTCGCCAGCAGCGCGCCCGAGGCCAGCGCCTCGCCGGCCTTGTACGGGCGCTCGGTGTCCCACCAGATCCCGCCTTCGCGGCTGTCCCAGCCGGCGGCGGCGATGAAGCGCAGCGCTCGTTCGGCGTCCAGCAGGTAGCGCCGCATGCCGGTCGCGCGGTAGGCGTTCACGAATGCAAGCCCCCACCAGCCGTTGTCGTCGAACCAGGTCTCGGTGTTGGCTTCACGGTCTCCCGGATAGGGCGAGTAGCCGGCCACCGGGCGCAGGCCCCGGTTCAGGTAGCGCTCGGCGCCGGCCGCGAAGCGCGCGACGGCGCGCCTGTCGGCCTTCGTCGGCTGGGCGATCGCGATCGCGTCCAGGGACTCGAACAGCGGCACGATGTCCCAGATCGTCGCCAGGGGATAGCGCGCGCGGTCGGCCAGCTGCGCGTCGTACCAGCCGAGTCGGCGATCTCGCCAGCGCAGTTCGGCGGTAGCGACGCCCGCCCGCGCGAGCGACAGGTATTGGCGCTGAGCGGCGCTCAGCGTTGGCGCCGCCGCGCGCGCTCTCGACGGGGCGGCCACCCCGGCGCTGGGCGCCCACAGGGTCGCGATCGCGAGGCCGAGCAAGATCGGTGAAAGCCTTCTCATATGCGTTCTAACCCCACCGTAGGCGCTTGGTAGCGGCGTCGGGCGCCCGCTGGACGGGTTACCGTGTAGCGGCTCTCCCGCCCAGCGACGATGACCGAGCCCGTTCAACACCGACGATCACCGACGCCCGTTCGACAGCGACCGTGACCGACACCCCCTCGACGACGACCATGACCGACGCCCCCTCCGCTGCGAATGCCGGCGCGCACCTCCCGGCCCCGCCCTCCGAACGCGGCGCCTGGCTGCTCGCGTGCACGATCGGACTGCTCGGCGTGGCCGTCCTGGTGGCGGTGCTCACCGGCGTGATCGGCGCCGCGGCGAGCACGCAGCCCCCGGCGGTGCTGGTGGCCGCTGCCACCCCGGTCGCCGGGCCGTCGGCCGCAGCGAGCGCGCTGGCCGGGGCGCAGCCCTATGCAAGCGCCGGCGGGCGCTCGGGCGCGGCGATCGTGGCGCAGCCCTCGACCGAACAGCAGACCGCCGACGCCCGCCGCTTTGTCGACGCCACTGAAGCGCACATCGCGACGCGGTGGATGGAAGGCTTCTATCCGATCTACGCGAGCGCCCAGAGAACGTTCGGCGTCAACTGGCTGCTGATCGCCTCCATCCACATGCAGGAGTCGGCGTTCTCCACGGCGCCGGGCATATACAAGGGGCTGAACTTCGCCCATTGCTGCGGAGGCCCGATGCAGTTCAACGTGACCAACGGCCCGGTCACCACCTGGGATCTCGTCGCCGACTCCTACATCTACGGGCGCCGTCCCGCGAGGTATGACCATCGCACCGCCACGCACCCGTCGATCTACGACGACTTCGACTCGATCATGGCCGCCGCCCACCTGCTCTCCGCGGACGGCGCCGAATCCGCGCTCGACGGCTCTGCCTGGGACGCGGCCTACGACTACTACGGGCACGATGCCACCGGCGTCGTCTATGCCGACCAGGTGCTCGCGCGGGCGATCGGCTGGTCACAGCACGGCTTCTGCATCAACTGCGGCGTCGAAGCAGCGATGGTCGAAGCGGTCAACGCGGCCTACGGCGCACCGGTGCTGGCGGCACTGACCGCGAAGCCCTCGCCCGCGGCGGACGCCGCCGCCGCCCGCCGCGCCGCCCACCGGAGATAAGGAGCCGGCGGGACGCCGCCTGCGGCCGCGCCGCACGCCGGAGATGAGGAGCCGGCGCGCCCTCAGGCGGCGTCGGCCTGGGCGATCAGCTCGCCGGCGACCCGATCGGTGGCCCCTGCCGTGCCGCCCAGCAGGCGCCGGGAGAGCTGCGCGCGGCGGAAGTACAGGGGCGCGTCGTGCTCCCAGGTGGCGCCGATGCCGCCGTGGACGGAGATCATCGTGCGCGTCCCGGCATCGAAGGCGCGGCCGGCGACCGAGCGGGCGGCGCTGGCCGCGAGCGGGAACTCGCCCGGCGCGCCGACGCGCGCCCAGCCGGCGTAGTACAGCAGCGAGCGCCCGTTTTCGAGCTGGCGCAGCACCTCCGTGAGGGCATGCTTGACCGCCTGGTAGGAGCCGATCGCGCGGCCGAAGGTGTGGCGCTCCTTGGCGTAGGCCACCGACACGTCGAGGGCGGTTTCCACGCTGCCGAGCGACTCGGCGGCGATCAGCGCCTGCGCCAGGTACCAGGCGCCCGCGAGCGACTCCTCCGGGGCATCGAGGATCATGGCCGGGGAGTCCTTGAACGAGACGTGACCGAGCGAGCGGGTGGCGTCGTAGCGCTCGACGGGCACGACCTCCACCCCGGGGGCATCGCTTTGCACGGCGATGCCGACGGGCCGGCCGTCCAGCAGGGCGACGCCGACGAGCATGTCCGCTCCGGGGGCGTCGGGCACGAATGCGAGGCTGCCGTTCAGCCGGCCGCGACCGTCCGAGTCGGCTGCTCCCACGGTGGGCGCGGGCGCGCGCTGCATGCCGCTGTGCGGATCCGTGCTCCAGTTCTCGCCCAGGTCATCCGGCGGCTGCACCGGCAGGTAGGCGGCACGCTGCTCGCCGCTGGCCAGCGCGGGCAGGAGCTCGGCGGCGCCGGGTGCGTCGTTCAGGATCGCCGTGGCCGGGAGGTGCCCGAGCAGGGCGACGTCCGCCAGCACGCGACCGCACTCGCCGAGCACGAGCATCGCGTCGAACGCGTCCAGTCCGGCCCCGCCGTGGGCTTCGTCGATCAGCAGGCCGGGCCAGCCGGCCTCCATCGCGGTCGGCCACAGGTCCGGCAGGGCGGCGGCGTCGCCGTCGAGTGCCTGGCGGGCGGCCTCGAGCGTCTTGAAGCGCGACAGGGCGCCGCGCGCTGCCTCGCGCAGGAACATCTGCTCGTCGGAGAGGGCCAGGTTCATGCCGGTGCTCCTTCCTTGGAGCGCAGCTCCGAGAACGGGATGCCCTTGTCGAGCCGCGGCTCGGGGGGCAGCCCGAGCACGCGCTCGCCGACCGTGTTGCGCAGTATCTCCTCGGTTCCGCCCGCCGACTTCAGCCCGGGCAGGAACGAGATCATGTAGGCCCACTCGCTGTCCTCCGACAGGGCGTCGGGGCCGAGCACGTCTGCGATCAGGTCCCCTGCCTTGATCGCGCCGCTGACGATCGTGACCTTCGCGAGGCCTGCCTCGGGTCCGGGGATCTGACCCTTCTGCAGGGCCGTCAGCGTCCGGTAGCCGGTGAACCTGACCGCCAGCAGTTCGCTCGAGATGTCGCCGAGCTGGTGGCGCACCTCGGGATCGCGGCGGGCGCGCTCATCGGCGGCGATGGCCGCGGCGAAGCGGGTGGAGTTGTAGCCCATCCCCTCGCCCCCGAGGCCGATCGTCACGCGCTCGAACATCAGCGTGGTCAGGGCCGTGCCCCAGCCGTTGCCGACGCCGCCGACGACGGCGCCCGCGTCGAGCGAGACGTCGTCGAAGAAGACCTCGTTGAACTCGGCCTCACCGGAGATCTGGCGCAGGCCGCGCACCGTGACGCCGTCGGCGTCCATCGGCACGATGAACATCGTCAGGCCCTTGTGCTTGGGCACGTCCGCGTCGGTGCGGGCGAGCAGCAGGCCGTAGGAGGCGAACTGCGCGTTGGTCGTCCACACCTTCTGGCCGCTCAGCCTCCAGCTGCCGTCGTCCTGCAGGCGCGCGCGCGCCTGCACGGCCGCGAGGTCCGAGCCGGCGGCGGGCTCTGAGAAGAGCTGGCACCAGACCTCATCGCCGTGGAGCATCGGCCCGAGATAGCGCGACTTCTGCTCCTCGGAGCCGTGCGCGATGATCGTCGGGCCGAGCATGCCGACGCCGATCGCATCGAGGATGCCGGGCACTTTGGCCCGCGCGATCTCCTGGCTGCAGATCACCTGCTCGATCGGCCCGAGGCCCTGGCCGCCGTACTCCTTGGGCCAGGTCACCCCGGCCAGCCCGGCCTCGGCG
>Ga0209040_10000995_pt1 | contig 22158 bp, 19 predicted proteins | sample BogFormECP12_OM3_FD_188240 | JGI IMG/M metagenome (GOLD analysis project Ga0209040, IMG submission 188240) | Bog forest soil microbial communities from Calvert Island, British Columbia, Canada - ECP12_OM3 (SPAdes) (version 2) | ecosystem: Environmental > Aquatic > Freshwater > Wetlands > Bog ... | reverse complement strand
AGCGCGGTTCTCGAGCACGTAGGAGATGCCCGAGGGGATGCGCACGTTGTCCTCGATCACCTTCCAGCTGCCGTCGCTGTGGCGCACGAGGTCGCATCCCGCGACGTGCGTATACACGCCCCCGGGCGGTCTGATGCCGTGCACCGCGCGCGCGAAGTGCGAGCACGAGGCAACCAGGCGCCACGGCACGAGGCCCTCCCTCACGATCTCGCGCGCGTGGTAGACGTCATCGACGAAGTGGTTCAGCGCGCGGATGCGCTGCGCCAGCCCGCGCTTGATCGCGCGCCATTCCTCGCCGCTGAGCACGCGCGGCACGAGATCGAGCGGAAACGGCCGTTCGTGGGAGGAGCCGGCGCCGCCGCTGGTCTCGAACGTGATCCCCTGCTGCATGAAGATCGCATCGCGGCGCCTGCCCGCCTCCATCAGCCCCTCGGGCCCGAGCCGGCGCAGCTCGTGCACCAGCGCAACCGCCGCCGGGCGCGGCGTCCCGTCGGGCTCGAACAGCTCGTCCCGAAAGGGCGCATGCGGGTGGTAGGTCTCTGCGACCCTCGTCTGCACCCCCGAGCCCATCTGAGGATTCTCGCGGCGGCGTGCCATCGTCACATTCGACGGTTGGAGAAAGTGAACACGCCGCCGCTGCGCACCTGTAGCAAGCCCATCACGCCGATCCCTCGGCCAGCAGCGCCGCCGTGCGACGCGCCGTCGCCCGCGCCCAGCGCCCCGTCGTGAGCGCCCCCAGCGCCACCACCGCCGCGCCCCAGGCCGTGATCAGCCACCACGCGGCGTGGCTCGCGGATGCCAGCTCCGGCCCGAAGGTCGCGCCCGCCACCGCCGTGCCGAGGATCGACCCGGTCAGCGCCACGCCGAGCGTCTGGCCGACCTGGCGGCTCGTCGAGGCGACCGCCGCGGCGACGCCCGCCTGGCTGTCGGGCATGCCCGAGACCGCCGTATAGGTGATCGGCGAGTTCACCGTGCCGAAGCCCGCGCCGAAGACCGCATAGGCGATCAGCAGCAACGCCAACGGCGTGGCGGCGCTCAGCTGGGTCAGCGCCGCGGAGCTCACGACCATGCAGCCGCCCGCCACGATCAGCGGCCAGCGCGGCCCGCGAGCGCCCACCACGCGGCCCGAGATGGGGCTGCAGATCAACGCCGCGAGAGCCATCGGCAGCGTGCAGAGGCCGGCGTCGAGCGGCGAGTAGCCGCGCACGTCCTGGAGGTAGAGCGTGTTCAGGAACAGGAAGCCGCTGAACGCCGCGAACGCGCTCACCGCGATCAACGTAGCCCCGGAGAAGGGCGCGCTGCGAAAGAAGCGCAGCTCCAGCAGCGGGTCCTCGCGGCGCGGCTCGTAGGCGAGTAGGCCCGCCACCGCGCCGCCGGCCAGCGCAAACAGCGCGATCGTCTGCGCGGAGGCCCAGCCGGCCTCGGGCGCGTCGATGATCGCGTACGTCAAAGTCGCGAGCGCGACGATCACGAGCAGCTGTCCCACCGGGTCCACCCGCCGCGCCCGCGCAGCTCGGGATTCGGGCACGAACAGCGCCGTCAGCACGACCGCGGCCAGCGCGATCGGCACGTTGATCCAGAAGATCGCGCGCCAGCTCACCGACTCCGTCAGCGCGCCGCCGACGATCGGGCCGAGCGCGAGGCTGATCCCCACGACCGCGCCCCAAGCGCCGATCGCGCGGGCGCGCTCCCGGCGCTCGGTGAAGACGTTCGTGATGATCGACAGCGCCACCGGGTTCAGCATCGAGCCGCCCACCGCCTGAAGGGCGCGGGCCGCGATCAGCCAGCCGAGCGTCGGCGCGAGGCTGCACAGCAGCGAGCCGCCGCCGAAAAGCAGGAGCCCCGACTGGAAGACGCGCCTGCGCCCGAGCCGGTCGGCGGTCGAGCCGGACAGCAGCAGCAGGCTCGCAAGCACGATCGTGTACGCGTCGATCGTCCACTGCAGACCGGGCAGCGAGGCGTGCAGTTCGCGGCGGATCGACGGCAGCGCGACGTTCACGATCGTGTTGTCCATCGCCACGATCAGTAGGCTCATGCAGCAGATCGCGAGGATCGCCAGCCGGCGACGGTTGCTGAGCTGCGACGCATCCTGCATCCCTACGTCTTAGCTAACGCCGCAGGCCGCGCCAGCGGGGCCGCGGCGGGAGGTTCGGGAAGACGATGCCGGCACCGACGATCGAGCAGATCACACTGGCCGACGAGCCGTCGCGCTGGTCGGCGTTCGGCTTCACGCTCGCCGGCGAGTGCTGCCTGCTCGGCTCGGTCAGCGTGCAGCTGGCCGGCGAGCGCCCCGGCAGCGGGATCAGCCGATGGAGCCTGCGCGAGATCGACACCGCCGAGCTCGACGGCCTCCCCACCGCGATCGGCGAGCAGCCCGCGCCGGCGCCCGCGGGCGAGCACCCCAACGGCGTGATCGCGATCGATCACGTCGTCGCGATCACGCCCCAGCTCGACCGGACCGTCGCCGCGCTACAGCGCGCCGGGCTGGACCTGCGCCGCGTGCGCGAGGAGCCGACCCCGGCCGGCGCGCCGCGGCAGGCCTTCTTCCGCCTCGGGGAGGTGATCCTCGAGGTCGTGCAGGAGCCCGAGAACGTCGTGCACGAGTCCGGCGGCGCCGAGCGCCCGGCGCACTTCTGGGGGCTCGCGCTGCTCTGCGCCGACCTCGAGCGCACCGCCGCCGCGTTCGAGCCCCATCTCGGCATGATCCGCGACGCGGTACAGCCGGGTAGGCGGATCGCGACCGTCAAACGCTCGGCCGGGCTCGCCGTGCCGCTCGCGCTGATGAGCGCCGCAACCGAGGCAGTGGGATGAGGCGCCGAGTCGCGGGGAGGGGGCAGAAGCCGTGAGGGAGGAGGGCGCCAGCCAGGAGACGTGGGACGACGTCGACGCCTACATCGAGGACATGCTCCTCGAGCCCGACGATGCGCTCGAGGAGGCCGTCAGGTTCAGCGCCGCGGAGGGGCTGCCGCAGATCGCGGTCTCGCCGGCGCAGGGCAGGATGCTCCACCTGCTCGCGCGAATCCACCACGCCGAGCTGATCCTCGAGCTCGGCACGCTCGGCGGCTACAGCACGATCTGGCTCGCGCGGGCGCTGCCCGCGGGCGGGCAGGTGATCTCGCTCGAGCTCAACCCCCACTACGCCGAGGTGGCCGCAGCCAACCTCACCCGCGTCGGGGTCGAAGACCGCGTGGACATCCGCATCGGACCCGCGCTCGCGAGCCTCGACGAGCTGATCGCCCAGGAAGCCGGCCCGTTCGACCTGGTGTTCATCGACGCCGACAAGGCCGGCACGCCCTCCTACTTCCAGCACGCGCTGATGCTCACCCGCCCCGGCGGCGTGATCGTCACCGACAACGTCGTCCGCGGCGGCGCGCTCGCCGACGCCGACACGCAGGAGGCCGGCGCGCTCGGCATGCGCCGCTTCCACGAGCTGCTCGCCCGCGCCCGCGCCGACGGCAGCGTCAGCGCCACGACGATCCAGACGGTCGGCGTGAAGGGCTACGACGGCTTCACGCTCGCGCTGCTCGCCGACTAGCCGCGACGCGCGCCGGCCCGCCGCTGCGGGGCCGAAACGATAGCCTCCGCGCGATGGCGCAGGATTTGAAGCTGGGGCTCAACACGGGCTACTGGGCGGGCGGCCCGCCGCCCGGCGTGACGGAGTCGATCGCCGAGGCCGAGCGGCTCGGCTTCGACTCGATCTGGACGGCCGAGGCCTACGGCTCGGACTGCCTCACGCCGCTGGCGTGGTGGGGCGCCTCGACGCAGCGCATCAGGCTCGGCACGGCGATCGTGCAGATGTCCGCGCGTCAGCCCGCCGCGACCGCGATGGCGGCGATGACGATGGACTTCTTGTCAAACGGGCGCTTCATCCTCGGCCTCGGCGTGTCCGGTCCGCAGGTCGTCGAGGGCTGGTACGGGATGCCCTTCGCCAAGCCGCTCGCGCGCACGCGCGAGTACATATCGATCCTGCGCGACGTGTGGGCGCGCAAGGGTCCGCTGCAGGCGCCCGGGCCGCACTACCCGCTGCCGCTGCCGGACGGCACCGGCCTCGGCAAGCCGCTGAAGTCCTCGATCCACCCCCTCCGCGAGGAGATCCCCATCTACCTCGGCGCGGAGGGCCCGAAGAACATCGCGCTCTGCGCCGAGCTGTGCGACGGCTGGCTGGCGATGCTGTTCTCGCCGAGCGTCTACGACGAGCTCTATCGCCCCTCGCTGGAGGAGGGCTTCGCGCGCGCGGGTGCGCGCCGCAGCGCCGCCGACTTCGAGGTCTGCGCGACCGTTCCGATGATCGTCACCGACGACCTCGAGCAGGCCGCCGATGCCCTGCGCCCGTTCTACGCGCTGTACTTCGGCGGCATGGGCGCCAAAGGCGCGAACTTCCACGCCAACGTGCCGATCCGCATGGGCTACGAGAAGGAGGTCGCCGAGGTCCAGGAGCTCTATCTGAGCGGCAAGAAGGACGAGGCCGGCGCCAAGATCCCCACCGCCCTGATCGAAGAGCTGTCGCTGATCGGCCCGGCCGAGAAGCTCCGCGAGGACCTCGCCAAGTGGCGCGAGTCGGCCGTCACCACGCTGCTCGTCTCCGGCGACGCGCAGACGCTGCGCACGGCCGCCGAGCTCGTTCTCGGCTGAGGCGCGAGGGCGATGAGCGACCCGCAAGCACCTCCGGCCTCCGCCCAGCCCGCCGGCGATCCCGGCCCCGCGGCCGACTCGCCGAGGTCCCCAGCCCCCCAGCTCGGCGACTTCCAGTACGAGATCTACGCCCGCGGCCTCGCCGGCGAGACGCCGTCGCTGCCGCTGAGAGCGGACGAGCTGCAGTGGCGCGCGCGCGAGGTGCTCGACGCGGGCGCGTACGGCTACGTCGCGGGCGGGGCCGGCTCGGAGCTGACGATGCAGGCGAACCTCGACGCGTTCGAGCGCGTGCAGATCGTGCCGCGCATGCTGCGCAACGTCTCGATGCGCGAGCTCGGCACGAGCGTGCTCGGCATCGACATGGACGCGCCGGTGATGCTCGCGCCGATCGGCGTGCAGTCGATCGTGCACCGCGAGGGGGAGCTCGCGGTGGCGCGCGCGGCGGCCGCGCTGGGGGTCCCCTTCATCCTCAGCACCGCTGCCTCGCACTCGATCGAGGAGGTCGCCGCCGCGGCTGGCGACGCGAGCCGCTGGTATCAGCTCTACTGGCCGCGCGACCGCGAGCTGGCAGCGAGCTTCGTCGCGCGCGCACAGAAGGCCGGCTACGGCGCGATCGTGCTCACGCTCGACACGTGGATGCTCGGCTGGCGTCCGCGCGACCTGCAGCAGGCCTATCTTCCGTTCCTCAAGGGCGAGGGGGTCGCCAACTACTTCAGCGACCCCGTCTTCCGCGCCGCGCTCGATCGCCCCCCCGAGGAGGATCCGGGGGCGGCGATCGGAGTCTGGGCCCAGCAGTTCTCCAACCCCACCTTCACGTGGTCGGACCTCGCGTGGCTGCGCGCGCAGACCGAGCTGCCGATCGTGCTGAAGGGCATCCTGCACGCCGATGACGCCAAGCTCGCCCTGGAGGCGGGCGTGGACGGCGTGATCGTCTCCAACCACGGCGGTCGCCAGGTCGACGGCGCGATCGGCGCGCTCGAGGCCCTGCCGGCGATCCGCGCGGTCCTCGGCGAGCGCGTCGCGGTCCTATTCGACAGCGGCGTGCGCAGCGGCGCCGACGTCTTCAAGGCGATCGCGCTGGGAGCCGACGCGGTCTGCCTCGGGCGCCCCTACGTGTGGGGGCTCGCGCTCGACGGGCAGGCGGGAGTCGAACAGGTGCTGCGCTGCCTGCTGGCGGAGCTCGACCTGACGACCGCGCTCAGCGGCCACACGGTGCTCGCGGAGGTCGGCGCGAGCGCCGTGAAGGGCCTGTAATGCGCCTCGAAATCGGCTAGAGCGGCCGGTATCCTCTGCGGCGCATGGCCGCGAACGCCCCACTGCTCGGAGCCGGGCAGGCCGAGCCCGCCGGCGCCACGAAAGGCGCCTCCTCAGCGCCGACGCTCGGGGCGGCGCTGAAGCTCGTCATCTGGGACCTCGACGAGACGCTCTGGAGCGGCACGCTCAGCGAGGGCGAGGTGCAGCTCGACCCCGCCCACGCGGAGATCGTGCGCACGCTCAACCGGCGCGGCATCATGAACGCGATCTGCTCCAAGAACGACCTCGACGCCGCACGCGAGCGCCTGCAGGGCGAGGGCCTGTGGGAGGAGTTCGTGTTTCCCTCGATCAGCTGGTCGCCGAAGGGCGCCCAGGTCGCGCAGATCATCGAGGAAATGCAGCTTCGCCCGCAGAACGTCCTCTTCATCGACGACAACGTCACGAACCTGCAGGAGGCGCTCCACCGCGTCCCCGAGCTGCAGATCGCAGATCCGCGCGTGATCGCCGAGCTGCTCTCGCTGCCGCAGGCCAAGGGCAAGGACGACCGCGCGCTGGCACGCCTCGCCCAGTACCGCGTGCTCGAGCACAAGGCCGCCGACCGCACCGTCGCCAGCGGGTCCAACGAGGACTTCCTGCGCTCGTGCGAGATCCACGTCGAGCTCGGCGGCGACTGCGGGCAGGAGGCCGCGCGCCTGGCCGACCTAATCAACCGCTCCAACCAGCTCAACTTCACCAAGAGCCGCACGAGCGAGCATGAGCTGCAGGCGACGTTCGCCGACCCCGACCGCGACACGGGCTACGTGCATGTCCACGACCGCTATGGGGACTACGGCATCTGCGGCTTCTACTCGGTCCGCGACGGGCGGCTGACCGACTACGTGTTCTCCTGCCGGATCCTGCACATGGGCGTCGAGCAGTGGCTGTATGAGCGCCTCGGCAGACCCGAGCTGACGATCGTCGGCGACGTCGCCTCCTCGCTGCAGCGCAGCGAGCCGGTCGACTGGATCACGCTCGATCAGCCCGGCGCGCAGCGGGCCGGGCCCCAGGTCGTGGAGGATGCCGGCTCCTCAAGCTCGCGCGTCCTGCTCAAGGGCGGCTGCGATCTGATGCTTCTTAACAGCTTCCTCGGCGGCTCGATCAAGTGCGAGTTCACGTACCTATCCTCGACCGGCGCCGAAGTCCACGCCGATCACACCGAGGTGCTGCGACGGAGCTCGCGGGCCGTGCTCTCTGAGTTCGGACCGGTCATCGACCGGCTGCCGTTCCTCGACCGAGCCGCGTATGCCTCGCGTATCGTGCGTGCCCCGAGGTCTCTCGGCACCGTGATCTACAGCGTGCTGATGGATTACACCCAGGCCCTCTATCGTCTACGCGGCAGCGACTTCGTCGTTCCCTTCTGGCAGTACGACGTCGATGCGACCAGCCCGAGCAGTTGGCCGGCGCTCGAGGAGCGCTGGGGCGACGTCGGTATCGACAGGCCCTTCCTGGATTGGTTCGCACAGCATTTTGAGTACCTTGGACCGCTCTCGCCGGAGGGGCTGCAGGAGAACGTCCGCTGGCTCGCGGGGACCGTCTCGAAGGGGTCGCGGCTGGTGCTCGTCAACGGCGCCGAGATCGAGCTCGACAACGGGAGGGAGCTCGGCCGTCACCTGCGCCACCGGGAGATGAACGAGGCGCTGGAGGCCGTCGTCGCCGAGCTGCCCAACGCCGTCATCTGCGACGTGCGCGAGTTCGTCGTATCGACCGACGACCTGACCGGCAAAGACATCCGCCACTACGAACGCCAGATATACCTGCGCATCGCCGAGAGCCTCGCGACGGTCGTCGCGGGCGATCTCGAGGTCGGGCAGCGCCCGCTCGTGCGCCGGCTGCGCCGAGCGCGGCGCGGTCTCGCGCGCAAGCTGGAGCTCGCTACGGTGAGATTCCAACTGCGCTAGCCGCCGCACCCAGACATCACGGGCGCGAGGTCCCCCATCGGGTACCGTCGGGGCGTGTCCGCGAGCGCGAGCGCAGCGACGAAGCGCCTGACGCTGATCGCGTGCATTCTCGGCTCGGGCATCGCTCTGCTCGACGGGTCGATCGTCAACGTCGCGCTGCCGACGATCCAGCGGGAGCTCGGCGGCGGCCTCGCCGCACAGCAGTGGATCGTCAACGGCTACCTGCTCACGCTCGGCTCGCTGATCCTCGTCGGCGGCTCGCTCGGCGACGTCTACGGCGAGCGGCGGATCTTCCTGATCGGCGTGTTGGGCTTCGGAGCGGCCTCGCTCGGCTGCGCGCTCGCCCCGACGATCGGCTGGCTCGTGGCACTGCGCATGCTGCAGGGAGTCGCGAGCGCCCTGCTCACCCCCTCCTCGCTCGCGGTGATCGTGCACACGTTTCCCGAGTCCGAGCGCGGCCGAGCGATCGGCACGTGGACGGCCTGGGGGACGATCGCGGGAGTGCTCGGGCCGCTCGTCGGGGGCGAGCTGCTCGCGCTCGGCTCCTGGCGGCTGATATTCCTCGTGAACATCCCGTTCGTGATCGCCTGCGCGGCGATCATCCTGATCGCGCTGCCCGCGGCGGAAGCGCGAACCGCGCAGGCGCGCAAAATCGACATTCCCGGCGCGGCGCTCGGCGCGGCCGGGTTGGCGGGCACGGTGTTCGCCCTGATCGAGCAGCCGGTCTTGGGTTGGTCGAGCCCCGGCGTGTTGATCCCGCTGATCGGCGGAGTGGTCCTGCTGTTCGCGTTCATCGCCTATGAGGCGCACGCCGATGACCCGATGCTGCCGTTGCGGCTGTTCCGCAAGCGCAACTTCGCGGCCGGCAACATCGAGACGCTCGCGATGTACGCCGGCCTCGCGATCCTGTTCTTCTTCCTCACCCTGTTCCTGCAGCAGATCGGCGGCTACACGCCGCTGCAGTCCGGCCTTGCGACGCTGCCGGTGACCGTGATCATGTTCCTGCTCTCGCGCCGTTTCGGTGCGCTCGCCGACCGCTATGGCCCGCGCTTCTTCATGGGCGCCGGCCCGCTCGTGTGCGCGGCCGGGTTGCTGCTGTTCCAGCGCGTCGGCGTGCACGTCGACTACCTCGGCGCGGTCCTGCCGGCGCTGCTCGTGTTCTCGCTCGGCCTCTCGATGACGGTTGCCCCGCTGACCGCGGCTGTGCTCGCGGACGCGGCCGAGAGCGACGCGGGGATCGCCTCGGGCGTCAACAACGCGATCGCGCGCGTGGCGGGCCTGCTCGGCACGGCCGGTGTCGGCGCCGCGATCGCGGCGGCCTTCTCCAGCGACCTCGCATCGCGCACCGCCAAGATCCCGCTCGGGCCGGCCGCGAAAACGGCGCTGAAGGAAGCCAAGCGCCTGCCGCTCGGGCGCCCCAACGTAAGCGGCGTGCCCCCGCTGCAGGCGCACGTCGTCACACACGCCGCGAACCAGGCCTCGCTCTACAGCTTCCACGTCGGCATGGCGGTCGCCGCGGTGCTGCTCGCCGCCGGCGGGCTCGCGGGCGCCCTCGGCATCCGCAACCCACACGGCGAGGTCGCCGCCGCCGAATGCGCCACCGGCCAGCTCGTCGGCACCGGGCGTGACATCACCGAACGCGCCGCCTGCGAACACGCCACGGCCTAGCGCGCCGGCCGAGCACCTTTCCACACGGGGCGGCCGCGCTTCTTTCTCACCTAGTGAGGAAGCTTCCGGCGACTGCGGCGTCATTGGGGGAAGCAGCGCTTCAACCACCTCCCCCAGGAGAAAGGTAGACCATGCAAAGTGGAACCGTAGTCTCGGCGGCGCGCGACCTCGATGGAGCGGTCGCACAGTCAAGCGAAGAGTCCACCGGCGGCGTCAGCCGTCGCTCCTTCCTCGCCGGCGGCGTGGCGGCCGGCATCGGCCTCGGCCTCGGCCCGCTCGGGCACGTCGCGAGCGCGTTTGCGAGCAACGCGGGCGCGCTCAGCACCGGCGACACCGCGATCCTGAGATTCCTCGCGGCGGCCGAGCTGCTCGAGACCGACCTGTGGCAGCAGTACAACGAGCTCGGCGGGATCCAGGACAAAGAGCGGCCGGGCGGAAGCGGCAGCCCGGTCTACACGAGGGCGCTTCAGAAGCTCGATGAAGACATGCCGCAGTACATCCACGACAACACCGACGACGAGTTCTGGCACGCCGAATTCATCAACGCCTACCTGAAGTCACGGGGCGCCGAAGCGGTCGACCTCGACCGCTTCCGCACGCTGCCGAGCAGCGAAGCCTCGGGCGCGCAGCAGATCGGACGGCTGACGAACCTGATGGAATTATCCGTCGACACGAGCTGGTGGACGCGCTACCGGAGCGACAACAAGAACCCCGACTTCGGCAACAGCTTTCCGCCGGCGATCCCCGGCCTCTTGAAAGGCAAGTTCCCGGCGATCCCGCGCAACGACAAAGACCTGCACCCGCACGAACACATCCAGGCGATCGCGAACACCGCTGGCTTTCACTTCGGCACGATCGAGCAGGGCGGCACGAGCCTCTACCCGTCGCTCGCGCAGCGCGTGAGCGACCCGGAGGTGCTGAGGGTGCTGCTCAGCATCGGGCCGACCGAGGCGATGCACTTCCAGACCTGGCACGACAAGGCCGGCAACGCGCCGGCGCTGACGGACCCCACGAACGGGCTCGTGTTCCCCAACCTCAACGAACCGCCGTTCGGCGGCGAAGAATTCAAAACGAACCTGATCATGCCGGAGGCGACGATCTTCATAAAGAAGTCGCTGCCGGTGTGCTCGATCGTGCGCCCGACGAAGACCGAGGGCGCGGCCATGGGAGCCGTCAAGGCGCTGACCGCAGACGGGCTCTTCAACGGTCACTCACAGGAATTCTTCGAGGCCGTGAAGGAACTCGCGATCGCCGCCGACGCGGCCACGCGCGAATAGCGCCGGGCCCGCTCGCCCGCCGCCTGGCCCGGCGAGCGCCAGCCGCGGTCCGAGCCCGATCGGCTCGGACCGCGGCGGCGGTCCCGCGTACGTCAACCGAAATCGATCGGAGCAACCAATGTTCGGCCTCGACAATCCCATTCACATCATCTTCCTGCTCGTCGTGCTGCTGCTCGTCTTCGGCGCCAAGCGCCTGCCCGAGATGGGGCGCTCCCTGGGGACGGGCATGCGGGGGTTCCGCGATGCCCTCAGCGGCGAGGCGGCCCCCGTGGAGCTGGATGCGACTGCGGCACATGCGGAGGTCAAGGAGAAGGCGTAGGCATCATCGAACGGAGCATCGCCTCGACATGCTTGCGGTGCTTGCCGCATGCGGCGGAAAGATCTAGAGGATGCGAGAGTACTCGCGCATCGCCTCGATGATCGGCGCCAGGCGCCGTCCTCGCTCGGTGAGCCGGTACTCGACCGTGGGCGGGCTCGAGGGGATCACGGTGCGCTCCACGAGGCCGGCCGCCTCGAGGTCGCGCAGGCGCTCGGCGAGCATCCGCGGGGAGATCCCGGAGACGGCGTCGGCGAACTCGTTGAAGCGCAGCGCGCCCGACAGCGCCGCATAGATGATCGACAGCTGCCAGCGCCGCTCGAGGAGGTCCGCGGTCTCGCGGACCTCCTCGGGTACGGGCTCACACCTACGAGAGATGCGCGACATTGCGAGCCGGCTCCAGGGCGCGGTCGAGGACCTCTTGAACGGTCATCACCGGGTGGAAGGTCATGTGCTCACGGACCTCCTCGGGGATGTCGTCGAGATCGCCGCGGTTGCGCTCGGGCAGGATCACGTCGGTCAGGCCGGCCGCGTGTGCGGCGAGCGCCTTCTGCTTGAGCCCGCCGATCGGCAGCACCCGACCCTGCAACGTGACCTCACCGGTCATACCGACCGTGTGCTTGACCGGGCGACCGGACAGCAGCGAGGCCAGCGCCGTGACCATCGTCACGCCCGCGCTCGGGCCGTCCTTGGGGATCGCTCCCGCGGGGACGTGCACGTGGAACTCGCGGTTCTCGAACGCCGACTCCTCGATGCCCAGCTCCTCGGCGTGTCCGCGCACGTAGGAGAGCGCGATCCGCGCCGACTCCTTCATGACGTCGCCGAGCTGGCCGGTGAGCACCAGGCCGTTGCCGGAGGATCCGCCCTTCATCGCGGTCGCCTCGACGAACAGCACGTCTCCGCCGGTGCCTGTCACGGCCAGGCCGGTGGCAACGCCCGGGGTAGCGGTCCGCGCGGCCGACTCCTGGAAGAACTTCTGACGTCCGAGCGCATCGCGCACGGCCTCGATGTCGATCGTCACAGGGGTCCTCAGCGCGGCCTTCGCCTTCGCGGCCTTCGAGCTGCGCGGCTTCTTCGCGGTCTCCTCGGTCGCGGCGTGCTCGCCCGCCTGGGCGGCGTCGGCCGCCTCGGCGGAGCTCGGGGGCTGCTCCTCCGTGAGGCTCGACGCGATTCGGGTGGCGGTCTTTCTCAAGACCGTTCCCAGCTCGCGCTCGAGGTTTCGCACCCCGGCCTCGCGCGTGTACTCGGAGATGACCGTGCGCAGCACGTCGTCTGAGATCTCGACCTCGTTCTCGCGCAGGCCGTTGCGGTCGCGCTGGCGCGGCCACAGGTAGCCCTTCGCGATCGCGAGCTTCTCCTCGGAGGTGTAGCCGTCGAAGCGGATCACCTCCATGCGGTCGAGCAGCGGTCCGGGGATCGTGTCGGCGACGTTCGCCGTGGCCAGGAACATCACCTGGCTGAGGTCGAGTTCGACGTCCAGGTAGTGGTCGCGGAAGGAGTGGTTCTGCGCCGGGTCGAGCACCTCCAGCAGTGCCGCCGAGGGGTCCCCGCGCCAGTCCGCGCCGACCTTGTCGACCTCGTCGAGCAGGATCACCGGGTTCATCGTCCCGGCGTCCCGCAGCGCCCGCACGAGGCGTCCGGGCAGAGCGCCGATGTAGGTACGGCGGTGTCCGCGGATCTCGGCCTCGTCACGCACGCCCCCGAGCGACATGCGCACGAACTCGCGCCCGGTCGCTCGCGCGATCGACTCTCCGATCGAGGTCTTGCCGGTGCCGGGCGGGCCGATCAGGGTGAGGATCGCGCCCGACTTGGGGTCGGCCTCAATATCGCGGTCCTGGCGCAGCTTGCGCACGGCCAGGTACTCGGTCACGCGGTCCTTGACGTCCTCCAGGCCGGCGTGATCGGCGTCGAGCACCGCACGCGCCGCAACCGGGTCGAGGTGCTCCTCGGAGCGCTTGCCCCAGGGAACCGCGATCAGCCAGTCCAGGTAGGTGCGAATCATGCTCGACTCGCCCGTCTGCTCGCCCATGCGCTCGAGCCGGCCGAGCTCCTTCAGCGCCTGCTCCTTGACGTCCTCGGGCATGTCGGCGTCCTCGATCTTCGTGCGGTACTCCTCCGAGACCGACGCATCGTCCTCGCCCAGCTCCTTGCGGATCGAGTCCATCTGCTTGCGCAGGAAGTACTCGCGCTGCTGCTTCTCAGCGCCCTCCTGCACGTCCTCGCGGATGCGCTTGCGGACCTGCAGCTCGGCGAGGCTCTCGCGTTGCAGTTTCACGGCCAGCTCCAGGCGCTCGGTCACGTTGATCGTGCGCAGCAGCTCGACCTTCTGCTCGTAGGAGATCGTGGGGGAGTAGCCGGCGGAGTCCGCCAGCGCGCCGGGCTCGGCGATCGCGCGCAGGAAGGCCGCGATGCGCCCGTCGTCACCGCGCAGCTCGAGGATCTCCTCGACCGTCGCGCGGTACTCGCGCTCGAGCTCCCGCGTGCGCCCGTCCACGGGCACCTCGTCGGGACGCTCGTCGACCTCGACGCGAAGCTCGCCGCCGGGGCCGGTCTGGGCGGCACCGATCAGCGCGCGGTGCTCGCCGGAGAGGGCGACGGCGTGACCGCCGCCGGGAAGACGGACCTGCTCGGAGACCTCGGCGATCGTGCCGACGTCGAGGAACTCGTTGTCGTGGCGCGGCACGAGCACGACGCGCTGGTCCTCGCCGACGTCAACCGTCAGCGTGATGCCCATGTTGGGGAAGACGACCGTGTCGTCGAGGGGGATGAGCCGCAACCGGGGTGTGGGCTCAGAAGGCTGGATTGTGGGCTTCTCCGAGGAAGATGACATGAGTAACTGCTCCATATGAGGTTACGAAAGTGTAGTTAGTATAGCGCCGTGGCGAGGGGTGTCAAGGGGTCTGGCAGGGGCCTAGTCCGGCCACGGGTCCTCGACGCGCTTCTGCTGCTCGGGGGCGGCTCGGCGGTTTGGGCCCGAGCCGTCATCGCCACCCCCGGGCGCTTCCCGTAGCAGAGCGCCCGCAACACACTGAGGGCCGCTGCCCCGACGCGGCCCTCAGCAGTCGTAGGCCCGGTGCTCTAGGCCGGGCTAGGCGTGAGCTTGGACGGGGTGGTCGTGCTCGCGAGACCATCCTCGCGACGGCGCAGAGCACCTCCGGCCGCAAGGACCGCGAAGCCGATGCCGCTCAGCAGCAGCGCCACGCCGACGACGATCCCGAACAGCGAGATCTGCGATGCCATGTAGCTCGTGTTCAGCGCCGTCGAGAGCGCGGTCTCTTGGATCCACACGTTCCGCGCCGGGTTTTCAACGGGCTTGCCCCCCTGTTTCAGCGCCAGTGATTCCACGTCCGTTCCGGCGCCGTTCGCGGTTGCGTAGCGGGGCATCTGCGAGTAGAGCTGTCCGCCCGTAGCCTCGAGGGCGTGGATTTTCATGTACTGCGCGAAGCATCGCGCCGTTGACCCGTTGTTGACAGCTTGGTTCGCAACCGAGCAGGTGGGGATCGTGATCGCCGCCGGGTTCAGGCCGGCCTTCACGATCTCGCCCTTGATCGCCGTCGGCGTCATGTCGGGCGTTCCGACGATCTTCTGTTCAGTGATGCTGCTGTTGACGGTGCTGCGGCCGTTCGCGCCCATCACGATCGCAGCGATCCCGAACACGATCAGCACGGCTGCGGCCAATATCCCGCCCACCTCCGCTGCTTTCCTCATGACCTTCTCCCAGTTCGATCGGGGTGACTGACTTCGCAGCGCAGAGTCTCTGCGACGGCGGGAAAAGGATCATCCGGTCAACCTCCGGTGACAGGTCAGTAGAAAACCATGCGGCTCCTCCGGGTCGAGCCCGTCGAGGAACTCGACTCGACGCTTACTGCGGCCAGAGGTCCTCGACGGGCTTCTCCTGCTCGGTGCCGCTCGGCGGCGGTTCGGGGCCGATCCTCATCGCCATGCCGATCACGAGCATGAGCACGAGCAGCGCGATCACGACCGCCAACAGCCCGCGCACGCCGACGTTGCCGAGGACGGTCCAGCCCGCGATGATCACGAGCACCCCGACCATCGCCGGGACGCCGAAGACCTGGGACCCGAACACGCGATAGAGAATCCAGCCGATCAGTCCGAGGAAGAGGACGATGGCGCCGATGTTGAGGAACGCTTCGAGCAGTTCGCTCACAGTCGGAGGGTAGCGCCATGCGCCGAAGCGAGCCGGCGCCCCGTCAGGCCTCGAAGTCGACCTCCACGTTCTCCTCCTCGATGCGCTCCTCGACCTCGGCCGATGAGGTCAGCGCGCGCTTGTCGGCCTCGAGCAGGGGATTCCCGAAGAAGCTCCGCGGCCACAACCGCCGCGCCCGCACCACGTTGACCTCGGCTGCGAGCAGGGTCACCTGGGCGCCCAGGTAGAGCCAGGTGAGCAGGCCGAGCACGAACGCGAACAGGCCGGAGGTCTCCTCCGCGTGTCGCACTACGTGGTCGACGTAGTAGCCGCCGACGTGCTGGAGGATCTGCCACATGAACGCGGCGAGCACGACGCCGGGCAGGAGATCGCGGGTTGGAATATGCGCGGCGGTGAGGAAGCGGAAGGCGGCGAAGAACAGCAGCAGGTTGACGGCGAACGCGAGGAGCACGGGGCCGAGCACCGCTAGGAACGAGCTGCCGCCGCCGGCGGTTACGAAGCCCGCTGCGGCGGTAGAGACGATCGCGAGCACGCCCAGCAGGGCGAGCAGCACGACACCGCGCACACGCGAGGTGATGAAGTTGGGGCGGTGCTTGTGGGGCACGTACCAGACCTGGTTGAAGGCGTTCTGGGTCGCACCCGTGATGCCGAGGCCCGCGAGCAGCGAGCCGAGCAGCCCGATCACCAGCGCGATGCCGCTGCCTTTCAACGAGTGGACGTTTTCCTGCAGCTGGTTGCCGATGATCGGGAACTGGGAGAGGGTGGAGTGCAGCACGCTCTCCTGGGCGCTCGGGTTGCCCTGCAGGACGAACCCGAGGATCGTCACGAACACCAGCAGCAGCGGGAACAGGGAGAAGAAGCCGTAGTAGGCGATCAGCGCACCGAGCTGGCTGGCCTGGTCATCGCTGAACTTCTTGATCACCGCTGCGACGAAGCTGATTCGGGGCTGCTTCTGCTGCGCACGGTCCAGCGCGTGGAGGCGATCGTCGAAGCTCATCGCAGGTCTCGAATCGGCTGGCGGGGGACCTGCGCTGGCGGAGGAGACTGGGAGGGGGGTCGAATCGGCGCGGTGCTCGACATGCGTATGTGTCTACCCGAAACGAGGACCGAAGACGAGCGCTGCGCGCTCTCTGGCCGGGCGCTCGCGCCGGAAAGCCCCGCGACCCGGCCGAGGAGGTCGCGCTCGTGGCCAGCGCGAGGCGGGAGATGCTGCTGCGCGCGCATCGCTTCCGCCTGCGCCGCGAGGACCTCGAGGACGCCTACAGCCAGGCCACGCTGGAGCTGATGCAGCGCGCCCGCAGGGGCGAGGCGTTCGCGAGTCGTGCACACATACTCAACGCGCTCGAGCAACGCTTTCTTTCGCGGATCAACGACCGCAGGCGGGCGATCGCAGGGCGTAGCGCGATGGCTGCCGTGCTCGAGGGAGCCGCACGGTTCGGCCACGTCGGCGAGCAGCTCGACATCGCCGACGGGCGCGCCGGTCTGGAGGAGCTGGTCATGCTGCGCCACGAGCTCCGACGCGTGCAGATGCTCGCACCGCGGCTCACGTTGGATCAGCGCCTCGTGCTTGCGGCGCAGGTCGGACAGATTCCCCCGGTCGTGTTCTGCCGGCACTTCGGGTGGTCGGCAGAGAAGTACAGAAAGGTCGCTCAACGTGCGCGCGCGCGCCTGCGGAAGCTGATGCTGGCCGACGACGACGACGAGCCCGAGCCCGAGCCCGAGGCACCCGCTCGGCCGCCTCGCGCGAACTCGCGCGAACGCGATCGTCCCGGCCGTTCCGGTGCGTCGGAAGCTCACCCAGGGACCCGACCATGACTATTCGATCCCCCACTCATGGACGTGTCCCTGCGGGCCGCCGGCCGTCGGTTTCGCGACGACGGCTCGGAGATGCCCAACAGCGCGCGCGGCCGGGGCTGGGAGTTCTCCCCTCTCCTGACCCCGGCCGCCCGAGCGCTTGCGCGGCGGCGAGATGCTCGGACACCACGAGACGTCCAGCCCACGATCGACCGTCGGAAGGTCTTCCGATGCGCTCAACGACCAGCTCATCGGAGATGCCGAGCCGCTCACACCTCGAGGTGATCGGTCGTTGATCGGCTCGCGGGAGCAGCCGGGGGACGCCTACCGCGTCTACGACGAGGACGACTTTCTCGCCGCTGATCTGCTCGCGGAGGCCGAGCCGCCCGGACAAGACAGACGGGCCGGATCGCAGGCGCCCTCGGCGGCGATGCGCAGGGGTCGCGCGCTCGCGAGAGTCCTGCTCGCAGGGGGTCTTGGTGTGTTGCTCGGCACGCTCGCGGTTGCGGGACTGCGGTTGATGAACGCGCCGCGCACCCGGTCTGGGCAGGAAGGCGATCGCGCGACCACGGTCGTGGCATCCCAACTCCAACAAAGCTCGCAAACGCGGCATCCTCTTGCTCGCCTGGACACAGCGGGACCGCCGCGCCCGCCCGCGCGGCCTGCGCGTCACCCGCGCAGAAGGCTCGTCGGGTCGAGTGTGACGGCGAGCGTCTCGGGGTCTATCAATCGCGCGGGCAGCAGCCCCACTGGGGACCAAACCTCCACGTCGGACGAGCCCGTGCGTGAGGTGGGAGAAACAACTACGCCGAGCGCTGCCGGAGCTGCCAGCGAGTTTGGGTTCGCACCGTGAGGAGCGCGATGAGCGGCAGGTCGCCGCAGCCGTTGCAGATCGTCACCCGACCGCTGTGGAGGATCCGCGTAGCGCGCGAAGGTCCCAGATACCTGTTGTACGCCGTCTCGCTCGCCGGTCTCGCGGCGAGCGCAAGATTTGCGATCTTGCCACCGCGCGAGCAGGCGCCTTGGCAGTCCTCTCAACGAGTCGCGCCGCCTGCAGATCGCGCGGCGGAAGGCTACGCGACCCTCTTTGCCCGCACATACCTGACCTGGACCGCCAATGAACCGCAGCTGAACGCGCGCGCGCTGGCAAGCTTCACGGGTTCGGCCCTCGAACCCGCTGCCGGAGTCGTCGCACCCCGGACCGGCAGTCAGAGTGTTGAGTGGGCCGAAGTCGTGCAGGAGCGGGAGCCCGCGCCGGGCGAGCACGTTTATACGGTCGCAGTGCAGACGAACACCGACGGCCTGCTCTACCTCACTGTGAGCGTTGCGCGTGCCCCTGACGGCACGCTCGAGCTCGCCGGCTATCCGGCGTTCGTGGGCCCACCCGCCAGTAGAGGGGCCGAGGTCCCAGGCCTGCGCGAAGTCGACGATGCAAGCTTGTCAACCGTGGTGACGCGCGCTCTCCGCAACTACCTCGCGGAGTCCGCCGGCGAGCTCGCCGCTGATCTGTCGCCGCGAGCGCGCATCGCGTTGCCAACGATCGCGCTGAGCCTGCTTACGGTGCAGCGCATCGATTGGGCGCCGGACGGCAGGTCAGTCGTGGCTGTGGTTACAGCGCAGGACGTACGCGGAGCTCAGTACACGCTCCAGTACGAACTCGACGTTGCTGTTCAGCAGGGCCGGTGGGAGGTCTCCGCAGTGCAGACCGATCCGAACGCTTAACGAGAAACCGAGGAGATGCGATGAAGACCACGGCTTGCCGCGCCCTGACCATCCTGCTGGCAGCTGGAGCGTGCGTGCTGGCGCCGGCGCCTGCAGCGCTCGCCGCGGTCCAGGGAGGCCCGGTCCCCGAAACCCAGCGAGCCGGCCAAGGAGAAACGACGAGCTCACTGGAATCCGCGGCTGCCAAGGCGGGCGACACAGGTCGAGCGGTCGCGATGAGCCTGATCGGGCTCGCGTTTGCGGTTGCAGCGACAGTTCTCGCGTTCAGGCGCGACTTCAAGGAGGCGGCAGGCGTGTTCGCTGTCGGCATAGTGTCGGTCCTGCTCGCGACGCCAACTGGGGTTACGCTGCTGCGCGACACCGTTGCCTCGCTGTTCGGCGCGCAGTGATCGAGATCCGCTCATACCGCCGAGTGTTCGACCTCGAAAGGCGCATCTATCGACTTGATCGCCTGCGTCTTAATCCAGGCGGCGTACCGGTACGGGGAATCGTCTACCTGCTCGCGATTCTCACATCTCTCACTCTTCTCACACACGCGCCGCTGATCGGGGCGGCGCTCGATCACATTCCCTGGTACATCCTCGACGCTGCCCTGCCCGCCGCCACCGCTGCGCTGTTGGCGATGATCCGTCTCGAGGGCCGACCATTCCATCTGGCCGCGGTCGCGTTGCTGCGGTATCAGGCCGCATCACCGCGACGCGTAGGCCTCACGACGCGGCCCGCGCAAGGCGCACGCTGGCATCCCGACACGATCGTGATCCTGCCGGACGGCGGCGATGCGCGATTGCGGGCGCTGCGTTTTCGCGGGCCGGGCGCCGTCGTGGTCGCCGTTCACCATCAGCGTTCATGGCGAGTCCGCAGGTCTCTCGCGCTACGTCCCGGAAGCCGTGCGCCTCGCGCCGAAATGGTGATGCACCCAACGGCCCTCGCGGGCCGGCCCGCCAAGCGCGAGGTGATACTGCTCGCGCCGGGTGCTCGGTTGCGCGTGTCGGGGAGCGCGCGTGAGCGTCGGGCAGGATGAGCGCTCCCATCGCATACGTCTATGGGAATTGCGTGTTCGCTCAGGGCCTCGACGACGCGTGGGCCGCCTTCTCCATTTCACCCGCGACGTATGCGTGGCTCGACTCCGAAGCCAAGCGGACGCGGTTCCTGGCGCTCGTGGGCGCGCTCCAGGCCGTGGATGCCGACCTCCAGATCCTGCGTGTCGGTCGGCGGATGCCGAGCGGGTGCTATGCGGGCGACCCGGTGACTGCTGGAGTCCGTTCGCGCCCGCGCGCCTACGAGCGGTACGTGTCATCTCATCGCGAGCGCCTCGACGAGTTGGAAGCGGTGCAGCCCGCGCTGTTCGTGATCGTAAGCCTGCGAGAGCCAGAGCGGGACGTCGCCTCGTACTTGTCCCGTGCGGTCAGCCGTCACCCGCGCGACTGGTGGGCATGGGCGCGCCGGCGGATCGCCCACGACCGTCGGGTCCTGACCGTTGCGGAACTGGAGCGTGTGCGCATGCGCGCCGACCAGGTACACGCGCGCCTCGCTGATTTCCTTTCGATCCGACCCGCAAGAGGCGTCGAGCTGCAATGGCTGATCCGTCGAGCGTTCTGCCGGGGCCTCGGTGAGCCGCAGATCGAGGGATTACACGAGCCCAGCGCGCTGCTTTTCGAGCGCAACGGGCAGGCAGTGCTCGCGCCATTGGAGGCGGACGTGATGCGCTGGGCCGAGGGATGCGTCGTCCAAGAGCGCCGAACGCTGCGAATCGAATCAGAGCTCGGCACGAGCTGGCAGGCACAGCTCGTGATGGGCGCGTTGCCGGAGCGGGTCGATTTTCCCAGCGTGCGGGCGGAGCTCATGTTTCGCCCTCCCGAAAGCCTCGACTTCGGCGTGGACATCGCGCTCAGCGCGCGCTACCTGCCCAACGAGCTGGCGCTCCGCGTCGCGCGGCGGCGCATCCAAGATGCGGATCAGATCGTGCGCGCGGAGTCCGACGGTGATCAGGGTGTCTCGGATCTCGGCTTCGAGCGTACGCAGGAGGCGCGGGACCTGCTCGCCTATCTGCAGTCGTCGAGCAGGCCTCCCTTGCTGCGCGCCACTCTGGCACTGGCGATCGCCGCTGCCGATGAGGCCGAGCTCGAGGAGCGGGTGGAAATGTGCAGACGAGCCTATGGTGAGATCCGATTGCATCGACCGCTCGGAGATCAGCTCGAGCTGTTCACTCAACATCTGCCTGCGCAGCGCACCAAGGTGGCGGGCTATGACGAGATGCTCACAACTGAGCAGGTCGCCGCGATGATGCCCACTGCGACCCATGCCGCAGGCTCCCGGCACGGGTTCTACCTGGGTCATTCCCTCTCAGGTTCACGCCAGCCCGTTCTCTTCGATCTGCGCGAGGGCTCAGACAGCGATCGCAACACGACGGTATTCAGCGTGGGATCACTCGGGTCGGGTAAGAGCACACTTGCCCAGAAGCTGCTCTACGAGGCTTTTCTCCTCGGCGCTAGGGTGATCGACTGCGATCCCAAGGGAGACCATCGCTTTCACCTGCTGGAGGAGGTCGCTCCCCACGTCGAGTGTGTGACGCTACGTCCTGATCGGACCCTGCGCGGTGTGCTTGATCCGCTGCGCGTTGCGCCCGCCCATCTGCGCCAGGACGCGACCGTCTCCTTCCTACGTGACCTTCTCCCGGCGCGAGCTGAGCCCTCTTGGGAGACCGCCGTTCTCGGTGCTGTGGATCGAGTCATCGCTCGCTCGCGCGCACCGACCTGCCTTGAGGTGGTTGCAGCGCTCAAGGATGGCGACCCTACGGAGATACAAGTCGGTGCGACGCTCGAGATCTACGCGCGCTCGGGGCTGACGCAACTCGGTTTCGCCGACCCCGAGGTGAGGATTCCCGCGGTAGGCGAGCGGCAGGTCACCTATCTGCCGATTCGTGACCTGCCGGGGCCGGATCCAGCCGTCCGGCGATCCGAGTATTCGCAGGCGGAACGAGTAGGCGAGCAGATCGTTCGCCTGATAGCGATGTTCGCCGCGCACCTGATGAGCGCCGAGCGCTCGCGCCTGAAGTTGTTCTCATTCGACGAGGGTTGGCGGCTGCTGGGCGATCCGGTAGGACGCACGCTCCTTGGCCATCTCCAGCGCATGGGCCGCTCCGAGCTCGCCGTGCCGATCATCAGTACCCAGCTTCTCACGGACGCACTGGTGGGACAACGCGAATCGCTCGAGAACCTGATCGGCGCGACGTTCGTATTCGGGATGCGCTCCGACGCAGAAGCCGATCGCGCACTCGCGCTGCTCGGGCTCGACGGCGATGAGCCGCATGCGCGTCGCAGCGTCCTCGAGATGGAGGCCGGGCGCTGCCTGTTCCGAGACCACAGAGGACGCGTAGAGGCGATTCAGGTT
>Ga0209040_10000994_pt1 | contig 22166 bp, 21 predicted proteins | sample BogFormECP12_OM3_FD_188240 | JGI IMG/M metagenome (GOLD analysis project Ga0209040, IMG submission 188240) | Bog forest soil microbial communities from Calvert Island, British Columbia, Canada - ECP12_OM3 (SPAdes) (version 2) | ecosystem: Environmental > Aquatic > Freshwater > Wetlands > Bog ... | reverse complement strand
TCACCGCCAAGGACATAGACCTCCCGGCCGGCGTGGAGATCCTCAACCCCGACCTGCACATCGCGACGCTCGAGAAGAAAACCAAGCTCGAGCTCTACATGACGATCGGCCGCGGCCGCGGCTACCGGCCCGCCGAGGAGAACAAGTCGGCCGACCAGCCGATCGGCGTGATCCCGATCGACTCGATCTTCTCGCCCGTGCGGCGTGTCGCCTACGCCGTCGAGCAGGCCCGCGTCGGCCAGAAGACGGACTTCGACAAGCTCACCCTGGACATCGAGACCGATGGTTCGATCGACCCGCAGGCCGCGCTGCGCGAGGCGGCCGAGCTGCTCATATCGCAGCTCGCGATCTTCACCGACGCGGACCGCATCCAGGAGCTGCGCGCGGCGCCCGGCGGACAGCTCGACGGACACGGCCTGGCTGTCGGCGGCGGCGCGCCGGCCGCGCTGCAGGGCGAGGAGTTCGGGATCCTGATCGAGGAGCTCGAGCTCGGCGTGCGCTCCTACAACTGCCTCAAGCGCGCCGGCATCCAGACGGTCGGCGACCTGATCTCGAAGTCGGAGGCAGAGCTCAACGCGATCCCTAACTTCGGCAAAAAGTCGATCGACGAGGTCATCGAAACGCTGCACGCAAGGGGCCTGAACCTGCGCCAGGACTGATCCAAGGCAGGTGCGCGTGCCGGCGGCACATCCCAGGGCCTCGGCTGGAGGGAGTGAGTGATCGAATTCACGCCCGCCGCCGCACGCGGCCGCGCGATTTTGATCATCTACACTCCCGACCCAATGCGCCACCAGAAGACCCGCAACAAGCTCAGCCGAGACTCGGCTCACCGCAAGGCGCTGCTGATGAACCTCTCGAAGGAGATCATCGAGCACGAGCGCGTGCGCACGACCGAGGCCAAGGCCAAGGCGGTCAAGCCCGAGATCGAGAAGCTGATCACGCTCGCAAAGCGCGGCGACCTGCACGCGCGGCGGCAGGCCCTCTCGACGCTCTCGCAGGACAAGTTCGCGGTCCACAAGCTGTTTGTGGACATCGCGCCGCGTTACGCCGAGCGTCCCGGCGGCTATACGCGCATCCTCAAGCTCGGCCCGCGTCGCAGCGACTCGACCGAGATGGTCTTCATCGAGCTCGTCTGACCCGGTTCAGCGCTGTGCGTGCGGCGCGGCGATGATCACGAAGCTCACGATCGAGTACGACGGCAGCGGCTTCGCCGGCTGGGCGCGACAGCCCGGCAGGCGCACCGTCCAGGAGGATCTCGAGCGCGCGCTGCAGACGGTGCTCGGCTCCCAGGGCCACGACGGGCACCCGCTGAAGCTCGTCGTGGCCGGCCGCACCGACAGCGGCGTGCACGCCTGGGGCCAGGTGGCGAGCTACGCTCACGAGGCGGTCGATCCGCTGCGTCTTAACGGGCTGCTCGACGACGACGTCTCGGTGCTCGCGTCAGAGCCTGCGGGCGAGCGCTTCGACGCTCGCCGCGACGCGCGCAGCAGGACCTACTGCTATCGCGTGCTCGCTCGCCGCGCGCGCAGCGTCTTCGAGCGCGACCGCGCGTTCTGGTGGACAGGGCGCGTCGACCGCGACGCGCTCGACGAGTGCGCACGCGAGCTCGTCGGGAAGCACGACTTCACTGCGTTCACGCCGAGCGAAAGCGATCACACCTGGTTCACCTGCCGGGTAGCGCGCGCCGAGTGGATCGCCGATGGCGACCTGCTCGAGTTCTGGATCGAGGCCGACATGTTTCTGCGCCACATGAACCGCGTGCTCGTCGGCACGATGCTCGACGTCGCCGGCGGGCGCGGCACGGTGGAGGAGTTCAGGGCGCTGCTGCAGGGTAGGCCCCGCTCAGAGGGCGGGCGCACCGCGCCCGCGCACGGCCTCGCGCTCGCGCGTGTCGCCTACGGGGACGGCTGAGCTCGCGCGGGGCATATCTTCACGCCCAGCGTAGGAGCTGCCCCTATCCTGGACCCGGGCAGACGATGTTGAACGTGCTTCTCACAAACGACGACGGGATCGAGGCCGACGGTCTACAGGCGATGCGCACCGCGCTCGTCGGGCTGCCCGACGTGAGGCTCGCGGTGATCGCCCCCGACGGCAACCGCTCGGCGATGGCGCGTTCGATCACGACGCGCAGGCCGCTGGTCGTTGCCGAGGTGCCCTTCGCGGACGGCACGGTCGGCTACGCCACCGACGGCACGCCCGTCGACTGCGTGCGCCTGGCGAGCCTCGGCCTGGTCGAGGGCTTCTCGGCCGACCTCGTCGTCTCGGGCATCAATCACGGGGCGAACCTCGGCGATGACATCACCTACTCGGGCACCGTCGCCGCCGCGCTCGAGGGCGTCGTGCTCGCGCTGCCCGCGATCGCGGTCTCCCAGCAGTCGCGCGCCGGGGCGCTCGACTACCGCTTCGACGGCGGCTTTGGCTTCGAGGTCGCCGCCGCCTTCGTCGCGCGGCTGGTGGAGTGCATCGACGAGGTGCCGCTGCCGCCGCGTACGCTGTTGAACATCAACGTACCGGCGGTCGAGCCCAGCGGGGTCGAGGTCACGAGCCTCGGCAAGCGCATCTACCGCGACGAGCTCAAGCTGGAGCGCGAGGAAGAGAAGCGCCGCCGCTACTGGATCTACGGCTCCGACCCCGGCTATCACGATGAGCCCGGCACGGACCTCGCCGCGGTCGCCGCGGGTCGCATCGCCGTGACGCCGATCCACTTCGACCTCACCGACCGGCCGAGCCTCGAGGCGCTGGGGCGCTTCGACCTCGAAGGTCTGCTCACGCCGGTCGCACCCGAAGCTGGCGCGTGAGCGGCGCCGAGCGGGGAGCGAGCAGCACCGCTGAGGCGCCCGCGGCTCGCGCGGGCGCGAAGGCAGGGCGGGCGGGTTCGGCGGCACAGGCCCCGGCGCGCGCGGCCGAGCTGCGCAGGCTGCTCGAATACCACTCGCACCGCTACTACGTGCTCGACGACCCCGAGATCGGCGACGACGAGTACGACCGCCTGCTCGACGAGCTGCGCGAGCTGGAGCGCGTGCACCCGGAGCTCGCGACACCGGACTCCCCCACGCAGCGGGTCGGTGGGGAGCCGGTCGGTCGCCTGGAGAAGGTCGAGCACCTCGAGCCGATGCTCTCGCTCGGGAACGTGCGCTCGGAGGAGGAGCTGCGGGCGTGGGTCGACCGCATGCGCAACCACCTCGCGCGCGAGGGGATCGTCGATCCCGACTTCACCTACGTGGTCGAGCCGAAGATCGACGGGCTCGCGATCAGCCTGCTCTACCGCGACGGAGCGCTCGTGCGCGGCGCAACGCGCGGCAACGGCGAGATCGGCGAGGACGTGACGCACAACCTGCGCACGATCGGCGCGATCCCCCTGCACGTCGAGGGCGCGCCCCCGCTGCTGGAGGTACGCGGCGAGATCTACATGTCGCTGCAGGACTTCACCGCGCTGAACGAGCGCCGCGCCGAAGCGGGCGAGTCGACGTTCATGAACCCGCGCAACTCGGCCGCGGGCACGATTCGCCAGCTCGACCCCGCCGATGCCGCCAAGCGGCCGCTGTCGATCTGGTGCTACCAGATCGGCGTCACCGACGGCCTGCAGTTCCAGACCCACTCCGAGGCGCTCGCCTGGCTGCGCGAGCATGGATTCCGCGTCAATCGCGGTATCGCCCAGTTCGACGACGCCGAGCAGGTGATCGCGCAGTGCCACGACTGGGAGCGCCGCCGCGGCGAGCTCGACTTCGAGATCGACGGCGCCGTCGTGAAGGTCGACGACCTGGAGCTCCAGCGCCGTCTCGGCTCCGTCGGGCGCGACCCCCGCTGGGCGGTGGCCTGGAAGTTCGCGCCCACGACCGCGGTCACGCGCCTGGAGAAGGTGATGTGGAACGTCGGCAAGTTCGGGGACATGCGCCCCTACGCCGTGCTGGAGCCGGTCTCAGTGGGTGGCGTCACGATCAAGCTGGCCACGCTCCACAACGAGGAGGACATCCTGCGCAAGGACATCCGCGCAGGCGAGGACGTGATCGTCGTGCGCGCGGGTGACGTGATTCCCCAGGTCGTCTCGCCGGCGCCGCACGTGGTCGAACGCCCGCGTCGGCCGCCGCGGCCGCATCCGCCCGCACGCTGCCCGTTCTGCGACACGCCGACGGTCAAGCCCGAGGGGAGCGTCTTCACGAAGTGCCCCAACCGCGACTGCCCCGCGCGCGCCTGGCAGCTGCTCAAGCATTTCGTCTCTCGCGGAGCGATGGACATCGAGGGGCTCGGCGAGAAGCAGGTCGCCGTGCTGCAGGAGCGTGGCCTCGTGCGCACGGCCGACGACATCTACCGCCTCCGCGAGGAGCAGCTGATCGAGCTCGACGGCTTCGGCGAGCTGTCGGTGCGCAACCTGCTCGCCGCGATCGAGGCCTCCAAGCAGCGCCCGTTCTCCCGCGTGCTGTTCGCGCTGGGGATCGAGGAGGTGGGGGAGGTTACGGGGCGCAACCTCGCGCAGCGCTTCCGCGACATCGACGCGCTGCACGCGGCCACTGCGGAGGAGATCGCACAGACACCGGGGATCGGCGAGAAGATGGCCGCCTCGATCCGCTCGCAGCTCGACGACGAGCGCATGCGGCACCTGATCGGCGAGCTGCGCAAGCTCGGGCTCCGGTTCGAGGAAGAGGGACCGCTGCCCTCGCAGGGACCGCTAGCGGGGCGCATGCTCGTGCTCACCGGCACGCTCCCCGAGTGGTCGCGCGAGAGCGCCACCGAGCGGATCCTCGCGGCGGGCGGGCGCGTGAGCGGCTCGGTCTCGAAAAACACCGATTACCTCGTTGCGGGCGAGAGCCCGGGCTCCAAGCTCGAGAAGGCGGAGCGGCTCGGTGTCGCGGTCCTCGACGAAGCCGCGCTGCGCGAGCTCCTCGGGGTACAGGGGCCGCGCTAGCTCGATTCTGCTTCGCCCGTCTCGCCGGCGCCGGCCACGGTCGCGGATTCGCCCCCGTGCCCGCCGGCTTCTCCGTCGCCTTCGCCCTCGCCGCCTTCGCCTCCGCCACCCCGGTCGGCCCTCCCGCTACCTGCACCGGCGCCTTCTCCGCCTTCCCCTTCGCCGTGCGAGCTCGAGGCGCGGCCGCCCGCCGCTTCGCGCGTTTCTTCTTCCTGGGCTTCGGCGGCCGAGCTGTATGACTGCGCGTCTTCTTCATCGCCGCCCTGGCTGGCTTCGATCGAGGCCTGTTCGAGGTGTTCGTGTTCTTCTTCGCGTTCCTCGCGGCTCTGCGGCTCGGCTTCGCGCAGTTCCTGGACTTCCTCGGCGTCGTCGCGCTGCTGCAGTTCTTCGCCGACGCCGCCGAGCACGCCGCTCTTGACGAGCGACACGGCCGCCGTCGGTTCGCTCGAGCTGCCGCAGCCGGAGAGCACCGGCGCGAGCAGCACGGCGAGCAGAAACAGCCCGCCGAGCCCGTTGCGTGGCGTGCGCATGCGATCGTCCTCGACGCACGTGCCGCCCGCCTTGAACCCTGGCTCCGCTCGCCCCTCTGATCGTCCAGCGCCGGCGCCTGCGCTGCCCGCGCCGCCGGGCTAGTAGTCCGCGATCGTGATCGCCATGTGATCCTGGAAGACGTGCGCGGATTCGATCGCGATCGAATCCGTGAAGATCGCGAACGCGAGCGTGTGTCCGTCGGCCGACTGGCAGTAGCCGGCGAGGTTGGAGACCCCGGTGAGGGTTCCCGTCTTGCCCTGGCAGTGGCCCGCGGCGCCCGTGTGGCGCATGCGCAGCGCGAGCGTGCCGGTGCGCCCGGCGATCGCCATGTGTTCGCGCAGCACCGCGCCGATCGGCGTGCCGGCGAGCGCCACGAGCAGGGAGGCGACCTGGTAGGGGGAGGTGAGATCGGCCGGGGAGAGCCCGGATCCGTCCACCACGCGCGGGCGCAGCCCCAGCAGCGAGGCGATCGTCCCAGCCACGACAGCGGCGCCGGCGCTGGTCGTGCCGGCTCCGCCGAAGCGTGCGCCGAGGTCCTTGACGAGCGTCTCGGCGAAGAAGTTGTCCGACGGCGGCAACATCAGGCCGAGCAGTTCTGCCACCGTCGGCGAGGGCGCGCTCGCAAGCGGCATCGCGCCGGCAGGGGTGCTCGCCCCCCCGCTCCTGCCGTCTATCCGCACACCAGCGCCCTTCAACGCAGCCCACAGCTCGCGCGCCGCGTAGGCGGCCGGCGCGTGGGCGCCGCGTTCGGAGCCTTCGGCGCCGCGGTTGAACTCGAGCGCGCTGAGCGTGCCTTCGAGGAAGGGATCGGGCGCGTATTCGCTCGAGGGCTCGCCGCGGCGGCTATCCCAATAGGACTCGTCGCCGAGCACGCTGCCGGTGACTTCGCGGATGCCGTCCACGTGCACGAGCGTGGCGACGAGCCGGGAGACGCTGGTGCCGACGCCGCCGTAGTGGCTGCGGATGAAGCCGCTGCTGCCGAACGTGGGGTCGCCGCCGCCACGCAGGTAGAGGCTGCCTTCCCAGATGCCGCCCGGGGCGAGCCGGCCGACGCCGAAGACGCTCGTGGCGAGGCGGGTGGAGGCGCCCAAGAGCGCCAGCGCGGTCGTTGCCGTGTAGAGCTTCTCGACCGAGGCGGGAGGACGCATCGCCGCCGCGCGTTCGGAGAACAGGACGGTTCTCGAGGTGAGGTCATAGACATAGGCGCCGTCGTGCGAGCCCGCGAGCGCAAGCTGGTGCTGCAGGTCGGCTTGCAGTTCCGGAGTGCCTCCCGGGGTTGCCGCCCCAGCGGGAGCGGCTGCGATCAGCAGCCAGAGTCCGCAGAGCAGAATTACGAGCCTGGCGGGTCGGTTCGAGGCCACGCGCCCATACAATGTCTAGCGATGGGCAAGGTTGTCAAGCTCGAACCGGTCCACACGGCAAGGACGGCCACCAAAGGGCGGGGCCGGCCGGTCGTGGCGACCGGTGTGGGGCGCCCGGCCTCGACCGACCGTCGCGGGCGCCCGCGACGCGACAAGACCGCACTCGTGCTCGGAGGCGGGGGCTTCACCGGCGGCGTCTATGAGATCGGGGCGCTGCGCGCGCTCGACCTGCTCGCGGTGAACAGCACGGTCAACAACTTCGACGTCTACGTCGGCACGTCCGCCGGGGCTTTCATAGCCGCGCTGTGCGCCAACGGCGTCACGCCCGAGGAGATGATGCAGGTCGTCACGCGCCAGGGCAGCGCGGCGTTCAAAGACATCGACATCGGCCATCTGCTGCGCCCGAACCTGCTCGAGTTCGCACGCAAGGGCGCGATGATGCCCTTCCGCGCCGTCTCACTCGCGCGCCAGATCGTCTCGCAGCCGGGCGGGGTGTCGCTGATGGATCTCCTGATCGGCCTCGCCGACGTGCTCCCATCGGGGCTCTACACCGGCGCGGGGATCGAGGCCTACCTGCGCGAGGTGCTCAGCGAGCCCGGTCGCACCGATGACTTCGCCGAGCTGCCCTGCGAGCTCTACCTGACCGCGACCGACCTCGACACGTGCGAGCGCGTCGTCTTCGGCGTGGATGGCTCGGAGGACGTCCCGATCTCCGCGGCGGTGCGCGCCTCGGGAGCGCTGCCGATGGTCTACGCGCCGGTGCGCATCAATGACCGCGAGCTGATCGATGGAGGCATGGTCTCGACGACGAACCTCGACATCGCGGTCGAGGCCGGCGCGCGGCTGGTCGTCGTGATCAACCCGATCGTGCCGTTCATCAACGACTTCTCGGCCCGCATCAAGACGCTGCGCGGCTCGCGCACCCGAAGGGTCTCGGACATGGGCTTTGCCCAGATCGGATACCAGGCCTTCAAGCTAGTCGCGCATCAGCGCCTGCACGAACTCGCAAAGACCTGGGAGGAGCGCTACCCGGGCGTGGACATCGTCCTGATCGAGCCCGAGCCCGACGACGAACTGATGTTCCAGACCTCGATGATGAGCTTCACCTCGCGCGTGGAGATCGCACGGCACGGCTTCGAGTCGGTCACCAAGCAGCTCGCGGGCGAGTACAGCCGCTACCAGGAAGTGGCCGAGCGCCACGGCCTCGCGATCTCGGGCAAACGCGTGCGCAAAGTGGTCGAGCACTTCGACGAGGAGTCCGAGAGCGTGAGCGCCTGGCGCAAGATCCTCGAGGGCACCACCGGCGCGCTGCTGCGCCAGGCCGGCTCGGCCGGCTAGGCGTCCGCGAGCGCTTTGTCGACCGCCTCCAGCAGGCGGTCGGAGGCCCACTCGGAGCGCAACCCCACGCGCACGTGACGCGGCTCGCCGAGCCCGTGCCCGGCGGCCACGAGGATGCCGCTGCGGGCCAGGCGGGCGGCGAGCTCGGCGCCGTCGAGCACGGGATGCGCTGCCCACACGAAGTTCGCCTGGCTGTTGCTGACCTCGAAGCCGCGGGCTCGCAGCTCCTCGGTCACGCGGGGACGCTGACCGCAGATCGCGCGCACGCGCTCTTCGATCAGCCCCGAGCAGCTGCGCAGCGCCTCCAGCGCCCCCGCCTGCGATACCTCCGAGACGCCCAGGTCGGGCTCGAGCTCGGCCAGCAGCTCCGCCGAGCCCGGACCGCCGATTGCATAGCCGATGCGCAATCCGGCGAGGCCCCAGGCCTTTGAGAAGCTGCGGAAGACGAGCAGCCGCGAATGCTGCTGGAGCAGCTCCAGCGAGGCGCTTGCCGGCTGGGCGTCCGCGAAGTCCACGAGCGCCTCGTCGAGCAGCACCGCGACCCCATCGGGCAGCCCGGCCAGCAGGCGCGCCAGCTCCTCGGCGGCGAGCAGCTCGCCGGTGGGATCGTTGGGGCTTGCGATCACGACCACGCGCGCGTCGGGCTCCTCCGCGGCGGCCGCGAGCAGCGCGTCGACGCCGCCGCTCACGCGCACCGCGCGCCCATGCGCACGACGCGCGATCAGCGGGTATAGCGGGTAGGAGGGCCACGGCGTCAGCAGCACCTGGCCGGGGGAGATCACCGCGCGGGCGGCCGCGCTGAGCAGCTCCGCTGCGCCGTTGCCGAGGATCAGGCGCTCTGGCGCCACGCCGTGGCGCTCGGCGAGCTCCTTGCGCAGCTCCGTAGCGCTCAGATGGGGGTAGCGGTGCAGCCCGCGGCGCGCCACGAACGTGATCGCGTTGACCACGCGCGGGTGCGGTAGCTCGGGCCAGGTCGTGTGCGAGAGGTCGAGCGCCTCCACCCGCGTCAGCGCTTTGCGCTTGCGCTCGGCGGCCTGCTCGCGCAGCTCGGCGTTGACCTCCTCCTCGGTCATTGCCTCGAACTGGCGGTAGTAGTCGAGCAGGCCCATTCCTATGGCCTCGTTCTAGCAGCGGCTCGCCGGCAGGCGGTGCGCGCCGCTCTCGGCGCAGCGCCGCACCTCGGCGATCCTCACAATCCCGAGCGGCCGCCCGAGATGGTGCTCGAGCCGGGGCCGTGGATCACCAGGAACCACACGGCGAAGATCACCGTGCACGTCGCAGCGGTGATCGCGAACACGCGTCCCAGCGCGCCCGTGCGCTGGTCGTGGCCCGCAGCGCGCCGCAGCAGGATCCAGGCGTTGTCGAGTCGCCGCAGAATCGCGAGCGTCCCGAAGAGCAGTGCGAAGAGGGCGATGAAGGCGACCAGGATGCCGAGGCTCACGCTGCCCGAGACGTAGTTCGCCTCCGAGCCCAGCCATAGGCACGCGAGCGGGATCGGACCCCAGCAGAGCAGGCTCAGCAGCGCGATCGCCGCGAGCAGCACGTTCGCGAAGGAGCCGTCCAGGCGCTGGCGCATCTCCCCTGCGCGCTTCGGCAGCGCGCGGAAGTGAAGGGGCGCCGTGCCCGGCCGGCGCCCTACGAACAGGCCGCCATTATCGGAGGGGTCGCTGCGCATCTATCCCATCTTCGCAGCTATCGCGCCGCTGGCGTCTCAGCCGGCGTACAGCGCGTCGAACAGCTCCGCGTACTTGTCGTTGACGACGTTGCGCTTAACCTTCAGCGTCGGCGTCAGCTCACCGGTCGGCTGCGACAGGTCGTGGTCGAGGATCACGAACTTCTTGACCTGCTCGACCTGGGCGTATTTCTCGTTGGCCCTGTCGAGCTCGTGCTGGATCAGCTCCCGGATCACGGGATCCTTGGCGAGCGTAGGGATGTCCTCGGGCAGGCCGTGCTCGCGCGCGTAGATCGGTATCTCTTCCTCGTCGAGCGTGATCAGGACGACGGGGTAGGGGCGCTGGTCGCCGTGCATCACCGCCTGGGAGATCCAGCGGCACTGCTTGAGGTCGTTCTCGATGTTCGCCGGCGTGAGGTTCTTGCCGCCCGCGGTGATGATTATGTCCTTCTTGCGTCCCGTGATCGAGAGGTAGCCGTCCTCGTCGATCGAGCCGAGGTCGCCGGTGTGCAGCCAGCCGTTCTCGACTGCGCCGAAGCTCGTCGAGGCCTGGTTGTGGTACCCGGCGAAGATGTTCGGGCCTTTGATCAGGATCTCGCCATCGTCGGCGATGCGCAGCTCGACGCCCGGAAGCGCGCGGCCGACGGTGCCGAAGCGGTGGTTCTCGAGCGTCGAGATGGTCGCCGCGGTGGCGGTCTCGGTCATCCCGTAGCCCTCGAACACGGGTATGCCGCAGGCGTAGAAGAACTCGAGGATCTCGTGCGCGATCGGCGCCGCGCCGCTCGTGGCGTGGCGCACGTTGCCGCCGAAGATCGCACGCACGTTCTTGAACAGCTGCTCGTCGGCTTCGTCGAACTGCCGCCGCATGTCCTCCGGGACCTCTTCGCCGCGGTTGATCATGTCCTGTACCTGCACGCCGAGCGCGATCGCCTGGCGCGAGCGCTCCTGCTCCTCGGGCGGCTGGCCCTGGATCGCGCCCTGGGCGATCGTGTAGATCTTCTCGAACACGCGCGGCACCGAGGGCAGGTAGGTCGGGCGCACCTCGAGCAGCTCCGGCACGATCGCCTTCGTGTCACCTCCGAAGTAGGCCAGCGTGCTGCCCAGCGAGAACGCCGCCAGCTGCACGAGCAGCGCGTAGGAGTGAGCGAGCGGGAGGTAGAGGTAGATGATCTCCCCCTCGGTGATCTCGCGGACCTCGGAGACCATGTCGATGATCGCCCGGTAGTTGTGGTGCGTGAGCACGCACCCCTTCGGGGGGCCCGTCGTGCCGGAGGTGTAGATGAACGTGAAGGGGTCCTCGGGGCGCACCCCCGCGCGGCGTGCCGCGAGCTCCTCGGCCGGGCGCCTGCGGCCGCGCTCGCGCACCTCCTCGAGTGTGAGCGCTCCCAGCGAGGCGACGCTCGCCGCGCCGTTCGCGGCGCGGTTGGCGCTCGTCTCGGCCGGCGGGTCCATCACGATGATCACGCGCAGATGCGGCAGCCGGCTGCGGATCGCCGCGATCTTGGCGAGCTGTTCCTCGTTCTCGCACACGACCGCGCAGGCGTCCGAGTCGAACAGCACCCAGTGGCACTCCTCGGGCGAGTTGGTCTGGTAGATCGGCACCACGACCGTGCCGGCCGACGTGGCGGCCATGTCCACATAGCTCCACTCCGGGCGCGTGTTCGCGAGGATCGAGACGCGCTCCCCGGGTTCGATCCCGAGGTCGATCAGCCCGAGGCCGATCTCGGTGACGATGTCGTCAAGCTGGGCGTAGGTCACGTCGTGCCATGACCCGTCGCGCTTGAAGCGCACCGCGGCGTGCTCGCCGTGGCCCGCGACCGTGTACGGGAGCAGGTCGGCGATCGTCTGCGAGCCCGTCGTCGCTGCCGTTGCGGTGGCCTCCATCAGGTCTTCCTCCCCTCGAGTCAACAATCTGAACGGATGTTAGACGCTAGGCGCTGCGCGGGGACGGCGCTCGTAACGCGCTCGCGCAACGCACGCGCGCGAGCGGCGTGCTTCAGACGGGATTGGGCACGTCCAGGAACACGTGACGCAGGCCGAAGCGCTCGGCCAGGTGCTTGCCCAGCCGACGCACGCCGAGCGTCTCGGTCGCATGGTGGCCGGCTGCGAGGAGGTGCATCCCGAGCTCGCGCGCGAGTGCCATCGTGCGCTCCTCGGGCTCCCCCGTGAGCAGCGCCTGCGCACCCGCAGCGGCGGCCTCGCCGAGGTAGTCCGCCCCCGCCCCGGACACGATCGCAAGCGCGCCCACCCGCGGCGGCCCGTACCGGAAGCACAGGGGCTCGCTCGCGGTCGCCGCCCGCGTGCGCGCGAGCAGCTCCTCGAAGGCGATGCCCTCGCCGCCAAAGCGCGCGAGCACGCCGATCGGCTCGCCGCGGTGCAGCGCGAAGGGCTCGCGCTCGATCGGGGAGAGCGAGTCCGCCAGCAGGGCGTTGTTGCCGAGCTCGGGGTGGGCGTCCAGCGGCAGGTGGTAGGCCGCCAGCGCCACATCGGCCTCGAACAGGATCTGCAGCCGGCGCTTGAGCAGCTCATCGACGCTCCGCACCCCCGCGCCCCAGAACAGGCCATGGTGCACGATCAGCAGATCGGCCTGCTCGGCGGCCGCGAGCTCGAACAGCTCCAGATGCGCGGAGACGCCCGTGGCGATCGTCTGCACCTCCGCCGGGCCCGGCACCTGCAGGCCGTTGACGCAGTAGTCCTCGAAGCGCCCCGGAGCCAGCAGCCCGTCGATCTCGGCAATGATCTCCGCCAGCGGCGCCCGCACAGGGCGACGATAGCGGTGTGGAATACTCCCAGGCGCGTCGGGGCGTGGCGCAGCCTGGTAGCGCGCACCGTTCGGGTCGGTGAGGTCCCCGGTTCAAATCCGGGCGCCCCGATAATTCGTCTTTACCCCGCAAAGCTACGCACCGCTCCGCAGATCCTCTCAAAAGCTGCTGCGCACAAGTGGAATAGCTCCGCAAACTGCGCACGAAACCGACATGATCCGGTGACCTCACCGGGCTGATCTAGTTGAGCCCCAGGAATATGGGCTTGTTGGCGTCACCGGAGCTGGCCATGATGCGCTCGCAGCCAAGAAGCGGAGGGGCTATTCAGGGTGCGCTCGAGTGCGTGCGTCGATCGTTGTGGCGCTTATTGTGTCTGCCTCGAGGCCTGGGGCTTCATCGCTGTGGGGGAGCAGGACCTCGGCGGCCTCGTCCGGCGTCACGTTGGGGTAGAGGGCCCGGAGCAGCGCGATCGCCGCGACGCCGCCGACGAGCTGGGCGGCGACGTATGGCGGGACCGATGATGGTGCGATGCCTACAAAGGTGTTGGAGAACATGCGTCCGATGCTGATGGCGGGGTTCGCGAAGCTCGTGGAGCTGGTGAAGAAGTACGCGGCGGCGATGTATGCGCCGACCGCGGCCGGCGCCGCGGCGCCGCGTCGGGTGCGTGTGAGCGAGAAGATCACGAGCATCAGGCCGAGCGTCGCGATGACTTCCGCGAAATCGTGTGCTCCGGCGGCGCGGTGCTTGGTGGAGATGGATACCAGCGCCTTTTCGAACATCGCATTCGCGACGATCGCGCCGGTGATGCATCCGGCGATCTGGGCGGGCGCATAGGCGAGTGCCTTCGCCAGCGCATCCCGCCAAAGCTTGCGTCGACGAGCGAGACGACCGGGTTGAAGTGACCGCCGGACACTGCCCCGAACATGAGGATGATCGCGAACAGCCCTGCCCCTGTGGCGGCAGCGTTCTCGAACAGCTGCAGGCCGACATCGCCCGGGGAAAGCGTCTGTGCAGCGATGCCCGAGCCGATCACGAGCGCGGCGAGAAACGCAGAGCCGGCGTACTCCGCAAGTAGGCGCCGCGAGAGTGGCTGGCTCATGGCCTGACCGCCACGCGCTTGGGTGACTCGGGGGCACGCGTGTCGGAGGCGCGCGTGCTCATATCGCTGTCAGGAGCTTGTCGGCGAACTCGCCCGGTAGCCCAGCCTCGCGGACTTCCGCCGCGACCGCACTGGCGTCGTACTCGACGCGCTCGATACTCACCTCGACACTGTCTACGGCCGGCCTGAGCACGGCGAAGGCGCCGCGTGGGTCTGCGTCCTTTGGCTTGCCGACCGAGCCGCAGTTGACGAACAGGACCCCGCCGTACTCGTGCACCCATGGTTTGTGGGTATGGCCGAAGACCAGGACGCGATCGGTCTCGCCAGCAGCGAGGCGCTCGTATAGACGTGCAGGCTTGTCCTCGAACAGGTACTCGTTGACTTTGCGGGGCGAGCCGTGAACCAGGTGGACCTCGACGTCACCGACCGCGAAGCGCAGGTCGAAGGGCAGTCCGAGCATGAACTGCTTGGATTCCCGGCTGGTGTGTGCGAGCGTCCAATCGACCGAGCGCTGGCCCAATTCGCGGTCATGGGGAGTGATGTACGCGCAGCCGCAGTCCTCTTCCTCGCGCGCGATCGCGTAGTCGTAGTTCCCGTAGATCGTGGGGATCTCCAGGTCGGCGATGAGGGCGCACACCTCGTTTGGGTGCGGGCCGTAGCCCACGAGGTCCCCGCCGCAGAAGACGCGCCCGATCCCGAGCACCTCGATCGTTGCGAGCGCTGCCTGAAGCGCCGGAAGGTTGGCGTGGATGTCGGTGATGACAGCCACCGCGTGCTCTTGAGGCTCGCTGCTCACGCGCCACATCGTATTAGATCGACAAACGTCAGTGTTAGTGATATATGTATATCGATGCAGGTCGATCTGGAGCTAGCCCCGAAGCAGAAGCGTGCGGCCGGTGAGCGCTGCTGCGAGCCCGTCGTCTACCCCGACGTGCAGCGCGACCACGCGCTTCGCATGGCAGAGGTCGCCAAGGCGCTCGGCGACCCGATCCGCCTGCAGCTCGTCGACGTTCTACGCCGGCACGCCGGCAAGGTGTGCGTGTGCGAGCTCGTGCCGCTCTTCGACGTCTCCCAGCCAACCCTCTCGCACCACCTGAAGAAGCTTCGCGACGCCGGAATCGTCGACTCCGAGCGCCAGGGTCTCTGGGCCTATTACTACGTCATCCCCGACGCACTCAAGGAGCTGTCCACATGGCTGACATGACCACGGCCGACACGGCCATCGATCCCTGTTGCGCCCCGGAGCAGCAGGCGACATGCTGCGAGCCGAGCGCCAAGGCCGACTGCTGCGCTCGTGGCGCCAATTGCGACTGCGAGCAGGGCACGAAGCCGATGGAGGCCGCAGACGTTCGCGAAGAGGTCAGGGAGCGTTACGCCGCGGCCGCCCGCACGGTCGCCCAGCGTCAGGTCGCCGGCACCGCCGCGTCGTCGTGCTGCAGCCCCGCCCTGTCCATAACTGACGCCTCCGGCGAGCAGGTGTTCGGCGGCGCACTCTACGACTCCGCCGAGGCCGCCCATGCACCCGACTCGGCGGTCGCGGCGTCTCTCGGCTGCGGGGTCCCGACAGCAGTCGCTGCCCTCAGGGAGGGCAATATCGTCCTCGACCTCGGCTCCGGAGCCGGCGCCGACGTCCTGATCTCAGCGCGCCGCGTCGGGGCCAGCGGCAAGGCGATCGGCCTGGACATGACCGACGAGATGCTGGAGCTAGCCCGCAGCAACGCCGAGAAGGCGGGCGCCGAGAACGTCGAGTTCTACAAGGGCTACATCGAGGAGATCCCGCTGCCGGACGCGAGCGTGGACGTCGTGATCTCCAACTGCGTGCTGAACCTCTCCGGCGACAAGCCCAAGGTGATGCGGGAGGCGGCACGTGCCTTGCGACCCGGCGGGCGCTTCGCGATCTCAGACGTGATCGCCGATGAGGACATGGATGACGCCACCCGGGCAGACATGCAGAAGTGGACCGGCTGTATCGCTGGAGCGCTGACCCGGCGGGAGTTCGAGCTGGCCCTGGGCGACGCTGGGCTGGTTGACATCGAAATTAGCGAGACCCATCGAGTGCACGACCAGGCCGCCTCAGCGATCATCCGCGCCCGCAAGCCGACCGGACCCTGCGCATGAGCACCGCGAGCGAGGTCCACCTGCACGACCCCCAGATGCTCTACCGCCACTGGGAGGAGAGCCAGTGGAACCCGTGGGAGATCGACCTCTCCGTTGACCGCGAGCAGTGGGCCACGATGCAGGACCGCACGCTCGTGTCCTTCGTCCTGGGTTCGTTGATGGTGGCCGAGGAGCGGATCACGACCAAGTTCTCGGGGCTCGTCGCTGCCGACGGCAGCGAGGAGGAAATCTCTTTCCTCGCCACCCAGCAGGTCGACGAGGCCAGACACATGCAGTTCTACGCACGCTTCCAGGACGAGGTCGTCTCCGACCCCGCACCGATCGCGGCCCACGTCGAGCGCGCCCGCGAGCAAATCTCACCTGCCTTCAGGACAATCTTTGACGAGAAGCTCGTCGCTGCCCACGAACGGCTCGTCGCGAACCCCGGCGATGTCGCGGCGAAGGTCGCGTTCGTGACGATCTACCACCTGATCCTCGAGTCGACGCTCGGGCTTACGACGTTTGAGTTCTCGACCCGCTTCATGGAGCGCGAGGACCTGCTTCCGGGTTTCGTCGCCGGCTACAGCAAGATCCACTATGACGAGCACCGCCACATCGGCTACGGCATCTGGTATCTGCGCCAAGCCGTCGCTGAAGACTCGGCGATGGGAGACGTCGTTCGCGCGACGCTCCGCGAACTCCTTCCGGCGGTCGCCGAGTCCCTGAAGCCACCCGAGGGAGCTGACGTGTCTGTTCTGGGAGCGTCGGCCGAGGAGCTCCGCGGCTTCGCGCTCGACGGACTCACCCGCAGGCTCAACATCATCGGCGTGCCGATCGACACGCTGTGAGCCATGCTGCGAGGAGTCATCAGGTGATGTCCGACGATCCCGCGGCCGACCCGGGCTGGCGCTCGCAGATACTTGAGGCCAACAGGCCGCTCGACGCCGCTGTAGGCCGCTACTCGACACTCGCACCGGTCTATGAGCTCTGGGCTCGGGTAACCGAGTCCGGCCCGCGTCGGCGCGTGCTCGAGCTAGCCAACGTGCGCAACGGCGAGGACATCCTGGAGGTGGCGACCGGGACCGGCGCTCAGCTCGTCTCGCTCGCGCGGCGCAACCCGTCCGGCCACACGGCAGGTGTTGAGTTGGCGGACGGGATGCTCGCCCAGACACGAAAGCGCTTACACGCTGCGGGGCTCAGCTCGGTTGAGCTCGTCCGCGGCGACGCGCTGCGGCTGCCCTTCGATGACGCGAGTTTCGATCTGCTCGTCAACGCCTACATGCTCGATCTGCTCGCACGCGAAGACATCGTTCGCGCTCTTGCGGAGTTCAAGCGAGTCATGCGCCCCGGGGGACGGCTGGTCCTGTCGAACATGACCAAGGGCGAGCGCCGCCGTCACCGCGTCTGGGACTCGCTCTACGCGCGGGGAGTCAACCTGACGGCCAACTGTCGGGGGGTGCTCGCTGCACCTGTCTTGGCCGAACTTGGCTTCTGCGAGATCCGCCGCGAGTACATGGCCCAGATGCTGTTCCCGACCGAGATCGTGACCGCGCGAAAGTCAGCATTCTGAGCCGACGCCCAGCCCAGCTCGATTCCGAGGGCCGCTCTGATCGGGCTATTGGAGAAACACCTGCACCCCGGCGCGGTTCATCTCCTCGACGAACGTCGGGTAGGCGGCGATGTGGATCTCAGCCAGGAACAGGTCCTCGACAGCGACCTTGAAGTGTTCCATCGACGGCCCGCAGATGTAGATCCGCGCGCCGAGGGTCTCGAGCTGGCGGAGCTTCTCGTGCGGGGGCGGGTGCCCGGTCCGCGCAAGGCCGCGGCGCGCGAACCCACTGAACGGCCGCCGCCAGCCGGGCAGCCTCTCGCTGAACGACGCCGCTAGCACCCGCACCGCCGGGCCCTGGAAGTAAAGGGCGACTGCGCTACCCCCGAGCGCGGCGCCGAGCGCGAACCCCAGCGGGGAGAGCAGCTCCTCAAGGCCGGGATTCGAGATAACCATCGCCCAGGCGGGTTGCTCGCGAACCTCGCCGGCCTTTCGGATCACGTACTCACGAGCGCTTTCGGGTTCCTCGACCGCGACCAGCTCGTGCCCGGTCGTCATACACCAGGCGCGCACGTCGCTGTCGACGGCAGGGAGGGGATCGGCTCGCACCCTGATCTCATCCCCCGGCGAGAGCCCTCTCAGAGCCCAGACGACCTCGTACAAGATCGCAGTCGATATCGAGCGGCCACGGCCGTCCACCAGTTGCGTTTGCGATCCGAGAGCCACGTTGCCTACCCCACCCACACGGTACGCCACCACCGCTTCACAATGACAGGAGGCGTTCTCGCTCCGGCGTGACAGACTCCCGCTCGGCCCCGACCAAGGGGCGGCGCCGGCCGTCGCTAACTGTTCTGTGCGATTGCTAGCGCGTGCTGGTCACAGCGGGCGGCGCTGCCCACCTCGGATTGCGGGGCGCGATGCGCCGACGTCGTGAGCACCGCGGGCAGCTGAAAGCAGGTCCGCACGGGGCACGGCCGACATCGAGGCTAAGCGTCCGCGCTCGATTGTGATCTTCCCCACGGTTCGCAAATAGGCCGTGTCGCTCCGGCGTTTGGTTCGCAAACGGTTCGCAAGCCGTCTGAGAAACGGCTCTGGAAAGCCAAGAAGCGACCGATGTTAACCGGGCGCCCCGATACTCCTCATTCCTCGCCAGAGCTGCGCAACGTAGCTCGAAGCCAACAAGCATGGACAGCGCGCCGGCGCGCACAACCGCGCACGAAGGCGCAGATCGGCGGGGCGAGTCGGCGGCCGCTCTCGGGTCGTTCTCGACGTCGACGTAGACGTCCTGCAGCTTGCCGATCCGCTCGCCGTCACGATCGACGAGCATCTTGCCGTGCCACTCTGCGACGTTCCACTGGGCGTCTCGCTGCTCGGTGATCGTCGAAGCCTCCTCGTTTACCGTCGTAGGCTGCTAGCCACCAAGCTTAGACTGGGTCTGGCGACATCCCCTTGCTACCGCGTACCCTTCCGAGCGGCGTCTGACGAGAGACGCCGGAGTCGCGTCCCAGGGGTGCTGTAGATAGCCGGAGCCCGTGGAGGTGACGGCGTGGGTTCCCTCAAGTCCTGTCAAGGCCGGCACCGTTCAGGAGCGTGGAGAAGGTCCTCGCGGGCGGCAGCGAAGCGCGCAAGCGCCTCTAGCCGCGCCTGCCTATGCTCGACGATCGGAGCCGGATAGTCGCGGCCGATCACGCACCCGGTGTCGTCTTGAAGCTTGCGCGACATCCGCCAGGGCTCGGCGAGGTACTCGTCCGGCACGCGCGTGAGCTCGGGAACGTGGCGACGCACGTACGTGCCGCTGGGGTCGAAGCGCCGCTGCTGGAGGATCGGGTTGTAGAGTCGGCGCGCCGGTGGTTGCGGATCGACGCCGACAGAAGCGATCCACTGCCAGTTGCCGTTGTTGCTGGCCTCGTCGCCGTCGAGGAGGAGGCGCATGAACCAGCCCTCGCCCCAACGCCAATCGACGCCGAGGTCCTTGGTTAGGAACGAGCCGGCGATCAGCCTTCCCCGGTTGGGGATCCAGCCCTCGCGCAGCAACTGGCGCATCGCGGCGTCGACGATCGGGTAGCCGGTGCGTCCCTCGCGCCATGCACGGAAGTGTGTCTGGGTATGACGCCAGCGCAGCGTCCCGCGGTATCGCGGCTGATGCTCGTCGCGCGTGTTGCGCGGGAACGAGTGCAGTACCTGCGCGTAGAAGTCCCGCCAGCAGAGCTGACGGTGGAACTCGCATGCGCCCGCGCCGGCCGGAAGTAGCTCCTCGATCTCGCGAGGGGAGAGGCAGCCGAAGTGCAGATACGGTGAGAGCGACGACGTGCCATTGCTGGAGAGCAGGTTGCGGCGCTCGGCGTAGCCTTGGACGCCGCCGGAGAGGAACGCCTCCAGCCGCATACGGCCGGCGTGCTCGCCGCCTTCCGGCGGGTTGGTCACGGACCGGTGCAGGCCAAGCTCGTTCAGCCGCGGCATGTGCCCGACGTCAACGTCTGGAGGCAGTGGCGGCAAGGCGCTCGGCGCCGGGAGCACCTCCCGCCGGGGCTCGCACAGCCAAGCGCGGTGATACGGCGTGAAGACCGTCTGCGGGCGACCGTCGCGGGTGCGGATCGCTGTGGGCTCGTCGACCGCGAACAGCCCCGGGTGAAGGTGTGTTTCGATGCTCATCGTCTCCAGTGCAACTCGCACGCCTGCGTCTCGCCGGCAAGCGAACGGACCGGTGTCGGCGCTCGCGTGCACCGCTTGGGCGCCGAGCCGGCGGGCGAGCCTTGGCAGCTCCTGCTCGGGCACGCCGCGGAGGACGATCAGTCCACTCCCGCGCCCACGCAGCGAGCGCTCGAGGTCCTGGAGGCACTCAATCATGAACTGCGTTCTTGGTCCGGACCGATGCCGGCCGCACAACAGCCGGCGGTCGAGGCAGAAGGCCACAATTACCTCATCCGCATGCTGGAGTGCCGCCGACAGCGCCGGATGGTCGTGCACGCGCAAGTCGCGTCGGAGCCAGACCAGCGCAGTCCTCATGGCTCGGTTTGCATGCCCGCCCCGGGGAACTGGCGCTCGACTCGCTGCCGGCGATAGTCGAACACCCTCTCAAGGTCGCGCCGGACGACCGCGGCATGCACGAGCGCGCCGAGACGCCCCAACGGGATCTCATAGCACACGCTGTCGCGGATCAGCGTGCCCCGCGGGTCGGCAGCGAACTCGTGCGTGTGGCACCAGAGCCGGTAGGGCCCCTTGAGCTGGCGATCGACAAAGCGCCGGCCTGGCTGCCATTCCTCGATGCGCGAGACCCAGCGCAGCGGCACCCCGCGCACGCGCAGGCGGTACTCGATCAGGGTCCCCGCGCGCATCTCGATCGGCTCGGGCGTCAGTACCGAAAAGCGCAACCAAGGGGGCGTGAGCTCCTCGAGGTTGCGCGCGCGCGAGAAGAACTCGAAGATCTGCTCGAGCGGGGCACGCACGAGCTGCTCGCTGTCGAGCCGATAGGTCATCTTTGGGCGAAACCGGCCCACGGCGCGGGCGCGCGATCGCTGGGCGCGGCGCTGAGCCGCTCGCACTCGACCCAGAGCCGCCCGCGCTCCTCGGCGCTCTCCTTGGTCCACGGCACGCGGTGCGTCGGGCGCACTCGACGGTCGTGCCAGAACTCACCGGACCGGCGGGCCGGCTCAGAGGCTGCGCCGAGCCAGAGGATCGTGTCGGCGCCCTGGCGCGGCGTGCGCAGCAGCGGGCGCGTGAGGCGGCGAAAGCGCGGCAGCGACGCCGCGAGGCCCGGAGTATCGACCCAGCCGGGATGCATCGCATGCACGACCACGCCGGCGTCCTTGAGTCGCTCGGCCCACAGCTCGGTGAGTATCACCTCGATTCGCTTGGTGCGTGCGTAGGCGACGGGGCCGTCGAAGTTCTCGGCGGCCATCTGCAGGTCGTCGGCGTGGAGTCGCTGCGTGTACATGCCACCGGAGGACACGTTGACGACGCGGGACGGCGCGTTGCGCTCGAGCAGTCCGATCAGCATGTTCGTCAGCAGGAACGGGCTCAGCACGTTGGTGGCAAACGTCAGCTCGATGCCGTCGGCGGAGAGCCTTCGTTCGCCGGTCAGGACTCCGGCGTTGTTGACGAGCACGTCCAGGCGTGACGTCTGCGCGCCGAAGCGCTCTGCGAACCCCCGGACGGAGGCCAGATCGCTGAGGTCGCATCGCTCGACCTCGACGTCGCTGTTCCCGGTTCGCGCGACGATCTCCGCCCGGGTGCGCTCCCCGCGTCGCGGGTCTCGCGCGAGCATCCGCACCGAGGCCCCGAGCCTGGCAAAGCCTTCCGCGGCAGCGCGTCCGATGCCCGACGTCGCCCCGGTGACGAGAACGACCCGGCCGTCCATCCGCGCGAGCTCGTCGGAGGCCCAGGTGCGTTCGCGTATGCAGTAGCCGACGCTCGTGTACCCAACGACCACGCTGCGGTCAAGCACGGTGTCCATGGCGCCCATCCAGCTCATGGCACGAGTGCCGACGCCTCGCCCACGGCATCTCCTCCCAGCAGCTCGACACCCAGCCGACCGGCGAGGTCCCCGGTAGCGCCGGCGCCTCCGAGCGCCACGCGCACACCCTTGCTGAGGGCGAGGATCTCCTCAGCGGATTTTCGGAAGCGCTCCCGGTTGACGGCGGAGAGCACCACTATCGCTGGCCCGAGCTCGCCGCACACGGCGACTACGTCGCGAAGGGGCGTATCCGCCCCGAGGTAGGTGATCCTCCAGCCGTGCTCGCGGAGCACCAGCCCGAAGCACAGCAGCCCGAGGTCGTGTCGCTCGCCGGGCTGGCACGCGAGCACGGCGCGTGGCCCGACGCCGCTGCCCCAGTCGCGAGCAAGCGCGCGGAGGCG
>Ga0209040_10000993_pt1 | contig 22173 bp, 20 predicted proteins | sample BogFormECP12_OM3_FD_188240 | JGI IMG/M metagenome (GOLD analysis project Ga0209040, IMG submission 188240) | Bog forest soil microbial communities from Calvert Island, British Columbia, Canada - ECP12_OM3 (SPAdes) (version 2) | ecosystem: Environmental > Aquatic > Freshwater > Wetlands > Bog ... | reverse complement strand
ATCCGTGACTGACTTTTCCATCGCGGATCAGCGCTTCCACCGTGGGTTGCACGATCTGCGCTGGAATGGCAAAGCCCATTCCAGAGAACGAACCGTTGGACGAGATCAGGAAGGTGTTAATTCCAATCAGTTCACCACGCGCATCGACTAGAGCGCCACCGGAGTTGCCAGGATTGATGGCGGCGTCAGTCTGAATGAACTGTCCAGGTTTGCGGCGGTCGCTAGCATCGGGATTGGGGCGGTTAAGCGCGCTGACGATGCCGCGTGTCACGGTGAAGCGGAATCCATACGGATTGCCGAACGCGAGCACAGTCTGCCCCGGACGCAGCTTCGCCGAGTCGCCCCAGGGCACGCTGGGCAGATTCGGCGCATTCACCTTGATCACCGCCAAGTCGGTAAGGGGATCTCTGCCGATTAGTTTCGCCGGGAGCACTTCGCGATTGCTCATAGTGACGCGGATGTCAGTCGCTCCATCGACCACGTGATTATTGGTGACGATGTAACCGTCGGGAGAGATGATCACCCCGCTGCCCAGGCCGTGTTCCACTCTCTGCTGAGGCATCATGCGTTGACCAAACTGGCGCCCGAAGGGGGTTCCACCAAACGGATTACTTCCGAACGGAGCAAAGAACTGCTGCATGTCTTCTGAGGAAGGTTCCTCGTCAGACTGTTGAGCGCTCGGCTTCGAGGTCACGGTCACATTGACCACAGCGGGGGTAACCCGCGCGGCCAGGGTTTCCATGGCTCGGTCGAGCGTGAGCAAAGCGGCGACACTGTTGTCGTCAAGGGCGGCCGCGGCCGGAGCCGCTGCCGACGCTGCCTTGGCGGGTTTGGCGAACTCGTAGGTGGCAAGCGCTGCTACGGTGACTATTGCAACCGCGGCCGCGAGCAAGCGGCGGGTCAGGATTGTTTTCCACTGATTCATTTTCACTTCTCCTTTTGCAACTAATTGTTTAGTTCTAACTCACAAAATTTTTTCGCTACGTCTTATTCGCGGCCGGTAACCTTGCCGCTTTCTCTTGCGCCGGATTAACCCAGCTCACGCGCCATACGGAAACCCTCCACACCCACGAATTCGGCCCGATGCGTTGCGTCGTACGGACCACGAAGATCGTCTCCACCGCAGGCACTACTGGTTCGCTCGTCGATGCCTCTACAACCTCAGCCGCACTGCTCATCGACCGTGCGCTCCCGATTGCCTCGGCAACTTCCACTCTGGCGAGCGGCGTTTCGATCCGCTGATCGGAGCGACGCTCAACGTGCTTTTTGACAACTTGCTGGGCCAGCGGATGAGCCATTTTCTCGAAAGCCGGCGCTGTACTCGCGCTCGTGCGCACTGGAATCACGGCTGCTGGAAAGAATTCATATTGATCGAGCGCCGCATGCACATCGCCAGCCGGAATCTCATGCCCGTTGCCTTCGAAAGCCACGAACTTCGGAGCACCCGGCATGACCGCCAGGCACACCAACGAAAAAACGCCCACCAAGCCCAGAGCCGGTTTCCACACGTGCTTTGAATTTGGCCGGCCGGTGTCGAGAATCTGCGCCAAGCGCAGCGAAGCCTCTTGGGCCCGGTGAACGGCCGCCTGTGCCATCGCCCAGCCGCGGCGCGCAAGACTCTTCTCCAGCAGAGCAATCAGGCATTCAGCATAACCGCGGGCATCAGCAGTTGCAGCCAGCACCTGGTCGTCGCATGCCATCTCCCGTTCCAGCGAGAGCCGGCTCTCAATCCACCACACTGCGGGATGAAAAAAGAACGCCGCCCGCACCATCTTCTGCAGCAGATTGGTCCAGTCATCCCAACGACGCAGGTGGGCAAATTCGTGCAACAGAATAATGTTCAATTTATCCGACGGGAGCTCTCGCAACGCCCACGCTGGAATGACTATCACGGGCTTGAAGAATCCAATCGCGGCAGGCACATTCACGCGCTCTGATGTCGCTAGCGTGACTGACCGGGACGAGCCCAGCTCAGCGACTGTTTTTCGGACAGTGGGGTGCAGTTCCGCGGCATCGACTGCCACGCAATTTCTGCGCAGCTCCAGCAGATGCCAAAGTCCAATCGCCAAACGCGCCATCGCGGCGCATGTCACCAGGAGCCACCCAAGAAACACCAGAACTCCCACGTGACCGGGCAGGGTGAGAACAGGCCGGGCGGTCCCGGCCGGCAATAAGGAATACCCTGTCCGCACATCGCCGATGAAAGGGAGCCCAGCCACTCCCAGTAGGGCCACGAACCACACCGCAAACCGCGTTCCTGAGTTCTGTCGCGGCAAGAGACGCAACATCGCCCACCCAAACAGGGCGATCAACAGTCCTTCTGGGAGCGAATTCAAGATCCGTGCGATCGCTATCTCGGCGACGGTTTGCAACTGGGGCCACATCATTTCGTGCCGCTCCGTTCCAGCATCTGCCGCAGGCGAGCAAGTTCCTCCGCCTCAATGCCTCGATCCTCGAGCACGTTCAAAATCAGCTGCTCGTGAGAGTTCTTGAAGAAACGGCCTACCAGATGGCGGATCTCCGAACGCGTCGCTTCTTTTCGTCCGACAAGCGGAGCGTACACATGCGCGCGGCCATCTTTTGAATGCTCGACGTAGCCCTTACGCTCCAGCACTCGGATGGTCGTCAAAACCGAGTTGTAGGCCAGAGCGGGCTTCTCCAACAAAGAATCCAGAATCAACTGGACCGTTCCCGCCCCCTTCAGCCACAGCACATTCATGATGCGCAGCTCGGCTTCCGTCAGAGTCTCGGACTGTCTTGGTGGCACTGCGACCCCTCCTGAAGCGGTTAGACGTCGCACCCTTAGAAAGGTAACTAATTATTTAGTTGCAAAACTGATCGCAGGAGATGCCCGCTTGCCCGTTTTTCTGGGCTACGTCTATTCGTGCCCAATCCATTGATTTGGAATCAGTAAGGCAGGCCCTCTAGGAGGTGGCCCGATCGGAGGCCATCCAGCTTTGCAGGATTGCGCGGCAGATCGCCGGCTCATCATCGTCAAAGCAACAATCCAGCGCCCCGGCCTCGAGCGCACGGCTCCACATGACATCGTCGGGCGTATGGTGAGTGCAAATGATTTCGATGCCCAGGTTGTTGCGCAGCCGGGCTATTTCCTCAAAGGCGATCAAGCCCAGGTCCAAAACCCCGATCTGAATGGAGAACTCTGACGCCAGCGTATAAAGTTCTGGCAACGAACGCACAGTAAACACAACCTCAGAAACCGACTTTACCTCGGAAGCCAAATATTCCGCCCGCGCGGGATCGTTTTGCAGAATCACGACGGCGGTGTTCATCTGGCCCTCACTCTTCCCTTCCCAGGCCAGCCGCAAATCACGGAGAACATTTTCCCACTCCCCTCACCAACTCGACCTCACCTCACTCGAGGTGCCCCCGGCCGCGGGTATGTAGCACTTCTGCGTGTAGTCCATCACCATGCGATCGGCATTAAAGCGCCAGCCCAACGTGCGGATGGTTCGCTTCATGCGCTTGATCCAGCCCCGCGGAAGACCGTCGCGATCCCGCTGGTAATACAAAGGAATGACTTCTTCGCGCAGCGCCCGGAGCAGATCCTCTCCATCCCTCTTGTCATGAACTTCAACATCGGAGTGCGTTCTGCCCGTCCCGATGGCGAATCCGTTCATACCATCGTATGCCTCGGCCCACCACCCATCGAGAACCGAAAGATTCAGTCCTCCGTTCAAAACCACCTTTTGACCGCTCGTTCCCGACGCCTCCAGCGGACGTCGGGGGTTATTCAGCCAAACATCCACACCCTGCACGAAATACCGCCCGACGTTGATGTCATAGTCTTCGACAAAGACGAACTTGTCGGCGAAACGCCCACTGCGCATCAATTCCGCAATCTGCTGCAGAAGCCGTTTGCCCGGTTCGTCGTGAGGATGCGCCTTGCCGGCAAAAACGAACTGCACCGGCCGTTTGGGATCGTTCACCATGGAGGCCAGGCTCTCAATATCCGCCAGAATCAGGTTGGCGCGCTTGTAAGTGGCGAAGCGGCGGGCAAATCCGATGGTCAACGCGTCGGGACTGAGCACCCTGCCCAATCTCTGCAACACCTCTCTCGATTCGAAACGCCGCTCCGCCTGTTCCACCGCCCGCCGGCGCACGAACTCGAGAAGCTGCGACTTTAGGCTGAGGTGCGTCTCCCACAGTTCCCCGTCATCCACGTTCTCAATGCCTTCCCAGATGCGCGCTTCACTGCTGTGCTGGTGCCAATTCGTTCCCAGATGACGGTCGTAGAGGCGATACATCTGCGGCGCCAGCCACGATGGAACATGCACTCCGTTGGTGATGTGTCCGATGGGAACCTCGTCTTCGGGCTTGCCCGGACAAAGCCCGGTCCACATAGCCCGGGAAACTTCGCCGTGCAAAGCAGAAACTGCATTGGCGCGACGCGAAAGTCGCAAGCCCAACACGGTCATGCAAAACGCCTCCTGCGGGTCGCCCGGTTTTTCGCGCCCCAGCCCCATCAAGCTCTCCGTAGAAAGACCGAGCGCTTCGCGCAAAGGTCCAAGATGCTCTTCAATCAGTTCAGCATCGAAGCGATCGTGACCGGCGGGCACGGGCGTATGTGTAGTGAAGATCACTTCCCGCGACACCCGGGGAACTGCATTGTCAAAGCCTATGCCCTCTTCCTGCATGCGCATGCGGATCGCCTCCAGCACCGCAAATCCGCTGTGCCCTTCATTCAGGTGAAGAACTCCCGGTGTAATGCCCATGGCTTTGAGGGCGCGAAATCCTCCTACACCCAGCAGCAACTCCTGGCGGATTCGCGCCCGCGCGTCTCCGCCATAAAGCCGCGAAGTCAGTTTCCGGTCTTCGGGAGTGTTGCCCTCTACATCCGAATCGAGCAGGAACAAGTCGCAGCGTCCAACTTTAACGCGCCAGACTTTGGCATGAATCGGCCCGTTGCGTGTCTCGATCTGCACCACAACCGACCGCCCGTTCTTGCCGATCGCGATTTCCAAAGGCAATTGATTAACGTCGGTCTCCAGATATTCTTCCTGCTGCCAGCCCTCACGGTCGAGACGCTGGCGAAAATATCCTTGGCCGTAAAACAACCCGATACCGACCAATGGAATTGCGAGATCGGATGCGCTCTTAATGTGGTCTCCCGCCAGCACGCCGAGCCCGCCGGAATAAACCGGAAGCGATTCGTGCAACCCGAATTCCGCGGAAAAGTAAGCGACTGGGCTCGGCCGCAGCACTCCCGCATGCCTCGTCCCCCAGGTGCGATCGGCCTGTAAGTATTCCTGCAAGCGGCGATAGGCGTAGTTGATGCGGCTGTGCAGCACCAGTTCCGCGGCGCGGCTTTCAAGCTTCGCTAGCGGAAACTCAGCCAGAAGCGATACCGGATTCTGGTTCAACTGCCTCCAGCGCTGCGGATCGAGATCCCGGAACAAGCTTGTGGCGTCGTGATCCCAACTCCACCACAAGTTGCGCGCCAGGGCCCAAAGGCGCTCCTGCGCCGGAGCGATGAAGCGATCGAGCGTCCGCGCCTCGCTAACCACGGGCGCGACCTGCGCCGCCGCCTCAGTCAGCATTTGAATTTCGTCCTCGCTAAAGACGCGAGGCTCAATCGTTTGCACAACCAGAACTCCCTGCAGAATTCCCCGGTCGATCAGCGGGACTCCCAGGAAAGATTGATAGGCATCTTCCCCGGCCTCCCGGAAATATTTGAAACGCGGATGATTTTGCGGCTGCTCCACGGCCACGGGCGCCAGTTGTTCCGCCACCAAGCCCGCCAAGCCTTCATGGATGGCCATTCGCAGACTGCCGATACACTCCCGCCGCAGGCCGACCGTCGCCGCCAGCACCAGATTGGCCCGGTCTGGTTCCAGCAAATATGCCGAGCAAACGTCGGTCTCAAATCGCTTGGCAATCAAGGCCACGACGTTCATCAGGGTCTCAGCGGGTTGACCCTCCTCCGCTGCCAGGTTCGCGATTTCCTCCAGAGTCAGGACGTGCGTGACCACGCGCACTTTGCCAGTCAGCGTCAACTCTTGCACCTCGCGGTGATTCTCTTGCAACTCCAAGCTCTCTGGTTCCATATCTTATTTGGACTCTGCAGGTTTGAGGTGAACCTTATCAGCCACATTCGGGCGGAGCATCTACATCGTTATCTCTGCCTCGGCCAGGAAAATCGTTTGCCGTCTTCACACGACCTTTGAACAAAACTCAATACCCTTGAAGGCACACTGCCGCAACCGAATGGCGTGGCGTCTGCGTCTCTCCGCTCTTGACTAACTCTAGGTGCGCCCGCACAGTGAGTCCAATCGAAATTATTGATGCGGGCCATAGGCTTGGCGATACCGATTCGCCCTTGCAGAGAGCCTCGGGAATTTTAACAGGTGCAGTAGACTCGCGTGTGTAACTACAAAAAGCCCGCCAGGAATTCCCCCGAATCCCTTGGCGGGCCTGGTTTCTACCCGAAGGCAGCTATGCTAATTGCCGTGAACGACTCCGTGCAATTGTTCTTTGGAACTAATCACTGCAACTAACCGCTGGCGCTAATCAATACGGATTAACTCTGCAGGTCGGGCGAATTCCTGACGACGCTGCCCACGTCTCACTTAAGAAAGTAGAGAAATGGATTCGAACTCGTTACCGCACTGCAGCTGCCCGGGCCTTGCGGTTGAGCGTTTCGATATCCGGAATTGATCTGGTTTCGGTCAGCGTGCGTGGCGGTGGCATAGTCCCATGCTGCAAGAACTGTGCGATCAGGTCGATAGCGACCGGCGCCGTCGGCGGACTGAGAACGGTGGCTGCCAACAGGCCGCGACGAACCCATTCCTGGCCCGTGTCAGGCATACCGTCGCAGCCGAGAAAAGGAATCTGCCGCCAGGACTGGCGCAGTTCGTGCACCGATTCGTCGAAGGCCTTGCGTGCGCCGATTGCCATAGAATCATCCTGGGCGCAGACCGCCGCGATATCGGTTCCGCGCGATGTCGACAGAGCAAGCCAGGAGCGCACGCCCTTTTGCGCACTGGTCCCGGTCCAGTGCGCCTTTACCACGCGCAGCTGGATATTTTCGGGTTTTGTCGCCAGCAAGCCAGCATGTCGGAGGCTGGCCGCCATGCTCTGACTGGGCCCCTGAATAGTGAGAACGATTCCTCCACGCGGCAACAGGGCGGCGAGCTGGCGTCCCTGGACGCGTCCGATCTCCTCGTGGTCCGCAGCGACTACGAAGGCGACAACGTTAAAGGCCGAGCGCAATTCTAAGATGTACTCTGCATCGCGGCTGAGAACAACACACCCGATCCCGGCCGCGGCGGCCGCACGTGCCACGTGAGGAAGGGCGGTAGATCCAGCCGGCTCAAAGATGATCACATTGGGGCGGGTTTCAGTCGAAGACTGGATGCGGTTGAGAAGTTGTTGACTCTGGATGATGCCGTCATCCTGCGCGTAAACAATCTCGAGATCCGCTCCCACCCGGGCGGCCGCCTGGGTTGCGCTCTTCACCTGTTCGATTTGGAAATCGTTGTTGTCGTTCGTTACCGAGAGCAGGAGGCGCGGCTTGGTCATACGGAGCGGCGTTCTGCAGAAATGATAGTCCAAATAGTGCGGGCTGTCGGGTGACTGTAGTAATGCCAGCTTGCAGCCGGAAAAAGCTACGGAGCCGTGCCAATCAACAGGCGACGATACTGAAACCGCGCGACACAAAATCTCCAAAGGCCACGAGGAATTCTTGGGCTGGACGCCCGATTAGTTATCGCGCCCTACCCAGGCCAGATACTGAGAGCAGGGTGTCTCCTCGGACCCGCGCCCTAAACGATTTCATTCCGGATGGGTTGGAACTTGGTGCCGGGAGGGGGAATCGAACCCCCACAGAGCTTTCGCCCCTGCGGATTTTAAGTCCGCTGCGTCTGCCAATTTCGCCATCCCGGCCCGCGCATCATTCTAGCTCACGGCTCGGCCTGGGCTGGCGTCGCAAGTGCAAGGCTCTGCTCTGCTTTGGTGTTCCGGAAAAACAATCACGTGACAATTGGCTTTAGCGGGAGTTCACAGGGGCTTCGGTCGAAAGCGACTCTACGAGAGCAAGTTTTTCTGCTTTCGAATCACTGGCGAAAACCAGTCGAGTTCCGGCGGGCCCAAGTCTGAGGTTGATCAGGCGGAAACACCCGCAGCGTTGCCCCCTGCGCCACGTTGCTTGCGCAATTCCGCCAGGAAGGTATCGGCCGGAAGCGACGCCTTGGTGCTAAATAATACGAGCATCGGGTCTTCTGCTTCACTGGATCCCGCAGTTGTTTTTGACTCCCATGAAGACTCCGTTTCCAAGCCCTCTGGTTCCACCAGCAGTTCAGGCAGCATATCGCGATTCTCCGTGAGCATGCCGAGGAATTTCTCAAGCAACGCACGATGTTCAGGCGTGCTCTGAGTAAAAGCCACGCCCATCCCTCGATCCTGGTGCATGACGCGGACCACCCCTTCGACTCGCAACTCGACACCGGCTGCCCGCATCGACAAAGTCACACGGGTCGAAGCTGGAAAGGGCGAGGCCATCTCAAGGTAGCATCCGCCCAAACTCAAATCCGTAAGCTGGCAGCGTACCGGCGGATCGTCTTTTTCTGCGTCCGGCGAATTGCGCCCCAGCCATTCGCGGAGCTGCCGCGTAACCTCCGGAGTCGGATCATGGAAACGCAATCCCACCTGTGTGCCGGCGCCTTCCCAGGCGAACTCCGCCACAACCTTAAGCCCGGTGGCAGATCCCGGCAGCATGAACGATAAGTTCCAGCGGCCTGCAGGCTTGCTGCGCTTGGGCAGGCTCACTGCCAGGCCACCCTCGCCAACGTCAGTAGTATTCACTTTAAAGTGAGCGCCCGAGTCGAGGCTCGACATTTCCACAGGAAATTGCACCGGCACCCTGGCGTTGCGCCGGCGCTCTTTTTTCATCAGGGCTCGCGCCACTCGAAAACTTGATTTGGCTCGCTCGCTCGATACCGGTTTGTAGAGCACGAAATGCGCTCCCAGATCGAAGGCCGATCGCACCCCTTTATCGGGATCCAAAATCGCCACTGCCACGGCCCGCTTGTTGCAGGGAGCGGTCCGCGCGCTGCGCAGCACATCAGCCGCCCCCGCGCCCGCGCAATCCACGATGATCGCCTCGTAGCGCTCCCGCGACAACTGGCGCACCGCTATTTCCGCGCTAGCGCAGTGCTCCACGCCGATGTCGAGGTCGCCCAGGGTTCGCCGCAATACCCGAACGATCTTTTCATCCGAACAGAGCAGCAATGACTTTAGATTCATGGCTAGGTACCAAAACCCGGCACGGCAATATTCGCAAGTAGCCTCGGTCTTCCCGCGAAGCCTAAGCGCAGGTGAGAAACACCACCCCTGCTCACTGTAAGCGCGCTCGAAGCTTGAATCAATGAGCGGACTATGATGTAGGTTACGGCGGTAACGCAGTTCCATAAGGGGGTCATGTCGTGGGCATGACTCGGCGCGACTCAGCCAGCTCAAGACTCCGTACTGACACTCACGCGGGGCTGGCAACCCGTCGTAAAATCAGCAGCTTAAAGGCGGTTCGTTCAAGTTGTGCTGGCGAAATTTGTGATTGACTTTCCTCGAACTTTGGCCTAACATGCTCAGTCTCCGATTAGCTTCTGGGATAGTTGGATACGGGCAACGTTCTGGTATCGAATGTGAGCTATGGTTTCCTGCATCCCTTTGAGCGCCCGGAGAATCATATAGATAGCGTAGGACGTAGGGAAATAAGTCCATCCCCCATTTGTAGGAAAGGCATTATTCATGGCGAAGCGACGCGGCAATCCGAACTGGGGCAAGCCTGAGCCGATCGGGCCGATTGTTCCCACCATTACGGAATTCGAGCAGGTCGTGCGCGAGTACAAGCTCTCCCCCGACCAGTATCTGCGCTCCACCCGCTTGCGGGAATGGGCGCGCCGCAACAAGAACTCGAAATACATCCCTGAGCCTCTCTTGGAAGCCTGGGGATTCGAGATCGAATCCACCCTGTAACTCCCGGCACAGGCTGCAGCCTTCGAGGTCGCTTAAAATAAGGGTCGCTTTTCAGCGACCCTTTGTTTTCGTATCTTGATGAGTGGCCTTGTTCGCTTCCCCGTGAAAGAATGAGTTCTTGACCCTCTCGGCGCAACCGCCGAACGATCCCGACCATGCTTAACTGGCTGCAAATCCCGCTTCCAGAACTCTTCGCGGTAGTGGCCGCCGTCGCCTTCGCTGCCGGCCTGAATGTCTATGCCACGGTAGCGGTGCTGGGCTTGTTAGCACGCTTCGGACATCTCCCCCTACCCCCAGCCCTGCAACTCCTCGAAAGCTGGCCGGTAATCGCCGCCAGCGGAATTCTGTTCGTGGTGGAATTCTTTGCCGATAAAATCCCCGCCTTCGACCTCGTCTGGAGCGCTCTCCATACGTTCGTTCGAGTCCCGGTAGCTGCCTTTCTAACTTACGGCGCCACCGCGCAACTCACACCCGCGCAACAGCTTTTGGCGACCCTGCTGGGAGCAGCCATCGCCCTCGCCGCCCACGGAGGAAAAACCGCCGTCCGCGCTGCCGTAACGCCCTCGCCGGAGCCCTTCTCAAACATCGCTCTCAGCTTGTCTGAGGACACCTTGGCCATAGCCCTGACCTGGCTCGCCACGCGCCACCCCTATGTGGCCGGCACGATTGCGCTCAGCCTCGTTGCGATCATTGTGCTGTTGGCCCGCTTCGTTATTCGGGCCTTGCAAGCGCTCTTCCGAGGCGCTGAAAAAGAGCTGGCCCAAGGAGCCCCCCAGTAGAAAACCGCGACGGGGGCACTCATGAGGATACCTTCTTCCTGAATGCAAGTAGTTCCTCGATGAGAGAGGGTAAAGCATCTGCTGCTGCGGCGATGTAGGCGGCATTCTCGTCCCATTTACCATCAGCGACAGCGACGTACCGGGGTTCCTGTACCAGGGTGGCCGCTACAATTTCTCCGTGATCGAATTCAGGCCACCTCTCCGCGCGAGCAGCATCAGCAACAGTGGAAATCCCGATGAAATTCATAGCGTGAGTATCATCAAGATGTCGCACGAACCACGGCCTCGGCGTAGCTTTCTTGGCCATCTCCAACAACTGCACTAGCTCTTCGTCGCTAAGTTTCACAGGTCTGCTTCCTCGATTTGAATGTACTGGACTCGGGTCATTCGAACACAGCGTAAACTGGCCGATCCGTAACTATTACCTCCGTGCCTGAATTCGCGCCTTCGTGCCATTCGCACGAATCTCCCCCTCCTTTACGATGAAATCTCCCCAACCTGTCGAACGTGCGCGGTTTAGCCCGTGCCGATCGACGAAATTAGGGAAGCCTTCGTAGGGCACGAGGTAAGTCTACAGAGGCTGCCAGGGTCTGTCAGAAGGAGTGTTATTGGTGTATACCGTAAATTTCAAAGACGTCGTAACCCCGCCGGAAACTAACCACCACATCATCTTCAAGCCTGATCCGCGCCAGTGTCCGGTCGATCATCATCATCTGCAAGTGCCGGAAGGCGGTTCAGGATGGGCATTTATCCTGGTGGCCTTCGCCGCCATTGCCTGGGCAGCCACCGTACGACACTTCGATAAGAGGGCATCCCAGCACGCTACATAATTGGGCTTCGAAAGCGGCGCGGCCTCGGCCGCGCCGCCCAGAACCACTAAAAACGAACGGTCCCACCCCCCGCTATTAAGCCACCCGCCGCCTAACGCACCATGCGCTTCGGTTCGTACTCCCGGTCCACTACCAGCTCGGGATGCAGATGACGAAAGGTCTGGGTCACGTGGCAATTCCAGCAAACTGGACGGTGCGTAGAAAACACCTCTGGAAGTTGCTCGGGTCTTAATTCCCTCCACTCAACTGTCTTGTTCTCTGGACTGAGCAATGCCGGCGTGTGATCCAGGTGGTGGAGTTCTCCAAAAATCTTGCGACAGAAGACGCACTTCTTCCCTTCATACCATCTCGAAACGATGTTCCAGACCAGACAGTTCTCTGGATCGGCTTCGATCTGCCGCAGGCATTCCTGACCACAATCCTCTCGCTCCGGCCAGCGCGAGCATGCTTTCAAGTGAAGCGTGGGTTCGGAGAGGAAAGCGCCCACCGCAGCCTCGCCCGCGGCGACGTCTACGGCCTCAGTTTTGTGATTCTCCGGGCAGGTGATGAGACGCTTGCCCCGGTATTCAAAGTAAGCCCGCAGGGCGGGAATGGCGCGGAACACGAACAGCCCAACTGCGAGCGCGAGAACGGCAATCACGAGCAGAGTCATACCTGTCATACGGCACCTCGCCGGCGGCACGCCTCGGGTCCGGCTTTCCTGGTGGCCTGCCGCGCCTCGTGCAGACTTCAGTTTGAAGCGTAACCCGTCAAGACGCCACGGCTCTCATCACAGTAAGTAGTGACTGGCATCACTCCGGCCTCGGTGCGGCGGAATCGGCTGGTTAACCAACTCATAAACCTAGTTTGCTACAATCGGCTTATCGTTATTGTTATTGTTAGACCATGAGCGCCCAATCTCCATTCGCCGACGTTCCTACTACCCTCGAGGAGGTCCGCGCCGGCCGCATGATCGTCGTGGTCGACGACGAAGACCGCGAGAACGAAGGCGACCTCACGCTGGCCGCGGAGAAGGTCACACCAGAAGCCATCAACTTCATGGCCAAATATGGACGCGGCCTGGTCTGCCTCACCATGACTGAGGAGCGGCTCGACCATCTGCGCCTCGGCCCCATGAGCGCCGAGAACACTTCGCTATATGGAACCGCTTTCTGTGAAGCTATCGATGCGCGCGTGGGCGTGACCACTGGCATCTCCGCCTATGATCGCGCCCGCACCATTCAGGTGGCGATCGATCCCGCATCGACGGCGGCAGACCTGGCGCGGCCGGGACATGTCTTCCCGCTTCGCGCCCGAAAGGGCGGAGTGCTGGTCCGCGCCGGACAAACCGAAGCCTCGGTTGATCTCGCCCGTCTCGCAGGAATGATTCCTGCCGGCATCATTTGCGAAATCATGAAGGATGATGGAACCATGGCACGGGTTCCCGACCTCATCGCATTCTGCCAGGAGCACGGCCTGAAGATGCTCACCGTCGCCGAACTGATCCGTTACCGCATGGCGCATGAACGTTACGTGCATCGCGTTGGCGAAGCGCTGGTTGAGACCCGCTTCGGCGAATTCCGCCTCATCGCCTACGAAAGCGAGGTAGATGGCGGAGAATCGCATGTGGCTTTGATTCGCGGCGATATTGGACATGACAGTGACAACGCCGATTCAGCGGTGCTGGTGCGTATGCACGCTCACTGCCTGATGGGCGATGTGTTTGGTGCAACCGGTTGCGAGTGCCACTCTACGTTGGAAGGCGCGCTGCGCCGCATTGCTTATGAAGGGCGCGGCGCGTTGATCTACTTGCACCAGACTTCGCAGGGCTTCTCGGTGGAAAAAGTTGGTGAGCGAACCGCGCTTACCTTCCATCGCGGCCGGAAGCTGCCCGCGCTGCTCGACAACGAGCGCCAGACGCAGCGCGAAATCGGAATCGGCGCGCAGATTCTTTCCGACTTGAACCTCAGACGAATCCGCCTGCTCACCAACCGCCCTAAGAAAGTGGCAGCGCTTGAGGGCTTCGGCATCGAAATTGTCGACCAGGTGCCCGTGGAGTTAAGCGGGGTAAAGGCGGGAAAAAGTTGAAGTAAGCTTTTGTGGCACGGGATCTTGAGGCTTAGAAAGGCTTGCGCACGACGACTTCCGCCTCACGGATGAAAAATTGCGCGGAGCATTGCTCCGAGCCGCAGATCACGGGCACCAGACCATTGATCTGCCGGCGCGTGATCAAACCGAGCATGCCGCAGGACGGGCAAGCCAGCACGGCCCAGTAGGGATCCTCCTTTTCACCGATTTCCCCGGCGTTTTCCAGAACAAAAATTGTTCCGGGCTGCATCTGTTCGGGAATCCATTCGCTAAGAAGGTCCAGTTCGCCGACCATGCACTCCTCCTGGTTGTTGAACATCGTTACAGGAACTCGCTTCAAAAACCGAGTACAAAAACTGGGCAGTAAAAAATTCAGACCGAACCCCTGTCCTACGAGACCTTTCTAGCACGCCGACGCTGGGGCGGCGATGTTACCGAAGTGTTCAGCTTTCTGGCTACGACCTCCGCGCGCACTTGCCGGACCGCATCGCTCAGGCATACGCCCAAAATGGGCTGATTGGAATTCTTCAGGATGTCGACGATCTGCTGCGGCGAGGTTTTGAGGTAAAGATGTTTGCCATCGGTAAGCAAGTGGACGTCGGAGTGGCGGCTGACGATCTCCGCCAGCCCCTTACCGAACTCGTGCTGCAGAAAGCGCATTACCTTGCGAACGGATTGCAGCGAGAAACCCTTGCGGCGGAGTTCGCAGATGACCGCGACTTCGGTGAGATTTTGCATGGAGTAGAGGCGGCGGTGGCCCCGGCGCTCGGGCTTGACCACTCCGCGCTCGTCCCACCACTGCAGTTGGCGGGCGGTAATGCCGGTCAGCGCGACCACATCTCGTGATGGAAAACCATCTTGCATTCTTCCCCTATTCTGTTTGAAACAACCCACGAGGCAAATGTTTCAAACATTTTAGGCGCGACTGGGCGAGTGTCAACAGAAGATTGTGGGAGAGGTTAACTAGAAGAGTGCGTACGGCCGATGTCTGGCTGTAGCAATCTTCTTACGAGTGTCCTCCTGAGCGGAGCGAGGGATCTGAGTACCTGCTGGCGACGGAGTTCAGGTGGCTTGGGCAAGCGCTGAATGTCTTAAGTATGATGGGACTCCAGACCCTCCGCCGACGAAGTGGACGATCTCCATGCGGTCTCCATCTCTTAGCGGAGTTTCGGCCCAGCGGTCGCGGGGGACAAGGTCGCGGTTGAGTTCCACGGCCACGCGGTCGGACTTCATTTCTAGAATCTCAACAAGTGATGCAAGAGTGAAAGGAGTTGGGGAATCGGGGAAGGCGCGTTCATCTCCATTGATGTAGAGGGTCATTTTATGAAGGCCGGCGGGAGAGGCCAGATTATTGTCTCATGATTGTTTTCGGTGTACGGCTTGGATCAGACCGTGAGAACGAATGTCCAACAGTGGGACGCTGGACTTACTCGGCTTTGCGCAAGGCGAATTTGCGGGTCACAGTCCGGCCTTCATGGTTGGCTTGCACGATAACGGAAGCGTCGGGAAGAGCGGATTCTTCAACCTCGACCGCGATCTCGGCGGCGCCCGCGGAATCGGTCACGGCCTGGGTGTAGAAAGGCGCGGCATCGGGACGAGCAAAGCGAAAGGTCAGGCGGGCGCTGGCGATTGCCGCGCCGGCTTCGGTGACGCGCAGTCGCATTGTCAGGTTGCGGTTGGCATGGACCGATGCGGCGTTGACCCATTCCAGGTCAAGTTGCTTGATGCTGGCAAGAGATTCGCTTTCGGCGCGATCCAAAACGCTCTCCAGTTTTCCCTCTCGAATCGCTTCCAGGACCTGGCGGTGCTGGTCGCGCAATTGCTGCTCTTTTTGGGGGTCGCCAAAACCGGTCTGGGTGGCGGAGGCGGCATAGGAAACCGCGCGCTTGCCCACACATCTCCCCCGCACGAAGACCTGGGTCTGGAGCAGTTGTTCGCCCTCCCGCGCCTCGCTTTGCACGTGGTAGATGGTATCGCCGTGCTTGACGTCCGTATTAAAGCCAAAAATCATAAGAAATACTTATCGGGCGATTGTAGAACCTTTCGGACTCCGAGGCTGACGGTTTGCGAGGATATCAGGGTTGAATTTCAACGGCCCGATGACCCGATCGCACCATCACCAAATTCTTCTTCCCCGTTCCCTTGACACTCTCGCGCAACTGCCCCTAATCTAGAATGTTTATTAGTACCCGGCGCGAATTATATATACCCTGCCCTATGCCCGACAATTATTTCGCTGGCTACCTGCCCTTTCTGATCCACGTTCTGCTGGCTGGCGGAATCGCGACTGCGATTATCTCGCTTTCCTGGCTAATCGGACAGCGTAAACCCACACGAGCGAAGCTTTCCGCCTACGAATGCGGAATGGCTCCGGTGGGCGATGCGCGGGGACGCTTCTCGGTGAAGTTCTATCTGGTCGCGATGCTTTTCATTTTGTTCGATGTTGAAGCTATCTTCCTTTATCCCTGGGCTGTGATTCTGCGCGATCTCAAACACTTCGGTCTGTGGGAGATGCTGGTCTACATCGGGATCGTCCTGGTGGGCTTCTTTTACGTGTGGAAAAAAGGAGTTCTGGAGTGGGGGCCTTCGCCCCGGCGAGGGGAACGTTAATGGCTTTGACTCCAGCCGTGACCGATCTCGACCAACTGAAGACCCATCCCGCGATGGCGCGGCTGCTCGCCTGGAATCCCGCAGCCGTGATGGCAGCCAAGTTCGACCGCGAGGAGATGACGATCACCGTCGATCGTTCGAACATCCGCGAGGCCTGCGCCGTACTGCGCGACGACCCTGAATGCGCCTTCAACTTCCTCTCCGATGTGACTTGCGTCGACTGGTATCCGGCTGAGCCCCGCTTTGAAGTGGTCTACCACTTGCTGTCGATCTTCCGAAAGGAGCGGGTGCGGTTGAAGGTGCGGCTGGAAAGCGCCAGCCCTGCTGTAGATTCGCTTACCCCGCTGTGGCCGGGAGCGAATTACTTTGAGCGCGAGGTATTTGATTTGTTTGGAATTCGCTTCAGCGGGCATCCTTACATGCGGCGCCTTCTGATGCCCGAAGACTGGGAAGGCCATCCGCTGCGGAAAGATTATCCGGTGGAGGGCTACCGCTAGCCATGGCGCACCTTTCCCCCACGCCTGTTCTTGAGCCCGGGCAGGATCGCACCTTGATCCTGAACATGGGCCCACAGCATCCTTCGACACATGGCGTGCTGCGATTGATGCTGGAAATTGACGGCGAGACCGTCGTGCGGATCATGCCGGATATCGGCTTCCTGCATACCGGAATCGAGAAAACCTGCGAGGCCAAGTTCTATCAGCAGGTGGTGCCGCTCACCGACCGCATCGATTACCTCTGCCCCATGACCAACAATCTTTGTTACGTGCTGGCCGTGGAAAAGTTGCTGGGGCTGGAGATTCCGCCGAAAGCGCAGTGGCTGCGGGTGCTGATGAACGAGTTGACGCGCATCAACTCGCACCTGGTGTGGCTGGGCACGCATGCCCTCGACATCGGGGCGATGTCGGTATTTCTCTATTGCTTCCGGGAGCGCGAAGACATCCTTCGGCTGTTTGAGATGGTGAGCGGGCAACGCATGATGACGTCGTATTTTCGCGTAGGCGGGGTTGCTCTGGAGCCACCGCTGGGATTCTTCGAGCGGCTGGGCAAGTTCGCGGAACGATTTCCTGAGCACGTTGACGAATACGAGAACCTGCTCACGGGGAATCCGATTTTCATGATGCGCACCAAAGGCGTGGCCCGGCTCACCGCGGAAGATGCGATTGCTCTGGGCGCCAGCGGGCCCACACTGCGTGGGAGTGGCGTGGATATCGATCTGCGCCGCGACATGCCTTATTCGGGTTATGAGAATTTCAAGTTCAAGGTTCCGCTGGCGCAAGAGGGTGATGTGTATGCGCGCTACATGTGCCGGGTGCGGGAACTGCGCGAGTCGAACGAGATCGTGAAGCAGTCGCTGGCAGGCATGCCGGAAGGCCGGGTCAAGGCCGACGCTCCCGGCATCGTTCTGCCCGACCGCGAGAAGATGAAGACCCAGATGGAAGCCCTCATCTACCACTTCAAGATCATTACTGAGGGATTCGCGGTGCCGCCGGGCGAGGTTTATCAGGCGGTGGAATCGCCGCGCGGAGAGATGGGCTATTACATTGTGAGCGATGGTACGGCAAAACCTTATCGGGTGCATATGCGCGCGGCCTGCCTGGGCAATCTGCAGACTTTGCCGAGGATGTGCGAGGGCGGGCTGATCGCCGACGTAGTGGCGGCGATTGGGTCGATCGACATTGTGCTGGGAGAAATGGACCGGTGAAATTCTCCGAAGAGTTCGAACAGCGCTTTGCGGAGATGGTGCCGCACTATCCCACCAAGCGGTCGGCGCTGGTGCCCACTCTTCTGTACGCCCAGGATGAGGTCGGATTTTTGTCCGACGAAATTATAGCCGAGCTTGCGGGGCGTCTCGATCTCACCGAACTCGAAGTGCGCAACGTGATCAGTTATTACTCGATGTTGACCACCAAGCCGCGCGGCAAGTTTAACGTGCAGGTTTGTACGAACATCAGCTGCCTGGTTCGCGGGGGAGAAGAACTTTTGCATCACTGTGCGAAGAAGCTCGGCATTGGAGACAGAGGAACCACCGCGGACGGCATGTTTACTCTGGAAGAAGTGGAGTGCATCGGAGCCTGCAGCTGGGCTCCGGCAGCGCAGGTGAACTACGATTTTCACGAGAACCTTACGACTGAGAAAATGGATAAGGTTCTGGACGAGTATAGGAAGAAGGCAACGCAATGAATCGGATGATTTTGCGATCAGCTCATCGGGAGATCGAGGGATCCACGATGTCCCGATCACAAAATCACCCGATCACCCGATTCCATGGCTGACTTGGTCTCACATCCCGACGAGGTAAAGGTCGTCTCCCGGCGCTTTGGCCAGGGTGTGGCCGATATCGACCGTTATCTCGAACTGGAGGGCTACAAGGCCGTGCGGAAAGCGCTCGCCATGGAGGCCGACACCATAATTAATGAGGTGAAGAACTCCGGGTTGCGTGGGCGCGGCGGCGCCGGCTTTTCAACCGGCATGAAGTGGTCCTTCGTACCCAAGCAGTCGGCTAAACCGAAGTATGTGTTGTGCAATGGCGATGAGAGCGAACCGGGAACCTGCAAAGATCGCCTGATCTTCGAGCACGATCCGCACTCGGTGATTGAAGGAGTCATGATCGCTGGGTTGGCCGTGGGCGCGCGCAGCGGCTACATCTACATTCGCGGCGAGTACCGCTATCTGTCGATCATCATGCAGAAAGCGATTCGCGATGCTTACGCTAAGGGCTTTCTGGGCAAGAACATCTTCAGTAGCGGACGCGATTTTGATATCTACTGGCACGGCGGCGCGGGAGCCTATGAAGTTGGCGAGGAATCGGCGTTGATGGAGTCGCTTGAGGGCAAGCGCGGAATTCCGCGGATTCGGCCGCCGTTTCCTGCGGTTGTGGGGCTGTGGGGAGGGCCGACGGTTATTAATAATGCGGAGACTCTGGCCAGCGTGCCTCACATCATTTTGGGCGGCGCGGAATGGTTCGCCAAGCTGGGTACACCCAAAAATGGCGGCACGCGGCTGTTCTGCCTCAGCGGAAATTTGGCCAAGCCCGGGGTGTACGAACTGCCCATGGGTTACAACCTGAGGAAGATGATTTACGAGGTCGGTGGAGGCATTCCGAACGGGCGAACCTTGAAAGCAGTTGTTCCGGGCGGATCTTCGACTCCTTGCCTTACGGCTGACGAAATCGATGTCGGCATGGATTTCGATTCCGTGGCGAAGACGGGATCGATGCTTGGGTCGGGCGGCGTGGTAGTGCTGGACGACCAGCAGTGCATCGTGAAATTCGCCCTGCGGACCATGAAATTTTACAAGCACGAGAGCTGTGGCTGGTGCATCCCATGTCGTGAGGGCACCGATTGGCTGGAGAAGACGCTCACTCGCTTCCACCGCGGCGGCGGCCTGATGAAAGATATCGACAACATGCAGTACCTTTCGGAAAACATGCTGGGACGGACATTCTGTCCGCTGGGCGACGCGGCGGCGATGCCGACCATCGCCTTCGTGAAAAAGTTTCGGAAGGAATTTGAAGATCACCTCGAAGGACGGCCGTGCCCATTCGAAAAAGAGGTCGCCGTGGAAGAGTTATCGGTAATGAGTCATTGATTCAATGACTCGATGAGTCAGTCTCTCTCGATATGGCAGACGTAACACTTACAGTCGACGGCAAGAAGGTCACGGCGCCCGCGGGCACCCTGCTGATCGAAGCCTGCAAAAGCGTGGGCATCGAAGTTCCTTCTTTTTGCTATTACCCCAACCTCTCGCTGCAGGGCGCTTGCCGAATGTGCCTGGTGAAGGTCGAAAAAATGCCTAAGCTGCAGACGGCGTGTACCACCGTGGTCGGCGAAGGCATGATCGTGACCAGCGATAGCGATGAAATCAAGCAGGCCCGCAAAGGGATGCTTGAGCTTTTGCTGGGCAACCATCCTTTGGATTGTCCGGTGTGCGACGCGGGCGGCGAGTGCGAACTGCAGGACATGACGTTTTCCTACGGCGCCGCCGAATCGAAGTTCATGGAGGCAAAAAATCACAAGGAGGAGCAGCAGTGGTCGCCGGTGGTGTTCTTCGACCGGCCGCGCTGCATTCTCTGCTACCGCTGCGTGCGGGTCTGCGGCGAGGGCATGGACGTTTGGGCCCTGGGCGTGCAGAACCGGGGTGTCAGTTCGATTATCGCACCCAACAAAGAGGACCATCTGGAGTGCGAAGAGTGCGGCATGTGCATCGACATCTGCCCGGTGGGAGCACTCACCTCCGGCGCGTATCGCTACAAGACTCGCCCATGGGAGATGAAGCACGTGGGCACGATCTGCACCCACTGCGGAGACGGCTGCAAGACCACGCTGGGCGTACGTCGCGCCGATACTGGCATGGAGATCGTCCGCGGCGACAACCGCGACAAGAGCGGCACGAATGGAGATTTCCTGTGCATCAAGGGACGTTATGCCTTCGATTTTGCCCACCATGACGACCGCCTGACGCGGCCTCTCGTTCGCGTGAAGGGCAGGCTGACTCCGGCAACCTGGGAAGAAGCTTTCGCTTTGATCGGAAAGAATTTCGCCGAGATTCGCCACCGCGATGGCGGCACTGCAATTGGTGTGATTGGGTCGACTCGCACCACCAACGAAGAAGCGTATCTGCTTTCAAAATTTGCCCGCGTGGTTCTCAAGACCAACAATGTCGATCACCATCGCACCGCCGACTTCCCTGCTCTGGCTGCGGCGCTCCGCGGCAAGGCCAATGCCACGGCCAGCATGGCTGAAATCTTCACGGCGTCCGCGATTTTGCTGATTGGGAATGATCCCACCGAGCAGCATCCGCTCCTGGCCTGGCAGATTAGAAACAATGTTCGCCTGCATCGTGCGCGCCTCCACCTGATCAACTCGAAGCCGATCAAATTACGCAGGCAGGCAACCAGCTTCACCCAGATCCCCGCCGGAGCGGAAGGAAAAGTTGCAGCGTTCCTGGCCGGCAACGATGCCGCTGCTGATGCTCTGGTTGGTGCGGCTTCATCTCTCAACAAAGAGGGATGGACCGCGCTGCGCGAGACCCTGCGAGGCGAGCAGAATCTGATTATCGTTTTCGGCTCCGAACTTCTCGGAAACGACCTTGCCAGCCTCGTTAAGTGCGGGTCGGCAATTTCCGGAGTGAAGTTTGTTTGCCTCGCCGATTACGCCAATTCCCGAGGTGCGGCTGACATGGGCCTGTATCCCGACCTTCTGCCGGGATATCACCCCACTGCAGGAAGCAGCGCGTTCCACGAGGAGTGGGGAGAAATACCGCAAGCTCCGGGCCTTGATCTCGCGGGTATGGTCGAAGCGGGCAAGCCCGGCCGCCTGAAGGCGCTCTACGTCGTGGGATCGAATCCCGTCGGACGATTGAACATTGATCCCTTCGTATTCTCGAAGAGTTTTGTAGTAGTGCAGGATATGTTTCTTACCGAGACGGCGGTGATGGCCGATGTGGTGCTGCCCGCCGCGAACGCCTACGAAAAGTCAGGAACCTTCACCAATACCTGCGGCGATTTGCAGTTAGTAAAAAAAGCGGGAGAAATAACCGGAACGAAATCAGACTTCGAAATGATTGTTCGCATCGCCGATGCGATGGGATCGAACGTTCGCGAGCTTGTACCGTTTGGCGGCGGCACCTTTGCGGACATGGGCCAGTCGCGCGGAGCGCAGTCGGGCGAAGCCGACCGCCATGCCGTTTGGCTTGAGGCTCATGGTCTGGAACCAAAGTTGAGCCCGTTCGACCCCACGGCAATCCTGGACGAAATTCAACGCCTGGTTCCCGGCTATGACGTCTCTCGCATAAACCTGCTGGCGGGCAACAGCCAGCATACGTCCCTTGAGAAGGCCGGCCCGGGAGTTGCTCATAGAGCGGAATCCATCGCTCCGGCCAATGACGATCTTTTT